>Ga0315268_10000765_pt1 | contig 37450 bp, 27 predicted proteins | sample C1_top_MG_FD_204535 | JGI IMG/M metagenome (GOLD analysis project Ga0315268, IMG submission 204535) | Sediment microbial communities from Yellowstone Lake, YNP, Wyoming, USA - C1_top | ecosystem: Environmental > Aquatic > Freshwater > Lake > Sediment | place: USA: Wyoming | collected 2017-08-01
TTTTCATCTGAACGATCACGTCCCCTCCGACCTCAGGGACCCGCTCTACACGATTTGGCTCTTGTCTTGGGAAGTCCGTGCCGGGGGTTCCGGTTTCGCCCATTTTTCAGAAGCGAATATCTTCTACCCTCATCACGACACGCTGCTCTACGGGGACAGCCTTCCCGCCATTACGCTCCTCGGCTCTCCCGTCCTTCTTCTCAGTGGCAATCCCGTGCTGGCCTACAACGTGCTCTTCATCCTGTCGTTTTTCTTCTGCGGACTGGGGATGTATTTTTTGGTCAGGCGCCTAACGGCTTCGCGGGCTTCGGCTTTAATGGCCGCCCTTATTTTCGCTTTTTTTCCCTACCGGTTTGCCCATATCAGCCACCTGGAGCTTCTCTATTTTGGCTGGATGCCGTTTTGCTTTCTGTTTCTCCATCGCTTTTTCGAAGCCCCAACCGTCCGGAACGTGTTGGGCGCGGCCTTCTTCTACCTTCTCCAGGTTTTCAGTTGCAGCTATACCGGCGAGCATCTGACGCTTTTTGCCGCGTTTATGGTTCTCTATTTCGCCTTCAAACGGGGATATTGGCGGAAAGGATTTTTCTGGTGGAAGACAGGCTTGCTCGCCGTCTTGTCGGCGGCTCCGCTCGTCCCCTATTTTTATTCGTACGTCAAGCTTCATGAACGGATGTTTTTTACCCGGCCGGCCTGGGAAGTCAAATTCTTCTCCGCTGAGCTCCAGCATTTTGTCGCCGTCCCGGCCTGGAATGTGCTTTGGGGATGGTTGACAGGAAGATTGGGAGCGCAGGAATGGCAGCTCTATCCCGGCCTCATCCCGGTCCTCTTGACGATTTTCTGGTGGCTGCGGACAAAACAGAACAGGGGACAGGAATCCGTTGCCGACGCGCAGCGGAAAGGCGGGTGGGTATGGTGGGATGCATCGAACGCCCTGCTGTTCGTCTTTATCGTCGTCGTCGGAATCACGGGTGGGTTCGAATGGAAACTGGCCGGGCTTCATGGCTCCGTCCATCAGCTAAAAAACCCGGTGCTCCTGCTTCTCGTTTCGTTAGTGATGAGAGTTTTACTGGATAAGCACCTCAGAAGTCGCTGGAGGGATTTTTTCCGCTCGGTCAGCCCGGCCGAGAAATATTATCTTTTTCTGACGGCCGCCGCCTGGCTGCTTTCTTTTGGTCCTGTGATCAAGATTCTCGGCCGAGAGATTATTGGCGGTCCATATGGCTGGCTCTACAGCTGGGTCCCCGGTTTCCAGAACCTTCGGGTCCCCAGCCGCTTTGCCGTCCTGATGATGCTGGGCTTGGCTGTCTTGAGCGGCTGGGGCGTCCGACTCCTGCTCGAAAAATGGCAACGCCCCTGGAGGAAAACAGCCGGGACAGGAATCTTGGCGTTGCTCGTGTTGGCCGATTATGCGTCCTTTCCCATTCCGCTGGCCAAAGTGAATGTCGGTGACCGAGTCCCCAAAATCTATAAGGCCGTCCGGGAATTGCCGAGGCAGGCGTCGCTCGTAGAGCTTCCCATGCCGGCCCAGGACTGGGATGAATCAGAGGAGGCGGCCCCGGTTTATTATTCAATTTTCCATTGGAAAAATATCGTCAACGGATACAGCGGCTATGCGCCTCCGGGATACCGCATCGTCCGGGAGGCGATGGACCAATTTCCCTCGACTGCCGCCTTCGAGCTGTTGGACGGGCTGGAAATTGAATACCTCCTGATCCATACCCAAGGATACCGCGCCGAAAAGGGGCTGGAGATGGTCCGCCGACTTCGGAGTTTTACGCATCGGGTGGAGCTCCTGGTCCACATCGACGGTGATTTCCTGGTCCGGCGGCTTCCGGCTGCGCCCAGAAAGCGCGAGGAAAAAGCGTCGATCGAAGTCGGCGATAGAAAAATATGGAAGGCGGCCGCCAGCTTGAACGGGGCCCGCGTGGGGCTGGCCTTTGACGGAGATTTGAAAACGGGCTGGTCCACAGGTTATCCACAACGGCAGGGCGATTATTTTTCACTTGATCTCGGCTCGCCCGTGACCCTGCAAAGCGTTGAGCTTTTCCTCGGCAACAATCCTCTTGATTTTCCTAGAAGTTTCGTCTTGGAGGGCTCTTTGGATGGCGGGCAGTGGATTCCGCTCAGAGAGAACTCGTCGTTTTTTCCCCAGTTGGATAGGTCGATGATCGAAGATTTCTCTCAGTACGAAGTGGATATCCCGTTCGAGCGACAGGAGTTGCGTTATCTCAGGATCAGGTTGACTCGGTCTCACGAAGCCCGTCATTGGTCGATTAATGAAATAATTTGCAGAGACTGAAGGAGCGATCCCATGAATGTTTTTCCCGGCCTTATAAAAAAGTTGATCGGCCGGGCCGTGTTTTTCGGCTTGATCGCAGGGAGCTCGATCTATCTTTTTTCGGCCCAGGAAATTCCTTACAAGACGGGAACCTGGAACGGCGACGAGCTCGGCAATCACCGGGCCGTTCTCAGAGTCGAAGTCAAGGCCGATGCCGTTCGGGCTCATATTCCCTGGAGGAGGCGGGACGGACAGCCCGAGAAAAAACGGATAACCGTAATAGCCGCCAAAGACGGTATCCGGTTGAAAAATGTGTTTGTTGCCGGCATTAACAGGGAATTCGGAGATATCGTTTTCGAGCCTCCTGTCATCCCGGCCGATTATTATGTTTATTTTATGCCCTACAGGCTCGCCGGGAGCAGAAATTATCCCCAAGCGAAATACCTGGAACCGGAAGCCGCTGCCGACCGGGCTTGGCTGACCCGCCACGGCCTGACGGCAAAGCCGTTGTCCGCGGACGGCCTGGGGAAATTTCCAGAGGCGAAGGTTGTCGAATTCCAGTCTATCGACGAGTTCAACAGCTTCTACCCCATGGAAACCATCGCTACGGCGGGAGAAATGCAGGCCCTTCTCGCCAAGCATCCTCAGGAGCCTTTCCTTTTGTTCCCGGAAAGCCGGAATTTTCCGATCCGGATGACCGACGACCTGCCTTTCAAGTGGGCCCAAGCAGGGCCTCAAGAAATTTTCCGGGGTGAAGCGGCGCGCGGCGAATTTTATGCTTTTCAAATCGGCGTTTATGCCTGCCGGGAGGAGATACCGGACTTGGATGTCCGCTTCACGGATTTGAAAAATGGGATGGGCGTCTCCATTCCCGCTTCCGCCGCCCGATGCATTAATATCGGCGGTGTCGATTGGAACGGGGAGCCGTTCAAGAAAGTCTGCTCGGTCGAAAAGGGAAAGGTCCAGGCCCTCTGGTGCGGCATCCAGGTTCCTCTGGATTGTCCGCCCGGACATTTTGAAGGGGCTGTGAGCGTAGCTCCAAAAGGAAGTGGAGGAAGGCAGGTAAAGATTTATATAGACGTCGGCGCGGACGTTCTAGCCGACGGAGGGGACGCCGAGCCGAGTCGGCAGTCCCGGCTGCGCTGGCTCGATTCTTCGATCGCCTTCGATGACGAGATCGTCGCGCCCTTTACGGCCCTCGTCGTCAAAGGAAATACAGTCGACTGCCTGGGGCGGAGCGTTGCGTTGGGCGCCTCGGGTTTTCCTCAGCGCATCCAGAGTTTTTTTGCCCCTGAAGTGACTCGCCTTGTCGCCAGAGGCCGGGACATTCTGGCCGGTCCGATCAAATTAGTCGTCGAAGATTCCGGCGGCGGGCTATCAAGCTGGAAAGAGTCTGGCCTCAAATTCACTAAGCAACATCCGGGAGCCGTAGCTTGGGAGTCGAGGAATATCTCGGACTCGGTATCTTTGGATTGCCGCGCCCAGATGGAAATGGATGGATTTATCGAATTCAAGCTCAAGCTGACGACGGCTCGACCTTTGGATGTTAAGGACATCCGTCTGGAGATCCCCTTCGTCAAAGAAACCGCCAAATATATGATGGGCCTCGGCTGCAAGGGCGGATTTCGACCGGCCGAATTCGTATGGGCTTGGGACCAGAAGAAAAACCAGGACGCTCTCTGGATCGGGGATGCTAACGCCGGCCTGCAATGCTCTCTGCGGGCAGAGAACTATGCGCGGCCGCTCAATACGAATTTCTATCTCCGAAAGCCACTCAACATGCCTCCCTCCTGGTGGAATGAGGGCAAGGGAAGCTGCCGGGTGAGGGAGGCGGGAAACGGTGTCGTTCTCTTTACGGCTTCGAGCGGGCCGCGCACGCTCAAGCCCAGCGAGGAATGGCATTTCGATTTCACGATCCTGCTGACGCCGTTTAAACCCCTCGATACGAAGGCCCAGTGGTCAACCCGGTTCATCCATGCGTTCCTGCCCCTGGATGAAGTGGTCAAGACGGGAGCCAACACGATCAACGTCCACCACGCCAACGCCATTAATCCCTACATCAACTATCCTTTCCTGCGGGTGAGCGAGATGAAAGCCTACATCGACGAAGCGCACCGGCGGGGGCTTAAAGTCAAGATTTACGACACCATCCGCGAGCTTTCCAACCGGGCGGCTGAACTCTTCGCCCTGCGCAGCCTGGGCAGCGAAATTTTCTCGCGCGGCCCGGGCGGCGGGTATTCTTGGCTTCAGGAGCACCTCGGCTCGGATTATATCGCTGCCTGGTTTGTCCCGCAGCTCAAAGACGCGGCCATCATTAACAGCGGCATGTCGCGCTGGCACAACTATTATCTGGAAGGGCTCGACTGGCTGGCCAGGAATGTCGGCATCGACGGGCTTTATATCGATGATGTGGCCTTCGACCGGACAACCATGAAGCGGGTAAGAAAAATCCTGGACCGGAGGAGAACGGGAGCGCTCATCGACCTCCATTCGGCCAACCAGTACAATCCGAGGGACGGTTTTGCTTCGAGCGCCAACCTCTATTTAGAGCATTTTCCCTATCTCAACCGGCTCTGGTTTGGCGAGTACTTCGACTACAACTCGGCCCCGGATTATTGGCTGACCGAGGTCTCGGGGATTCCCTTCGGCCTGATGGGAGAAATGCTCCAGGACGGAGGCAATCCGTGGCGGGGGATGATCTATGGCATGACCAACCGCCTGCCCTGGTCCGGGAGCAATCCCTCTCGAATCTGGAAAGTCTGGGACGATTTCGGAATGCAGGATAGCCGGATGATCGGATATTGGGTCGATTCATGTCCCGTGCAAACAGATCAAAAAGATGTTGTGGCAACGGTCTATGTGAAGAAGGGCAAGGTGCTCGTGTCCCTGGCCAGCTGGGCGAAAGCCCCGGTCCTGTGCAGATTGAAGATCGATTGGAAAGCCTTGGGTCTCGATCCGGCCAAGGCGAAGCTTCGGGCCCCGGCTGTCGTGGATTTTCAGCTCGAAGCCGAATTTGCGCCGGGTGAACCAATTCCTTTTGAACCCGGCAAAGGTTGGCTGCTCATCATCAGCGAGTAAGCCCGGGCGGGGGATTATTCTTTTTTCTCGCCCTCGTAGAAATCTTTGGAGGCGCGCGCCAGCCGCTGGAGCTCCTGGTCGACCAGGTCATTGACCGTTCCCGGTTCGAAAGAGCCATCCTCTTTCCGCGCGCCGGCGGCGATTCCCGTCAGGATCTCGATGCCTTCGTCGATGGATTTGACGGGGTAGATGTGGAATCTTCCTTTTTCGGCAGCCTCGACGACATCGGTCCGGAGCATAAGATTCTGGACGTTCTGATGGGGGATGATGACGCCCTGGGTTCCGGTAAGGCCTTTGGCCTTGCAGACATCAAAGAACCCTTCGATTTTTTCGTTGACGCCGCCAATGGGCTGAATCTCGCCTTTTTGATTCACCGAGCCGGTCACGGCGATGTCCTGCCGCAGGGGAAGTCGCGACAGGCTGGACAGGATGGCGTAGACCTCAGTCGATGAGGCGCTATCCCCGTCCACACCGGAATAAGATTGCTCAAAGGCGATGCTGGCGGAAAAAGCGAACGGTTTGTTTTGAGCGTACTTCCCCCGCAGGAAGCCGGCCAGGATGAGCACGCCTTTGTTGTGCGTGCTGCCGCTCATGTCCGCCTCCCGTTCGATATTGATCACGCCCGCCCGGCCGATCGAGGTCCGGGCCGTGATCCGCGAGGGCTTGCCGAAGGAAAACTGCCCCATATTGTAGACGGCCAGCCCGTTGACCTGGCCGACAACTCTTCCCCCGGTATCGATCATGATCGTGCCCTCTTCGATCATCTCCTGGATTTTATCCTCAACGAGGCTGACGCGTTCGAATCGCTCTCGGACGGCCTTCTCGACATACGGGCCGCTGACCATTTTTTGATTGTCTTTCTGGGCCCAGTAGCTGGCTTCCCTCGTGACATCGGCGATCACATGAAAACGAGTGGAGAGCTTCTGGTGCCGTCCGGCGATGCGCGTCCCGTACTCGAGGACGCCGGCCAGGCCGGTTTTATCGAATGACAAGAGCTTGTCCTCGTCGCAGATTTTCTTGATAAACCGAGCATAATCGCGCATGGTGTCGCTTGTCTTGTCCATCTCGAAGTCGAATTCGGCCTTGATCTTGAAGATCTTCTTGAAGTCCTGGTCGGCGAAATAGAGCAGGTTATAGATCTCCTCATCGCCGATCATGACGACCTTGACGTCGACCTTAATCGACTGAGGTTTGAGGCGCGTCGTCGCGAAGAGGAACAGCGAGGCAAAATTCTGGATCTCGAAGATCTGGTTTCGCAATGTCCGCTTCAGGGTCGCCCAGACGCCGGGCTCGATGAGGGCATCCAGAGCGTTGATGACCAGAAACCCACCGTTGGCCTTGAGGAATGAGCCGGCCTTAATTTTCGTAAAATCCGTCTGCATGACTCCGAACCGGCTGACGGTTGATTCGATGGAGCCGAAGAGGTTGATGTAGGTCGGGTTGGTTTCCATGACCACCGGGTCATGTTTTAAGTCGGAATTGTCCACCAGCAAGTTGACGCGATATTCGATGAATGGATCGCCGGACTCTTTCTCCTTTTCCTCCTTTTTCTGGTTCTTGAAGAGGTCGATGCTCTGGATCAGGTTGTCTTCGACGTCCTTGAGGTATTCGGGAATTTTTGGATAGGGGAATTTGCTGTTGATATCGGCGATGGCGCTTTTGATCATGGGCATGATGGATTCGGCGTCCCAGTTCTTGAGCTCGGTGCGCGTCTCCTCCTCGATCGTCCGGAGTTGCTCGAAGACCTCCTCGAGCTTCGCGGACAGCTTCTCGTAATTTTTCTTGAGGGTCTCCAGCGTCTTGGCCGGGAATTTTTTCTCCTTGACCATGGCCTCGAGCTTATTGAATGGGGTAGGCTGGTCCTCGATGACGGGGATCAGGTCCGGTTTGACGAACAGCCCCATCTGGACCTGGATCACCGAAAACCCTTCCTTGGCCACCTCTTCCTCGAAGCTTTCGAGAAGGGCCTTCTGCTTATGCTGCTGGCCTTCGATGATCGCATCGCGCTTCTCGGAATAGTACTTGCTCTTGAGAAGGTCGGGGATATTATGCTTGAGCATTTCGATGACGTTATCCATGGCCGCCCCGAACAGCTTTCCCTTGCCGGGAGGCAGCGTGATCAGCGTCGGCTCGTCGACGTAGCGAAAGTTGTTGACGTAGAGGATGTCATCAGGAGGCTGATCGCCCTTTTCCAGGCGCTCTAAGAGCTGTTTGATTGTGGTCGTCCGGCCGGTGCCGACCATGCCCGTAATGAATATATTGTAGCCGAGGCTCTTGATATCGAGGCCCGTCTGGAGGGCTTTGAGGGCCCGGTCCTGGCCGATGATTTCGTCACAGGACTCGCATTCGCTGGTGGTGGCGAAGGGGATCGAGGCCGGGTCACAGGTCCACCTCATCTTGCTTGCCGGGAGTTCCTCAAACAGAGTTTTCGTAATCATTTCGACCTCCTGGGGCACTCAACGGAATCACCGATGTTATTAGCATAAGTTCGGCCTAAAAGACAAGAGCGGACACTCTTGGACACTCTTGGAAGGAAACCCTTTCTTAGGGTTTCCTTCAGACGTCTGCTTCGCTCCCGGCTGCGATTTTGGGACGATAATATTTGCGTGCAAAACCAGAAGCGATTTGCTAGAATATGCAAAATCGAGCGAAAGCGATGAGCCAAATCCGTGTCGTCCCCGTGACAACCAAAAAAGATGCGCGCGACTTTATCCGGTTCCCCTGGAAGGTCTATCACGGTGATTCTAAATGGGTTCCCCCTTTGATGTCCGAAGTCAAAGATAAGCTTGATGTCCAAAAAAATCCTTTTTTTGAACACGCTCGACGGGAGCTGTTCCTGGCGCGGAGGGACGATGAGATCACGGGAAGGATCGGCGGCATCGTCGATGACAACCACAACGCCTTCCATGATGAAAAAATCGTCTTCTTCGGCCTTTACGAAAGCCTGAACGATGTTGAGACGGCCCGGGCAATGCTCCAGACCGTGGCCGTCTGGGGAGCCGAGCGGGGGATGGAAGTCCTCCGGGGCACGGTCAACCTCTCCCTCAACGACGAATGCGCGTTTCTCATCGAAGGTTTCGACACGCCGCCGGTCGTGATGATGCCCTATAATCCCCCTTATTATCCGGAATTGATGGAGGCCTGCGGTTTGACGAAAGCCAAGGACCTTTTTGCCTTTATCATGAGCCGGGACCACGATACAACGGCAAAAGTTAAGCGAATCATCGATACGGTCAAGAAGGAGACGACCATCACCTGCCGGTCCTTCAACAAAAAGAAGCTTGATGAGGAAGCGGAGGTCGTTAAATTCATCTACAACAATGCCTGGGAGCGGAACTGGGGGTTCGTGCCCTGGACCGAGAATGAAATGAACCATATGGTGAAAAGTCTGGTCCGGATGGCGGACCTGGACCTGGTGATCATCGCCGAAGACCGGGGAAAGCCGATCGGATTCGCTTTCGGATTCCCCAATTATAACGAAATCCTGATCAAGATGAACGGGCGGCTCTTCCCGACCGGAATTTTCAAGCTTCTCCTTGGCAGGAAAAAAATCAAAGGAATCAGGGCCATCGTCTTTGGAATCCTCAAGGAATACCGCCAGACGGGTGTGAGCTACCTCCTGTATTCCAAGTTGGATGAGACCGCTAGAGCCAAGGGCTATGAATGGTGCGAAACGTCCTGGCAGCTCGAGGACAATACGCCGGTGAACAATTTCGTCGCGTCCCTGGGCGGAAAAATCTATAAAAAATACAGGATCTACGATCAAAAAATCCAATATTTTTTGGCTGGAGGGAAAACGTGGACTATCGAAACATTCTGACAAGAAAAGCCGGGGGGATCGGCTGGATCATTGTCAATCGGCCGGATAAGCTCAATGCGCTCAACATCGAAACGGTCCTCGAGCTGCGCTCGGGGTTCATGGGCTATGTGGCCGATCCTGAGGTCAGGGTTATTATTTTAACCGGCGCAGGGGAAAAAGCTTTTATCGCCGGGGCGGACATCGGCGAGTTCGTCGGAATGGACGAGGCCAAAGCTGAAGAATATGCCCGGCGCGGTCAGGACCTCACGGCCCTCATCGAAAACTCCCGGAAACCCGTGATCGCCGCTATTAACGGATATGCCTTGGGCGGAGGCACCGAATTCGCGCTTGCGTGCCACATCCGGGTGGCTTCGGAAAACGCTAAAATGGGTCAGCCCGAAGTCAAGCTTGGCCTGATTCCGGGCTTCGGCGGCACACAGAGGCTGGCCCGGCTGGTCGGGAAGGGAAAAGCCATGGAGCTCATTCTCTCGGGGCGCACGATCGATTCGAAAGAAGCCTGTGACATAGGGCTTGTCAACCGGGTCGTCCCCCTGGCCGAGCTGGCCGGGACCTGCGAGAAACTGGCTAACGAGATCACGGCCAACGCCCCCCTGGCGCTCCAATATTCCATCCAGGCCATCAACCGCGGCCTTGACCAGACTCTCGAGGATGGGTTGCGGACGGAAGCGGGCCTGTTCGGAAAATCGTTCCTCTCCGAAGATAGCCAGGAGGGGACCAAAGCCTTTCTCGAAAAGCGGAAGGCGAATTTCAAAGGCAAATGAAGAGGAGAAGGCCATGAAAACATATGAAGGGAAACTCCAGGCCAAGGGTTTCAAAATCAGCATCGTCGTCAGCCGTTTCAATCAATTCATCACGGGCAGGCTTCTGGATGGCGCGCTCGACGCCCTGAAAAAACTGGGCGCCGAAGACGCGGACATCTCGATTTACAAAGTCCCGGGCTCTTTCGAAATTCCCCTCCTGGCCAAGAAATTGGCCTTGACCAAGAAGGTGGACGGGATTGTCTGCTTGGGAGCCTTGATCCGCGGCGACACGCCCCATTTCGATTTCCTAAGCGCCGAGGTGACCAAGGGCCTGGCCCAAATCGCCATGGAGGACGGCACGCCTATTTCCTTCGGCATCCTGACGGTGGAGACCATCGAGCAGGGCATCGAGCGGGCCGGGACCAAGGCCGGCAACAAAGGGTGGGATGCGGTCTTCTCGCTGATCGAGACGCTGACCCTCATCAGAGATTCTAAGTTGGGCTGACGGGCGGCTGTTTTCATGGGCAAAAGAAGAGCCGCCCGGGAAAGCGCGCTCCAGATTCTGTTTGAACTGGAATTCAACGACGCCGACTTGGACAGTTTGGTCGCCCGCTATTGGAAGAATCGAAGAGGCGCCGGACCGATCAAAGAATATGCCGATTGGCTCGTCCGGGGGATCGTTTCGCGGAAAAAAGAGCTGGACGAGCTCATCCAGGGAAGCTCAAAACATTGGCGGATTTCGCGGATGCCGTTTGTCGACCGGAATATTTTGAGGATCGCCGTGTTCGAACTCCTGGAGGAAAAGCCGCTGGCTCCGGCGGTTGTCATCAACGAAGCTATAGAGATCGCCAAGCGCTACAGCAGCGGCCAGGCGGCCGATTTCGTCAACGGCGTTCTGGATGCGGTCCGGAAAAAGATCGGACCCCTCGAATCGCGGCAGGAGAGCTTGAAGGGCAAACCCCATGAACGAACAAAACAAAACTCCAAAAAACGAGTCGCCCGGACCGGCGGACGAAACGAAAAAGAGTGACCAGGATATCGCCCGGCAGGAAAAGTTCCAAAAACTCATCCGGGAGGGCGTGGACCCTTTCCCCCACAAAGTCGAAAAGACCCATACGACCAGTGAAATCGTCAGCCAGTTTCTGCAGCTGACCAAGGAGGAGCTAGAGGCCAAAAAAATCCGGGTTCAGGTGCCGGGCCGAATTCTCTCGATCCGCCAAATGGGGCGGGCGACTTTTTTCCATATTTCGGACAGCCGGGCCAAACTCCAAATCTACATCAGGGAAGATACGGCTGGACCGAAGGCCTACGCACTTTTTGGCCTGTTCGATATCGGCGACTGGATCGCTGTGCAGGGCGTCCTGTTCAAAACCCGGACCGGAGAACTGACCGTCCTCTGCGAATCTTTTGTGTTTCTGGCTAAGTGTCTTCATCCCCTGCCCGAAAAATGGCATGGGCTCCAGGATGTCGAGCTCCGCTACCGCCGCAGGTACCTGGACCTCGTCATGAATCCCGAGGCCGGCGAAATCTTCCGGATGCGGAGCGCGATCGTCTCCTTCGTCCGGAAGTTTTTTGACGGCCGGGGTTATATCGAAGTTGAAACGCCGATGATGCACGGTATCCCGGGCGGGGCTCTGGCCAGGCCGTTTATCACCCACCACAACGCCCTTGATATCGACCTCTATTTGAGAATCGCGCCCGAGCTGTATTTGAAAAAGCTCATCGTCGGCGGTATGGACAAAGTCTATGAAATCAACAGGAATTTCCGCAATGAGGGAATCGATTCCGAGCACAACCCCGAGTTCACCATGCTGGAGTTCTATGAGGCGTATGCCGACTACAACGATATGATGACTCTGACCGAAGAGCTTCTCGTTGAGCTCAGCCGGATGCTTTTGGCCAAAGAGGAATTTCCCTACGGCGAGCAAACCATTTCGCTCCAGCGGCCATTCCGGCGCCTCAAGTTCATGGATGCGCTCTCTCATTACAGCGGTTTGGCCCCCGGCCGCTTCGATGACCGGAAGGGAATCTTGGAATTCGCCACGACTCTGGCTCCGGAAAAAAAGCCGGCGACGTTCGGGAAAGCCCTCGATATCATCTTCGACAAGCACGTCAAGCCCCAAATCGTCCAGCCGACCTTCATCATCAACCCGCCCAAGGAGGTCTCGCCGTTGGCCAAAGCCGCCAAGGACAACCCGAACGAAGCGGCCCGTTTCGAGCTCATGATCGCCGGAATGGAAATCGCCAACGCTTTTTCGGAGCTCACCGACCCGGCCGAACAAAAAATGAGATTCGAAGAGCAGGCCGAAGAACGAAAAAAGGGGAACGAGGAATCCCATCCGGTCGATATGGATTATGTCCAAGCCCTCGAATACGGCCTGCCGCCGACGGGCGGCGAGGGAATCGGAATCGACCGCCTGGTCATGCTTTTCGCCAACCGGAGATCGATCCGTGAGGTGATCCTCTTCCCGCAGCTCCGTCCTAAGGAATCGTTGGGGTGATATGGGATACGAATATTTCATCGCCAAGCGCTATTTGACCGCGAAAAGAAAACAGGCTTTTGTCTCGGTCATCACCTTCATCTCCGTCCTGGGAATCACCATCGGCGTTATGGCCCTGATCATCGCCATAGCCCTGATCACCGGATTCCAGCGCGACGTCCAGAGCAAAATCCTGGGCGCTACCTCGCACTTGATGATCTCCGACCTCGGCGGAGAGGGTCTCCCGGACTACGTCGGGATCATAGACAAGCTCAACCAGTTCAAAGGCATCAAGTCCGTTTCGCCCGTTGTCCTGGACAAAGTGCTGATCGGAGGACCTTCTGGAACTCAACCCGCGGCGCTCAAAGGGATGGATTTTGCCCTGGAAAAGACGCAGTCGCCCTGGATTAGCAACCTCGAGCGAGGCCAGATCCCCTCCGAGACTGGCCGAGAAGGGATCCTTCTCGGCCGCGATCTGTCCCTGAGCCTCGGCGCCGGGGTGGGGGATGTCGTAACGGTCGTAGCCCTATCTTCAAGCCTTTCTCCACTGGGGCCCATGCCCAAAAGAAAGCGTTTCTTGGTGACGGGAGTTTTCTCGACAGGCCTTTTCGAATTCGACAACTCGACGGCCCTCATACCGCTTTCCGTCGCCCAAAAGTTTTTCCGGATGGAGGATCGAGTCAGCTATCTCCAGGTCATGCTCACCAATATTTTTGACGCGCCTCAAATCAAAGAGACGATTAGACCCGCACTTCCCCCCACGGTTTATATCACGAGCTGGATGGAGCTCAACAAGGCCCTCTTTTCAGCCCTCAAGCTCGAAAAGAAACTTCTGTTCCTGACCATCGCCCTGATCGTCTTCGTGGCCTCGCTCAACATCATCGCCACGCTGATCCTCATGGTCATGGAAAAAACTAGGGATATCGGCATCCTGATTGCCATGGGGGCGACCTCGCGGAATATCCGAACGATTTTCTTCCTTCAGGGATCCCTGATCGGCATCATCGGGACGGCCGTAGGAACAAGCTTGGGTTTGCTCTGCTGCGCCTTCGCCAATACCTTCAAGCTGATCAAGGTTCCCGTCGATATTTACCAAATCTCTTATGTCCCATTCTATATCAACCCCCTGGATCTCGTTCTGATCATCAGTGTCTCGCTCCTGATCAGTTTTCTCTCGACCATATTCCCTTCGCACCGGGCGTCCAAAGTCGACCCGGTCGTGGCCTTGAAATATGAGTAATTTTCTGCGCGCCGTCAACCTGGGGAAGAATTATCCTTTGCCCAACGGCGTCCTTCAAGTCTTCCGGGGACTGAATTTCGAACTCGAGGCCGGGGATGCCGCGGCTATTATGGGCGCTTCCGGAGTCGGGAAGACAACCTTTCTGAACTTGCTGGGGGCGTTGGACCGTCCGACCGAGGGCACGGTCTTTCTTGAGGGGGAGGATCTCTTCGCCAGGGAAGAGGGCGAATTGGCTCGGATCCGGAACAGAAAAATCGGGTTCGTTTTTCAGTTTTACCATCTCCTCCCGGAATTCACGACCCTGGAGAACGTCGCCCTTCCTCTGATGATCGCGGGCCTGGAGAAACGGGAAGCTCTGGCCCGCGGCTCGAGAATCCTCGAGGAGGTGTTCCTGGGAGACAAGGCCCAGCTCAGGCCGTCCCAGCTTTCCGGAGGAGAGCAGCAGAGGATAGCGGTCGCCCGGGCTTTGGTCAACGATCCGAAACTCCTGCTGGCCGACGAACCGACCGGCAACCTGGACTGGAAAACGGGCGAGCACATCCTGGAGCTCCTCCTAAACCTGCACGTCAAGAAAGGGCTTTCTTCGATCATCGTAACTCACAACGACAAGGTCGCCCGGTTCTGCCGCAAGCTGTATGTCATGGAACGCGGCGAATTGAAACTTTTCGCCTGATTTTCAAGTTAGAACTCATGAAGACGGAACCGGAGAGGTCCGGACTCTTTGAAAAAAAACGCTTCTTGTGGTATAAGGAAAATGAGATGAGAAGGTCTATTTTGGCGTTTTTCTTGCTTTTAGCCCCCCTGTTCGCCTTCGGCCAGGAGGTTGTGGAAAAGATCGAAATTGTCGGCCTGGACCGGCTGCTCCGGGAGCAGGTCGTTTATTACCTGACCGTGCGCGAGGGGGATTACTACAGCGAAGACATCTTAAAAAAAGATTTCCGGACTCTGTGGTCGACGGGATTTTTTGCCAACCTCAAGATTGAACAGGAGGCGGGCGCCAAGGGAAAGATCATCAAGATCGTCGTGGAAGAAAACCCGGTCATCAAATCGATCACCTACAAGGCCGGGAAAAAAGTCAAGGAAGACGACATCGTCAACAAGCTCAAGGAAAAGGACGAATACCTTCTTGCCTATTCCTATTACAGCCCCTTCAAAATTCAGAAGGTCAAACGGACTATCGAAGACCTTCTGACCGAGAAAGGCCTGGGTGCGGCCAAAGTCGACGTCGAAACATCCAAAAAAGGCAAGAATGAAGTCGATGTCCTGTTCAAGGTCGACGAGGGGCCGAAAGTCCGGGTGGGAATCGTCGATTTCGTGGGCAAACCCAAGCTCCCCCAAAGTATCCTCCGCGAAGCGATGAAAGACAATAAGCCGCACGATATCATTTCCTGGGTGTCGGGGAAGGATGTTTACAAGCAGAGCAAGCTGGCCGAAGACATGGCCTCGGTTAAGAAGAAATTCCAGGAATACGGATATATGGAAGCCACGGTCGGAGAGCCCAAAGTCGAGGAGGTCAGACAAAAGACCTTTTGGCCTTTCTCCAAGAGGCGGACGATGATGAAGGTCAGCGTCCCCGTCAACGCCGGCTACCTCTACAAAGTCGGCGAAGTTAAAGTCGAAGGAACCAAAGCCTTCACCAAAGAAGGCATCATGAGTTTTGTGAAGTTCAAAAAGGGCGAGGTCTACAGCACCAAGGTCAGGGAAAAGAGCGTCGAAGACATCGGTGAGATGATGAGGAACTACGGCTTCTGGTACGGCCAGGTCATTCCCGTAGAAAACCTCGACCCCAAGAACAAGCTCGTCAACGTCAGCTACAGCGTCAATGAGGGCGAAGTCGTTTATATCCACCGCCTCGATATCAGGGGCAACGTCTACACCAAAGATAAGGTCATCCGCCGGGAGCTTCTCCTGCGCGAAGGCGATCGATTCAGCTTGGCCGCCTTCAAGGACAGCCTCTTGAGGATCAAACAACTGGGGCTCGTCGACGTGGAAAAAGACCCCGATATCAAGCCCCTCGCCGCCGACCCGACTCAATTCGATATTACCGTTTTCGTCAAGGAGCTGCAGAGGAACAATATCCAGTTTACGGCCGGCTACTCGGGCTACGAGGGGACGTTCATCGCGGTCAGCTATTCGACGGTAAATTTCCTGGGCGCCGGCGAGACTCTCGAAGCCACCGCTCAGTACGGAAAACGGATTCAGAATTATTCATTCGGCTTCACCGAGCCGTACTTTCTAGACAATCCGATGAGCCTGGGCTTTAATATATACAGCCGGTACATCATCTATCCCTATCTGTACAACCGGAAGGACAGGGGCATCGACGTAACGGCCGGTTCCCGCCTGGCCGGATGGGGGCGCTGGAGTCTGACCTACGGCCTCGACTTTGTCAATATCAAGCTGCCCGAGACTCAGACGGATCCGGATGCCGTTTCAGAAGCAGCGATACTCACGCCGTACATCGATCCTATTTATTATTCGATGTTCGGGCTGGGCAGTTATTACATGAGTTCCATCAGCCCGACGCTTTACCGTTCGACGATCGACAGCCCCTTGACTCCGACGAGCGGCACGATGATTCTGGCCGGGCTCAAATATGCCGGGACGTTCCTGGGCGGCGAGATCCACCTCTACAAGCCGCGTTTTGAGTTCACCCACTTTCGGCCGCTAGCCAGAGGGCATACGCTGGGCTTTCATATCGAGTACTCCTACATCAAACCCCTGAAAAGCTCCCAGATTCCCTTCTGGGAAAAATTCTTCCTGGGCGGGGAGCGGAACATCCGCGGTTACGAGATTTATTCCATCGGCCCCCGGAGCTCTTCGGGCACGATGATCGGCGGGGAGAGCGAATTTATCATCAACGCCGAATACATCCTCCAGGTCGGAGGGCCGCTTTATCTAATCGCTTTTTATGACAGGGGCAACGCCTATAGCCTCGAGGAACGCGTGAGCTGGAAGAACATGTTCTCCTCGACCGGGGTCGAGGCCCGGATCTTCATTCCCGCCCTGAGAGTTCCTTTCCGGCTGATTTTTGCGTATAATAATCGGCGCATCTATAGCAGTGATTCCAATTTCGCCTTTCGGTTCGCGATTGGAACCACATTTTAGACCATAGACGCACACATTCCGCATCAACCATAGGAGGTCAAACAAATGAGGAAGACATTCATCCACACGGCCGGCGTGCTCATTTTGGGCCTGGGCATTTTCGCCTCTCTAGGCTTAGCCCAGCAGGCGGCAAAGATCGGCATCGTCAACTCCCAGGATGTTCTCGAGAAATCGGCCGAGGGAAAAAAGATCATTGCCCAGCTCCAGGACCGGGACAAGCAGAATCAGGCCGCCATCACCAAGCTGGACACCGACATCCAGCAAACCCAGACCAGAATCAACACTCAGCGCTTGACCTTGACTGAGGACGCCCTCATGCAGCTGTCCACGCAACTCGACAGGCTCCAGACCGAAAGAAAGCGCAAAGCGGAGGACGCCTATTCCACGATGACAGAGTTTACCAACAAGCTGTTCAAAAGGCTCCAGGATGATCTCATTCCGATCATCACCCAACTGGGCAAGGAGAAGGGGATCGACATGATTTTTGACCTACAGAAAAGCGGAGCCATCTATGTTAACCCGCTCATCGACCTGACCCAGGAAGTCATCAAGCGGTATGACGCCAGCAAGGCCGCCGGCAAGTAGTGAGGCGAGGCCTTGATCGGTATCGAAGAGATCCTGAAATTTTTGCCCCACCGCTATCCTTTTCTTCTCGTCGATCGCGTTCTGTCCATGAATCCGCCGAAAACGATCGTCGCCCTGAAAAACGTCACGGTCAATGAGCCATTCTTCCAGGGGCATTTCCCCGACAAGCGGATCATGCCGGGCGTCCTGATCGTCGAGGCGATGGCCCAGACGGGCGGCATCCTTCTCTATCACTCGGTCCCGGAACCCGAGAAGAAGTTCGTCCTGTTCAGCAAAATCGACAACATGAAATTCCGCCGGCCCGTCGTCCCCGGCGACCAGTTGCGGCTCGAAGTTGAACTCTTGAAATCCAAGGGCAATTTCTTTCACGTCCACGCCAAGGCGCTGGTGGAGGGCGAGGTCGCCGTTGAAGGCGAGATGTTAGCCTTTCTTCAAAATAAAGAGGACATGAATGGCCGGACGTGAGGTGTTCGTCCACCCCACGGCCTCGGTCCATGCCAAGGCCAAGCTGGATGCGGGCGTTTGGGTCGGCCCCTACTGCGCGATCGGGGAACATGTCACCATCCTTAAAAACACCCGGCTGGATTCTCACGTCGTTGTCCAAGGCAGGACGGAAATCGGAGCCGACAGCCGTTTTTCCCCGTTTTCGACGATCGGCGGTGAGCCTCAGGATCTCGGATATCGCGACGAAGAAACCCAGGTCAGAATCGGCGACCGGAATTTTTTCCGTGAGTTCATCACCATCAATCGCGGCACGATCAAGGGCGGCGGGCTGACCGAGATCGGCAGCGACAACTACTTTATGGCCTACGTCCACGTCGGCCACGACTGCCGGGTGGGAAGCCACATCACCCTGACCAACGCGGCCACCCTGGGCGGGCATGTCTCCGTCGAGGACCATGTTTATCTCAGCGCCTTTTGCGGAGTGCATCAATTCTGCCGCATCGGAAGATACGCTTTCGTCGGCGGCTTCTCGGTGCTCACCCAGGATGTCCTGCCGTTCTGCCGCGTGGCCGGCATGCGGCCGATCCATATCTTCGGGTTGAATGTCATCGGCCTGCGCCGGAAGGGATTCTCGAACGAGAGAATCGCCGCCCTCAAGGAAATGTTCCGGTTGTTCTTCTATTCGGACCTGAACACGACCCAAGCCCTGGAAAAAATACAATCGCAGTTTCCCGCCGGGGAAGACCGCGACGAAATCATCAAATTCGTGCAATCCTCCAAAAGAGGCATTGTCAAAAAGACGACGGACCAATGGGAACTCGAACTGGCTTAGTAGTCGGAGCAGGAAGTTTCACTCTGGATATCCTCGACGAGGCGAAGCGGGGGGGCCGTGACCTCGTCGTGGCCGGAATCCGGGGCGAAGCCGATCCGGGTCTCGAAACCAAAGCGGCGGTTTTTGCCTGGTTCGAACCTGGGGAAATTAAAAAGCTGGCGGCCTTTTTCAGAGAACGCGAGATCCACGAAATCTTCATGTTGGGCAAAGTCGACCCGAGGTCGATTTGGACGAAGCCGGGATTCGACGAAATCGCGGAGGAGCTGCTGGCCCGGGCTCAAGAGAGAACGCCCAGCTCGCTGCTCAAGCAACTCTTCGCGTTTTTAGAGACGCAGGGAGTCGCCGTCAAGGACCCCTCAAGCCTGCTCCAGCCTTACCTCTTCTCGGAGGGCGTGCTCGGCAAAGTCCAGCCGTCGAGCGGAGTCCTGGAAGACATGAATTTTGGCTGGATGATTGCCCGCGCCCTAGCCGATTTGGAGGTCGGCCAGACGGCCATCGTTAAAGACCGGATGGTCGTGGCGGTGGAAGGAATGGAGGGCACGGATGAGACGATTCGCAGGGGGGGACGGCTGGCCGGCAACGGCATTATCGTCGTCAAGGTCGGCCGCTCCGATCAGGATATGCGGATCGATGTCCCGGCCGTGGGGCTGGAAACCCTGCGGAACCTGGTGAAGGCGAAGGGAACAGCCCTTTGTATCGAAGCCGGCCGGGTGCCGCTGTTTCAGAAGGATGATGTTATCACCTTGGCTGATGCCAACGGCATCGCCGTCGTCGCCAGGAAAAGCTGATATGGAATCATTAGATACTGTAATGCCCTGGGGGCGGGACTCAACCCGTCCGTTGCCCCCGCACCCCGGGGAACCAGTCCCGTCGGTTCCCCCGTCGGAAAAACGACGGGCCCCCCTCCGCTACGGGGGCTTGCGGACGGATTGAGCCCCGCCCCGTGCGTAAGGCCACCTTGACAGTTTCGTTGATGCGAGTTGAACACTAATGGATAAAGTCAAAGTCGGAATCATCGGCGTCGGATATCTGGGGATGCAACATGCCCGCATCATTTCCTATCTGGAGGAGGCCGAACTCGAGGCCGTCGCCGATACCGATTTCAAGCGGGCCCTTGAGATTGGAAACCGCCACGGCGTGAAGTATTATCAGAATTACGAGGACATGCTGGATGAAATCGATGCCGGCATTGTCTCCACTCCCACCTCCGAGCATTTCCAGATTTCGATGAATCTGCTCAAGAACGGAAAGCACGTCCTCGTCGAAAAACCCATCGCGGCAACCATCGAGCAGGCCGAGCAGTTGGTCGAGGTGTCCAGGACGAACGGCCTCATCCTCCAGGTCGGCCATCTGGAGCGTTTCAACCCGGCCGTCGAAGCCGTCGAAAACATGATCTCCGAGCCCAAATTCATCGAAGTCCAAAGGCTGGGCTCTTTCTCCGCCCGTTCCGTCGACGTCGATGTCGTCCTCGACCTGATGATCCACGACCTCGATATCATCCTGGCCCTGATCAAGGATGAAGTCAGCGTCATCCGGTCGTCGGGCATCCACGTCCTGTCCGAGAAAATCGATATCGCCAATGCCCGCCTGGAGTTCAAGTCCGGCTGCGTAGCCACTCTGACGGCAAGCCGGGTCCATCAGGGCAAAGTCCGGAAACTCAGAATTTTTGAGCCGACTTCGTATTATTCCATTGACTATATCGACCAAGAGGTCAAGGTTTTCCCCCTGAGCGGCCGGCAGACCGACATTAAGACGTTGAAGATCAAAAAAGAGGAGCCTCTGAAAAAAGAGTTGGAGAATTTTCTCCGCTGCCAGGTCGAAGGCCGGCCGGGGAAAGTCAGCGGCGAAGAAGGCCTACGGGCTCTGCGACTGGCCTATGACGTGCTGAAGGAAGTCGAGACTACTTGACGATCTTGACCAACTGATTTTTCTGCGGGGTTCCGTTCACGTCCATCCCATTGGCAACCGCCAAAACAGGCCAGAGCTCTTTATGGATTCCGTTGCCGGTGAATATCTCTTTAAGGCTCTTCTGGCCGTCGGCCTGCAGAATCTTGATCCTCCGGGGCTGCCGGTTTATCCGGTTGCCTTCCCGGAGTTCGGCAAATGAGCCGCTGATCGAGCGGAACGTGGAGTCATAGGAGCCGAAATCTCCGGATTTGCTGAGCGCCGAAAAATAGAAAACCATCCCGCCCTTGCGGATCAGAGACAGGCGCAGCCGAAGGGGATCCGTGTCTTTCTGGGAGACGCTGTAGACCTGTTCATAGGAGGCCAGGCCGTTGACCGTGAGATTCCTGTCATTCTGCAGCTGGCGGCCCTGGATGTCCGCAACTTTTTTATTGGCGAAAGCGGCCAGGTCCTCGGCGCTTTTTTCCGCCTGCAGGACGACAGCCGCCCGGCCGTTCTCAGGGGCGAGGGTGACCTTCGTGGGAGTGTTCTGGAGTTTCCAGCCCGCTGGAATTTGGAAAACAAATCTCATCTCGGGATGATAAAATACGTTCCCCTCAACATAACCTTGCCGCGGGTCGTCGCCGTAGACGACGTCTTCGACCTGACGCAGGTATGGCTCCCGTTTCTTGGGAAGCGCTGTGTCCGAGGTCGTGATCATGGCCCGGACGTTTGTGATGCGCTCGGCAGTCAGGGGATGGGTGGAAAGAAAACCGGGGAGGCTATGGCCCTTTCCCGACAGGTCGCCGTATTTTTCGAGGGCGGTGAAGAAGCTGACCATTTCACCCGAGTTGAAGCGTCCCCGCCGCGCGTATTCCACGCCAAGGGAGTCGGCCTCCCGCTCGTCATCACGGCTGAATTTAAGAAAAAGGAGCTGGACACCGACCGCGGCCACGCCCGAAATTTTAGCCAAGGTGTCGCTCAACGCGCTTCCCACCGCCAAACCCACTTGGACCAGTATCATCTGGCTGAGCTTCCTGACGCTGTGCCGGGCGTTGACATGCCCCAGTTCGTGGCCGATGACGACGGCCAGCTCGGATTCCGAGCTCATCAAGGCCAGGATGCCGCGGGTGACATAGATATATCCGCCCGGGGCGGCAAAAGCATTGACGACGGGGCTGTCGAGCACAGCAAAATGGTAAGCGAGGTTCGGCCGATGGGTAAGGGGAGTCATCGTCGAGCCGACTGCGGTGACGTATCTGGCCAGCTCAGGATCGCCGTAAAACCCGTATTCCTGCTGGATTTGGGTATCGGTTTCCTTGCCGAGCGAGATCTCGCCTTCCTCGGAGATCAGACTGAGCTCTTTTTTCCCCGTGACGGGATTGACGGCACAGGCGATCCCTAAAAGCAAGGCCAGGATCAAAAAGGTTGCGAACCCGGCCGTCTTGCGCATAGTCTATTTTGACATCTGGAACAGAGTGTCCGCGAGGCCCGTGTTGAACGCCACCTTGATAAAAGTCACCCGCATGTATTCGGAGCCGTTCTGGAAAATGGTCATCGAGTGGGCCACCAACAGATCGCCTTCCTTCCTGTAGTCGCCGAGGATCGTCTCGGAATCCACTTCGATGCCCGCCTGCTTGACTTTCGCCTTGGATTTGTAGGACAAGTACGTGGAAGGGTCGATATACAGGGTGGCCTTTTGGCCATCGGGATAAGTCTGTTCCAGGACGAGGTAGTCCTTATCCTGGATTTTTTCTTTTCCTTTGAACGCGTAGGTGATACCGAATTTCTCGGGATTCAGCAGAGAATCGTTTCCCATCGCCTGATTCTTGAAGGATTTGGTTTCCTGTTCGGGCATGAGCTCCGTCCCTCCTGTCTGGGGGTTTGTCATCCAGGCTACCTGTCCGTCAAAGGCCTGGGTAAACGTCATCCCGGCGATCTCCATATCCCAGCGCATCTTGTCGGGCTCTTTCTGATAGATCGTTAAGCTTCCGCTCAAACTCTGCTGGATAAGGTCGGCGTTAGCCGTGAGAGTGGTGTCTTTGATGGCCATCAAGGCCTTTTTTCCGCCCTGGGCATCGATCATCTTGTCCAAAATCTCTTTGGCGGTCTGGGCATAGCCTGCCGTCAGGCAAAGGCCGGCTACAAACAGGCCCAACACGCATATTGAAAGCGTTTTTTTCATGGTTGCCTCCTCGCTTGAACCTCCATTTTACGAAAAATCCGGCCGTTTTCCAAATTCTTTTTCCCCGGATTGATTTTGGGGCGGCAATTGTGTATGAGATAGGCAAATGACCGGCCAGAAGCCTTCGCTCCGCAAGCTCAGCCTGTTCGATGCGGCGATGATCTCGAGCGGCGCGATGATCGGCGCCGGAATTTTCATGAATTCCGCCGAAAGCGCCAAGTTCCTGCAGTCGTCGGCCCAACTTCTCTTGGTCTGGATCGCCGGCGGCGTCATCGCTTTTCTCGGCGGCCTGTGCTTCGCCGAGCTCGGCGCCATGTTTCCCCAGTCGGGAGGCCAGGTCGTCTATCTCGATCGCGCCTTTTCACCCTGGCTCGGATTCCTCTTTGGCTGGACGCTTTTCAGCACAATCCAGACGGGCGCCATCGCGGCCGTTTCTTATACCTGCGCCCGGTTTGCGAGCCGATTTATTCCCCTGAGCGACCTCGGCCTCAGCGGGCTCGCCGCGGGCATCATCTGGCTTTTGTCGTTTATCAATTTCTTAGGCATTCGGCCGGGCAGCATCGTCCAGAATGTGTTTACGACGCTGAAGATCTTAGCTCTCCTGGCCTTGATCGGCGTGGGGATGATTTGGTTTAAGACCCCGAGCCTTTCTCTTGGCCCGCTATTTCCCCAGGGGCTGCATCTGGGAACTTTGAGCGCTATGGGACTGGCTCTGATGCCCGCTCTGTTTTCTTACGGAGGTTGGCAGAATCTCAACTTCGTCGCCGGCGAAGTGAAGGATCCCTCCCGAACTATGCCCCTGGCCATTATCTCCGCGGTCAGCCTGGTCGTAACCATCTATGTCTTGTCCAACGTCGTCTACGTCAAAGCGCTTCCGCTCGAGGCTATCAGCCGTTCGACGAAACTGGCCTCAGATGCCTTCGAGGCCATGGTTGGGCCGTGGGGAGCAAAGTTCATTGCTGCGGCCATCCTCGTCTCGACCTTCGGAATCACAAATGTGTTTGTTTTGACGGGGGCGAGAGTCTATCAGGCGATGGCCCGGTCCGGGTCATTTTTGCCTGTGGCCGCGCGGCTCCATCCTCGGACGGGGACTCCTCATGTTGCCATTTTTCTCCAGGCCGCCTGGGCTTCCTGTCTGCTCTTAACAAATACGTACGGCCAGCTGCTCCAGTATGTGACGTTCGGCGATTGGATCTTCTTCGGCTTGACGGCGCTGAGCCTCATCGTGCTGAGGAAGAAAATGCCGGATGCGCCGCGGCCTTATCGGGCCTGGGGATATCCGGCGGTGCCGCTCGTTTTTCTTCTGATCTCAGCCGCTGTCGTTATCAACGTCTTCGCCAGTTCCCTTTCCAAGTCCCTGGTCGGGACGGCCATCATCCTGGCTGGGCTGCCGCTGTTCTTTTTTTCAAAAATGTTTTCAAAACGAGGACGACGACGCCGATGGCCAGAATAAACAAAAGCACGTCGGCCGCGACAAGGACATAGCTTTTCTTCCTGATATATTCGCCCATCAGGATTCCCAGCGAAGCTAAGGTCGTCGCGATCATGAACACGGCGGGGAGAAGTGTGTAAGTCGTCCTCTTCCCGCGGAGGAGAAGCCAGCCTGAGACGGCCATAAGGCTGAGAGCGGCCAACATCTGGTTGGCGGTCCCGAAGATGGGCCAGAGCATGTTGAAGGCGTTCGTAAAGGCCAGGATCCACATCAAAATCACGGATAACCCGGAATTGAACCAGTAATGTTTGAGAAGTTTGGGAGTCTTTTTGAAGAGGATTCCCCAGAGCTCCTCGAATAGATACCGGTTCAAGCGCACGGCGGCGTCAAGGGTCGTGATGACGAATCCCTCCACGAGAAGGATGCCGAAGACAGTTCCCAGGGCGACGGGAATGCCGAGTCCGCGGTGAAACAATTGGCCGGCCGCCAGTGAAAATCCCAGGATGGGATTGGATTTAATGGCTGGATCGGTCGGCCAGACGATCGACTTATAGTCTAAAAAATTAAGGGTCCCTCCGATGGCGAGGAGCACGCAGACGGCCAGCACCGACTCCAGGAGCATGGCGTTATACCCGACTCGGCGGGCATCGACTTCGCAGCGCAACTGCTTTCCCGTTGTCCCCCCCGCCACGAGGGCGTGAAAACCAGAGATGGCCCCGCAGGCGATCGTGCAAAACATCATGGGCCAAATGAGCCCTAGATGCTGGACACCCTCTTTCAGGTTGAAGCTGGGGATGGAAACGGACAACCCGCCGAATCCAGTGCTGAAGAGAGACAAAATCATCAGGATGATCCCGCCGTAGAGGATCTGGACGTTGATAAAATCGCGCGGCTGCAGGATCAACCAGACCGGCACCCCTGCCGCGAAAAGGACATAAATGGAAATAATGACCATCCAAACGGTGGGGGAGAGGGTCACCGGATAAGCGATCCCGATGATGACCGAGACGACGCAAATCGCGGAGGCAATGAGGTAAGCAAAAATCGTTTTAATGCCTTTTTTGTAAATCAGCCAACCGAGGAAAGGGGAACTCAGGGTGATGACAATCACGGACATGGAGGCGATCCCACCGATACGGCCCATGGCCACGCCGTCCTTGACGACTGTTTTTAAAAACGTCTCTCCTTCCTTGACTCCGATCTTGGCCAATGGCCAGAGCGAGGTCAGAGATATGGAGGTCGCGCTCAAAAACGAAGACGTCACCAGAACAATCATGACGATGGTGAAGCCGATGAACAGGTTGAAGCCTCCAGCGCCGAGGGTTTTGCGCGCAACTTCGGCGATCGATTTCCCCCCCTCGCGCATGCTGATGAACAGCGTTGTGAAATCATGCACGGCGCCGATGAAAATCGCGCCAAGAACGACCCAAAGCCAAGCCGGGACGAAACCGTACAAGACGGCCATCGTCGGCCCCAGGATGGGCCCCGCGCCCGCAATGGCCGAGAAATGGTGGGCAAAGACGACATACGTCTTTGTCGGGACATAATCACGGCCGTCGCAATATTTCGTGGCTGGAGTGGGATTTTTCGGGTCCTCGCCAAGCACTCTGGCGATGGAGGGGGAATAAAACCGGCTGGCTAAAACGAAGGCCAGACACGCGATCGCTAGGATGAGCAGAACATTCATGCCTTCCTCCTCAGATCTTGAAGACGCACGCTCATCGGAAGATAACTATATCCGCTGGAACAGACCAATGTCAATAATGGGCAGGAGAACCTGCAAACGGCGTGAAAAACCCGGATTGGGAGCGAGGCCGTCTCCGGATCGCTCCCTCTTGCTGTGCCCTTAAAATGGTCGAGAGTCGGCGAAAAAAAACTATTGAATCTTGAACTTGGCGAGCTTGTTGTAAAGGGTCGTCCGCGAGATATTCAATATTTTGGCCGTTTTTTTCAGGTTGTGGTTCGTCACTTTGAGCAGGTAGGAAATATAGTCTTTTTCCAGCTCCTCCAGCGTGGAGAGGCGCTCTTTGTCTATGAAAGGCAGGCGGCTCTGAGCCGGCAGAAAATCTCTGAGGTTTTTTGGCAGGTCTCCCACATCGATGAAGTCTTTTTTTGAGACAAGCATCGCGCTCTGCAGGACGTTCTCTAGCTCGCGGATATTTCCTGGCCAATGATACCGGAGAAACAGCTTCTGGACACCCCTGGATAAGCCTTTGATGGATTTGGCAAAGGCGCGGTTGGAGCTGTGAAGGAAATGCCGGACGAGCAGGGGAATGTCTTCCGACCGCTCCCGCAGCGGAGGCAAATGAATCTCGACGCGATTCAGGCGGTGGTAGAGGTCTTCCCGGAAGGCGCCTTGCTTGATCGCCGCGGTCAGGTCGCGATTGGAGGCGGCGATGATCCGGATATTGACATATTTCACTTCGTTTGAGCCGAGCGGTCGGAACTGACGGGTTTCGAGCACGCGGAGGAGCTTGGCCTGGACGGGCAGCGGCACATCACCGATTTCGTCCAAGAATATCGTCCCTTCATGGCCTTCCTCGAGCAAGCCGCGCTTATTCCGATCGGCTCCTGTAAAAGCGCCGCGGACGTAGCCGAAAAGCTCGGATTCAAAGAGACTCTCGGGGATCGAGGCGCAGTCGCAGACGACGAGCTTCTGGTTGGCAACCCCGCTCAGGTCGTGGATCGCGCGGGCCACCATTTCTTTGCCTGTGCCTGTCTCGCCTGTAATGAGGACGCTCGTGAAATATTTAGCGATGTTTTCGATCAAGCCAAAAATCTCGAGCATATCGGGATTTCTGCTGATCATCCCCTGGAAGGCATATTTCTTTTCCAGCTTTTTTTCAAGACGATACGTCTCACGCCGCAAGTCGCGCTTCTCAGCCGCTTTTTTAAGAGATTCATGGATGGTCTCGATCTCGAGCGGCTTGGCTAGATAGTCTGTCGCACCCTTATAGATCCATTCCATGACTTCTTCGGGGTGGAGAGGCCCGCCAATGACAAGGACGTGGAGAAGGGGATCGAATTTCTTGATCTTCCGGAGCAGGCCCAGGAGGTCCTTCTGGAGTTCTTCAAAATCCAGTAGGGCGATCCGGATCGAGTGTTCCCTGATTGAAGCCAGGACGTCTTCGCCGGTTCGGCAAAAATGAATCCGGAAGTCCTCGGCAACCGGCGAAGCCTTAAGCATGTCGGCAAGGAAGGACTCTTTCCCGATGACCAAAAGGTTGTCCAGAAACGCCATGGCTGCCCCTAAAAAATAAGCCCCGTGTTCAGCTCCTGGACACTATATTAACGGTTTTATCCAGAATTTACAATGAATTTAAAAAAGTCTAGTCCTTACTCGTCCTTTTTGTCGTCCCCGGCCTGCCCCTGACAAACTGGATGCGGACGCGGTCTTGGACCTCTTCCTCGAAGCGGACGGTCTCATATTTTGCCTGGGACAGGTATTTGAGGTGGGCGCGAAGATAGCTCAATCCCTGCAGGGACAGGAAATCGAGCCAGGCACCGCGGGCCGTCTCGTCCATAAGCTCCGGCGTTTCCTCGACGAACGTGACCTGTGTCCTGGGGGACAGCCGGGCCTCCGTCGAGGAGCGCCTTTTGGCATAAAGGTTGACGCCGTCGTAGAGCTCGAGGTAATCGAGATGGGGCTGCCAGCGGGCGGCCCAGCGGAAGTAGCGGTCGGTAAACTTTTTATTGGATTCTTTGATCTTCTCGTTCGACTGCATTTCGGCGATGATGAAGTTTCTAAGCTCCTCCCCGGCCTCTTTATATTTCTGATAGATTGGCAAGTTGAGGGCCCGGAAGAAGGCGTACCATCCCCTGGGAATCCAGTAATCGCGGAAGAGATACGGCGAATAGTTGGAGAACTGCTGCACCCACTCGTGAGAGGGATAGCCGTGGAGGTTAAGGTAAATGTCCGGTTGCCACTTGCTGTTGAGATTCCTCCGGACTAGCGCTTCAGGCAAGAGCGGCCGGGCGCCCGTTCCCATCGAGCCGACGTCGATACCCAGAGAGCTGTAGCGGCCTGCGTGTAGGCTATGAAATGGCGTCAATTGTTGCAGATCATAGGCGAGTGCGGCGCCGTCTGGATTTTCCAGCGGGTGAAGGACGAAGTTGACCTTGTTGATGTAGTCCTGGTAGGTCTTGTCAGTCGCTAAAAGCTCGGCCAGTTTAAGGACATAGCTCGTTGAGGACACTTCGTTGGCGTGCTGGCGGCCGCTGAGATAAATCGTCGGCTTGGCGGCGATCAGCCGGGGAAGCGAAAGGTATTTTCCGAGCGGCTTATAGATCTCCAGCACGGGAATATCACGGTTCTCATAGGACTTGCCACCGACGTAAGTTCGAATCGCCGGGAATTGAGAAAGTCTGTCTATCGCATTGCGGACCATTTCGGGGGAGAGGATTTTGGTCGTATCGACGACGACCTCGCCCGGTTTCCAAGGTCTCGCCGCAGGCGTTTCAGCCCTTTCCGGGGCGACGATAGGGATTATTTCCTCTTTTTCCATGTCTCTGCTTTTCAGTTTGAGTGTGATGGTAGTGAGATTCGGAAAGCTGAGCGCGGTCGGCAGGAGGCTTTTATCCAGGAGCTCTCTGTACGAGCCCAGAATATCGAGCAGGGAGAGGTATTCGTTTTCTTTCTCGAACTCGAGCTCGATGACTAAACTCTGGATATTTTCCTCCAGCCCATTATAGATGAGCATCGGGACCTGAAGGGATTTTTGCTTAAGCGTCGGGAAAGCGATCCTGCGGCTGAACTCCTCGCGGCCCTTTTCCTTCCATTTGATGATGAACTGGGGAGAAGGGGTCGCCCAGTCTTCAAATGTCACCTTGAGCTTTGGGCGTTCTCCCTCAGTCGAGGGATGGATCAAGGGAAAGATATTTCCGGGCGCGGACAAGCGGGACGTATCCTCGGGAAGTTCCTGGTCTTCGATATCGAGTTCGGTGATGCCCCGGAGAAAGTCGAGTGTGTCGAAATAGAGCTCGTCGTGGAGGGCTTCAAGCGAGCTAATGATTTCTTCATCCAGCCCAATCCGGAAATCCGGTTCGCTTGCCCACAGCTCGACTTGGAGCCGTTTGAAGTAAGGCTGCTTGGACGTGGTCGGAGCATTTCCCGTCTTTTTCATGACGTGCGAGTAGACCGGGGAAAGGACTTCATCTTGGTAGTATTCCCACGCTTTTTCCAGGTCGCATTTGAGAGGCATATCCGCAAGGACATCTTTGCCCGACTCGATGCGCACCCAGCCTGTCGTCAGTTTCACAGTCCCCCATTCCGGGAGCAGCTTGAGATAGGGAATCTCCCGAACGCGGGGCGAAAAGCTCTGCTGGAGCAGAACTGTATTTTTGACGTCATAGGCGACGACATCATAGGTTGTGCCGTCCGCAGGTTTCATCTCCAGCCGAATCTTGTCCAGGGCGAGGTTGAGGTCTCGGGCCATAATTTCATCCACGGGATAGAGCTCCTGGAGCCAACGGGAAGGTTCCGAGTAAAACCTTTTCGGCCGGCTGAGGTTGTCTTTCTCTGGGGCGAATCTGATGACGACCTGGCCGAGCGCTTTTCCTCTGAGCTGGGGCAATATTTTTTCCTGCAGCCAGAAAAAACCTTGTTTGTAGGCCGAAGCGACCTCAACTTCGGAACGCGTCTTTTGGCTTTCGGGAAGCAGCGCTTCAACCTGTTTTTTTACCTTTTGCCGGACGTCCGGCGACTCGCTGAGCCCCAGGCTGATGCGGAGCGGTGCGGCTGAGCCGGCCAGGTTTTTCACTTTTTCCTCGATGAGCTTCAGCGCATCTTCGGCCTCCCAGGAAAAAGCCTGTTCTTTTTCGAATATTTTCTTGGGGTCGTTGACAAGAAAGCCCTTGACCTCGAGCGAATCCGTCTTGACGGCAGCGGATAAAATCTTTTTCAATTCCTCCTCGAATTTGGGGTTCGGCTGTGGAAGATAGACTTCCGCTTTGAACGATTCGAGCTCTTTGTCCTTGAAATCCTCCAGGCTCTTTCTGAGTCCTTGCGAAAAATAGGACTCGGCGCTTCCATGCTCGCCCTTGAAAAATTTTTCGAGGTCTGCCACTGCGTCGCTGATTTGAGGGCGGCCGTCTTTATATTCGTCGAAATAGGGAAAAGTCTCGTTGAAGTAGGCTAGAGTTTTTTCCAGGCCGATCGCGTCTGCTCCTAGAAAGGCTAGCGCGCCGGACTTGTTGAACGCCCGGGGAATCACCATCGCGGCCCCCCACGCGTTTTCGAGCGGAAGGACTTTGAGCTATCCGATCCGCTGCAGCTCCTGGCTGAGGGTATTGGGGCCGATGAGGATTGGCGCGACCAGCGTTTTCTTGTTTTCGATCTCTTTATCGAGATAGACGATGGGGAAGGAGGCGCCGGCTGTCCCGAGCATGAGTCTCGATGCGATCTGGGCGACTCCTTTGATACTCGAGCCCTGCGGGATGATGACCTGAGAGTCCAGGGCGTCTATATTTCCATCCCGGTCCGCATCCCCATAAACGCCCCTTGTCGTCAAGAGGCTCTGGAGGTCGAATTCTTTGCCTGCCCCGTCCGTCCTCGGCACATCCTTGAACGACGGCGTCAACATCCGCCTCGGAAATCCCAGCCGGGGGACGACAGCCTGAAGGATTTTTTTCCCGTAGTGGAGCGAAAGAGTCAGCTGGGCGCAGCCGGGGTAGGACAGGATGTCCGTTTTTTGGCCTTTTTGGTGTTGTTGAACGAGGGCCGCAAATGCTTTGAAGCATTTTTCCTGGTCCTCCTCGTCGGTGAAGTTGATCTCCACGGCGAGGTCTTTAATCTCACCCGAATTGAAGGCGAGCTTCTTGAGAGCACCGGGACCTTTTTTCAGCGGAGGGAACTCATAGAGGACGGATCTGAGGATGGTCTTTTGGAGATTCACGCCTTCAGCGGCTAGAAACTGGGCAATGTCCTTCTCGAGAGAGGCGTAAGTCGCCCCTTGCTCGCGTCCCCAGATCTCCCAAAAATAAGGCCAGCGAAGGAAAAAAGCACGGCCGGCCTGAAGGAGCGCCTCCTCGGAGCTCCCGACCAGAGCGATGCCGTTTTGATTTTTTATGGAAAAGACCGTGATGAACCCTTGGTTCGGCCCGAGTGGCGGCACGACGACGTCCTCGTCCTTGACGGCATTCCTCAGCCATTTAACGTTCGTCCCGATGAAAATCGGGTTTTCCAGGCGTTCGATACGGGAAATATCAGACTCCCTTTTGACCAGGGAAAAATCCTGGACCAGGCTCTCCAGGTTGGCCCGCGAGGCGATGTCGGAAGCGACGGCCAGTTCGAAGGCGTTGGGGTTGTCGGGGATGACGAGGCAGAATGCGATCCGGTCCGCAAAGGAGTCGCCATCGAGGTCTAAAATACCTTTGCCGAGCTCGAAAAGTTGCGAAAGGCTGGCCACTTGGGCTTGGAGAAGGGAGGCACATAGCCACATGATCGAGAGAACGAGCGCGGATTTTTTCATCCTGTCATCTCCTCAGCATCGGACTCCGGACAGTACGCGTTCATTTTATAATAAAAAGGCCGGGAATTATAGCTGGTCTCTGGCCTGGAAACAGGGATGAATGAGGATTGACGATGTACGGGATCTAGATTATAGTCTTGATACAAACGAGGATTGGTTTTGGCGTTTTTGAAAGGAGGCTGGATGTTTAAAGAATTTAAGGAATTTGCTATGAAGGGGAGCCTGCTTGACCTGGCTATCGGCTTCATCATGGGCGGCGCTTTCGGAAAGATCGTCACCTCACTGGTGAACGATGTCATTATGCCTCCGATAGGGCTTCTGTTGGGGAAGGTCGATTTCAGCAGCCTGTTCATCAACTTGTCCGGGAAGCCCTACGCCACACTGGCGGAGGCAAAAGCGGCCGGAGCGGCCACGATCAACTACGGATTGTTTCTAAATGTTTTGATCGACTTTATCATCGTCGCCCTGGTGATGTTTTTGCTCGTCAAGCAGGTGAACAAACTCAGACGCAAGGCGGCTGAAGCTCCCGCCGTGCCGACGACGAAAGAATGTCCGTTCTGTCTTTCTGTGATCCCCATCAAGGCCGTCCGTTGCCCGGCTTGTACGTCCGAACTCAAGTCAAAATAAGGCCGGACTTATTATTAGGAGATTAGGGAACAAACGCATTGGTCTAACTCTCGTCGTCCCCGAATATCAAAGAGGAGAGAATCAAAAGAAAAGCTGATCGTTTTCCCGGTCTCTATTCGGGCAGGAGGGCAACCGCGGTCGCCCCAACACCGCTGTGGACGCCGATGACCGGAGCCACGTCCATAACGAACGCAGGGCTCTTCTTAAGCAGCGCGGTGAGCTTCTCCGCGTAGCGTTTGGCACGCTCGGGATTCCGGGCGTGGACGACGGCGTAGCCCCAAATTTTCTCATGCCTGGCCAGTTCTGCTACCTGCTTCAGGATTTTCGCCATATTGCCTCTGCGGCTAAAGGACTTTCCTGATTCCGTCACTTTTCCCTCTTCATCCAGAGTGATGAGAGGCTTCACGTTCAAGAGCCTCCCGATCAGCCCTTTCACCGGGCTGACGCGCCCGCCGCGAACGAGGAACTTGAGAGTCTGAACGTCAACAAGGATTTTCGTCTTCGGAATCCAAGATTCGAGGTCGCGGACAACGGCCTCGTGGGTGTATCCGGCCATAATTTTTTCTGAAGCCCGCGCCGCTAGAAGCCCGAGACTGGCCGAAATGTGCCGGGAATTGATAACGCTGATTTTTTTGCCGGCCATCTTTTCGGCAATCTTCAGACATATATTATAAAAACCGGTGAGCTTGTCGGAGATGGTCAGAACGATGATCGACTCGTAATGACCGGCCAGGAAGGCGAGGAAATTCTGGACGGATTGGAAAGAAGGCTGGGCGGTGGTGGGAGCCACGCGGCTCGCGCCCAGGAGCCCATAAAACTGATCGGGCGTAATGGTGACTTTGTCCAGGAATTGGCTCGGCCCGAAGGAGAGAAGAAAAGGAACGACCTGGATCTGCCGCTCATCCAGAATGGACTGGGGCACGTCGCATGAAGAATCCGTGACCAGGGCGATTTTTGATTTGGCGGCGTAGGCCGCTTCATGCTGTTTCCGCATATCGTCGGCCTTGATCTGGACGATGGCGCCAAAGTCCTTCAAAGTGAAGAAAAGGCGAGAGGGGTCATTTGTGTGAACATGGATGCGGACCTTATTCTCCGTTCCGGCGACGACGGCCGAGCCTCCGTGCAATTCGACGATGCCCCGGATCTTATCCGCATCAAGGTTCGCTCCGGAAAGCAGGGCTTCCGAACAATAGCGGTATTCAAGAGATTCCACGGCCGAAGGAATACGGATTTCCTCATGCGGCGGGGCGCTTTCGATTCTCGAAATCCGCGCCAGCCGGCCCTTTTTCATGAAACTGACGATGCCCTCCAAAAAATCCACGAACCCTTTCGCCCCGGCGTCGACGACACCGGCTTTGGCCAAAACTGGGAGTTTGTCGGGGGTCTCTTTAAGCGATTTCTGGGCGGCATGGAGCGTGTCCGCGAGCAGTTCGGCGAAATCCGAGGTCTGCGTCCTTTTCTGGTAGACGGCTTCCGCCCAATCCCGGATGACCGTGATCATCGTGCCTTCGACGGGATGGACAATGGCTTTATGGACATACTGGACGGCCCGCTTGACGGCCTCGCCGAAGGCCTTGGTGGAGAGCTTGAAGTCGTGCTCCGTTTCTTTGCTCACGCCGTGGATGAACTGGGCGAAGATAATGCCGGAGTTGCCCCGGGCTCCGCTCAGGGCGGCATTGGCGATCGACCTCAGGGTGGCCTTGATCGAGCGGTTGGCGACGGAACTTTCGGCGATCGCCCTCATCGTCGAGGCCAGGTTCGTCCCTGTATCCGAATCGGGCACCGGAAAGACGTTGATTTTATTGAGATAAGCTTGGTCCTGGATGACGGCATTCCCCCCGGCCAGGACCGCCTGGTATAGCCTATTTCCATTCAGGTAATTAATCTTCATTTCTTAATGCATTAAAGTATAATCGATCTCCACCCCGGATTCAAATCATTATTTCCTAAAGGATGAATTACTTGACGATAAACTTGCGGCCGTCGTGCCGGAGGATGCTCATTTTAATTTCATAAATGGTCTCGAGCAGCGCTTCGCTGAGGATGTCATCCGGTTTTCCGGAGGCGATGACCTCTCCCTTTTTCATGAAGACCATGGCGTCGGAATACTTCACAGCCATATCCAGGTTGTGAAGCGTCACCAGAACGGTCTTTTGCTTTTCCCCGGCCAATTTTTTGGCCAGCTCCAGAATTTCCGTCTCATGCTTGGGGTCGAGGAACGATGTCGGCTCGTCGAGGATGAGAATTTCCGATTTCTGGGCCAGGGCCCGGGCGATGAGGACAAGCCTGCGTTCGCCGCTGCTGAGCTGGAAGTAGGACCTGTCGGCGTAATGGCCCAAAGCAACGAAATCCAGAGCCTCCCGAGCCATAGCGACGTCGTTCGCCGAAGGCATCGAAAAAATCGGGAGGTAGGCCGCCCTGCCCATCAAAACAAAATCCAGGACCGTGTAATTGAAAGCTGAAGAGTGTTCCTGGGGCACAAAGGCCAGCAACCGGGCCCGTTCGTCGGCGTGCATGGCGGCAATATCACGCCCTCTAAAAAAGAGTGAGCCCTTGGTCACGGGGAGGACGGCACAAAGGCATTTGAGGAACGTCGTTTTTCCCGCTCCGTTGGGGCCGACGATCGAAGTCATCTTGGCGCCTTCAAACTGAAGGTGGTCGATATGAAGAGTAAAATTCTTGTAGCGATACGTGAGATTCTCGATCCGGATGCTCATAGCCAAGCCTTGGTCGACCTTTTGAGGAGGACGATAAAGAAGGGGATGCCGATGAGGCTCGTGAAAATTCCGACCGGGACTTCGAAAGAAGCAAAACTGCGGGTCATGTCATCGGCGAGCATCAGAAAGGCGGCGCCGAGAGCGGCCGACATCGGGATCACCTTTCGGTTGTCCACGCCGACCATCATCCGCACGAGGTGGGGGATGACAAGGCCCACCCAGCCGATGATTCCGGCCACGGCTGTCGCCGAGGCCGTGATCACGGCCGTTACGAGAATCACCAGCCGCTTTTCTTTTCGGATATTGACGCCCAGCGATCGGGCTTCCTCGTCGCTCATAGACAGAACATTCATCCTCCACCGCATGAGGATGAGGACAAGGATCCCGGCCGCAATGAGCGGCAGAGAGATCGCCAGGTCTTTCCAGCCGGCCGTGGACAGGTTCCCCATCAGCCAATAGAACAGGGCCTGGAGCGCGTAGGGACTGGCGAAAAACTCGACCAGCGAAAGCAGGGCCGAAAAGAAGGCCGAAACGATCACCCCGGTCAGAAGAAGGGCAATGATAGGGGAGTCCGATTTCCGGGCGATGAAAAGGACAATGAGCATGGCGGCGATGGCGAAGATAAAGGCGGAGACCTGAGGGGGAAAATTTTTTCCCAAGAAAACCAGAGACATCGATGCTCCGAAGGCAGCGCCGGAAGAGATGCCGAGAATATATTCATTCACGAGAGGATTCTTGAACAAGGCTTGAAGGGAGGCTCCGGAAACGGACAGGGATGCCCCAACCGCCAGGCCGAGGAGAAGGCGGGGAATGCGGACGCCGTAAAGAATGATCTTGAAGTCGGCGATCGGACCTTGGGTCAATGACGGGAAGAGAGGCGAAAACAGCGCTTTGAGGGAATCGACGAAGGGGATATGGACCCGGCCGAAGTGCAGTGAAACGAGAAAGACGACGAGCGGCAGGAGATAGATCAAGAAGCCGAGCTTCGGCCGGCGGTGCTCAGTCATGCGCCCAGTCGCCACATTTGAGGAGATCGCACAACGAGGAGTAGACGGAATCGACGCCGTAGATCTTTTTGAAGATCTTGTTGCCTTCCCTAGCGATTTTAATGGCGGCGAATTTTTCCGGATAGAACAGCTTGGCCAAATAGAGGGTCTCGACCAGGACCTGTCCCGCGTCCCACCAGTTCCAGAAGCCGAAGGTGTAATGAACCTTCTTGTTCTTGACGGCGGCCACAGAGGCCAGCCGCGGATCGCGGAGGACGTTCTCCACCGTGACGATCCGTTCCCGGGGCGGATAATTGCCGTGGATGAGGATGATGTCAGGATTCCACTTGATGATCTGTTCAACGTCGACAACCGTCTTGTCCACGCCCAGGGAGGCCGGCAACAAGTCCTTGGCCAGATTAATTCCGCCGGCGGCGTTGACCGGTTCATAATTGACCACGGTCCGGTTCAACGCCCCGTAAAATGCGAGATAGACCCGCGGTTTTTTTCCGGGGGATTCATCCAAGGCGGCGCTCTGGATCCATCCGATCGTTTGCTTGAAGTAAACCATGAGCTCGGCCGCTTTTTCTTTGCGGTCGAGGACATCGCCCAGCAATTTTATTTCTTCGAGAAGCCAGTCGAAACGCCCCGTCGAGGCCAAGGCGACGACGGGAACCCGGATTTTCTCTTGGAGGGATTCGCAGACCTTTCTGTCTTCCGGAGCTCCGAAAATAATATCCGGATTCAGACGGGTGAGCGTCTCTATGTTGACGTTATAATCGGCCATAGATGCGAGGGGGAGCCGCGCTTGCTCCGGATAGATAATCCTGAACAGACGGTCGTTTGTCCGGAGGAAATAATCGATTCCGACCAGCTTGTCCGAAGCGCCGAGGGCGACGATCAGCCGGGTGATTTCGGATTGTAGAGACAGCACTCGCTCGACCCTGCCGGGAATCGTCACAGTCCTCGACAGCCTGTCGGTGACGACGAGTCGGTCTTGGGCGCCCAGCCAGGGGACGAATGAAGGGGAAAGGGAAGTGGCAACCAGGCTGAAGGCTAAGAAAGGGCCGATTTTTCTTAAGAGTGCGTGCATCTCAGCAGGATCTATTATAGAAAATTTCAACTTTCCTTTCCAGAGAAAGCTAGGCCGGCCATTGATTTTTCAAGAACGCCGGGGATATACTCAGCCATCTAATCAGGACGCAATGGATGAAATGATGTTCCGCAGGTGACGCTAAGTCCATCCCGAACCCCCGGTCCCCCGGGGGAACCAGTCCCGTCGGTTCCCCCCGGGGGAAAAACCGACGGGTCCCCCCTCCGCTACGGGGGCCTGGGATGGACTTAGCGTCGCCCGCCGGCAATGTCATCTCAATTATTGCGCCGACCTGCGGATTGGTCCATGAAGAATTCAAGCCGAGCCCTGGCCGTCGTTTCCCTGGCCGTTTTCTTTGCCTCTTCCACTTGGTTTTCCGGCACAGCGGCGGCCCCGGTTTTGAAACAAATTTGGAATCTCGATGAGGTCCGCTCGTCTTGGTTGACGATATC
>Ga0315268_10000766_pt1 | contig 37439 bp, 27 predicted proteins | sample C1_top_MG_FD_204535 | JGI IMG/M metagenome (GOLD analysis project Ga0315268, IMG submission 204535) | Sediment microbial communities from Yellowstone Lake, YNP, Wyoming, USA - C1_top | ecosystem: Environmental > Aquatic > Freshwater > Lake > Sediment | place: USA: Wyoming | collected 2017-08-01
GTCTCTACGTTTGTTACGATCGGCGTCGTCAGCGTCAGCTTTCTCGTTGTTCTTATTTACTTAAGCAGGATCGATTTTACTCACCAAGAGGAGACGAGAACCAATTGGGCAGTGCAAGCCATGACCCTGGGTCTGGTGGGTATCCTGGCCGGCAGGTTACCTTCCTGGGCAGCAGGTTTGCCAATCGGGTTGCAGTTCAGTTGGGATCGCTTTATGCTCTCGATGATGTTGGGTGCCAGCTTCTTCTTCGTTGGCCTGGTTGATTATTTTATCAAGGGTGATCATCGAAAGACCCTCCTGGTTGCCCTGTTTATTGCCCTGGCAGTGGGTACTCAATTCAACAACTCCAACACCTACCGCAGGGAGTGGAATAACCAGCAGAGGTTTTTCTGGCAGTTGATCTGGCGGATTCCAGGGATCAAACCGGGCACGGTCCTGTTGACCCACGAGCTCCCTTTCACTTATGTCACCGATTTCTCCCTGACTGCACCCATCAATTGGATCTATGCTCCCCGGCTGGCTTCCCGTGATTTACCTTATATGCTGGTCTATACTAAAGCCAGATTGGGAAGTGCGCTGTTGCCGTCGCTCACCCCAGGCCAAACGATTGATTACCCGTATCGCACTCTTGAATTCAGGGGCTCCACCTCAGGTATGGTGGTTATCTTCCAGCCAGTTCCGGGTTGTTTGCGCGTTATGGATCCGGTGTATTCCAGCAAGGAGACCGTACCGGGCTTGAACTACATGCTGACGGATGCCATTCCGCTTTCCAATCTTTCCCGGATTGATGTGGAGGCGCAATCCCCTCATCCGTCAGCTGAGTGGTTTGGCGATGAACCTGCCCATGGTTGGTGCTATTACTTTGAGAAAGCTGAGCTTGCCCGCCAGGTTGGAGATTGGAAAAGAGTGGTCCAATTGGAGAAAGAAGCCCAGGATAAAGGATATGCTCCCGAAAATCCCTGGGAGATGCTCCCCTTCATTGAGGGCAATGCCCGGCTCGGCAATCTGGAAACGGCGGCCCAAATGACGACGCAGGTCAGCGGCAACCGGCCCGATTTAGCTCCCGGGCTGTGCGACCTCTGGAATCGGGTTAAGCTCGAAACGTCCAATTTGACAATAGAACAGCAGGACCAGATCACACAGGCTCAATCGGACCTGAAGTGTGCCCAGTAACTGCTTGGGGAATGGCTGGCGATCAGGGTTTCAGCTGAAACACTGAGAAGATGCTGGCATCGCCTACGACGATCGAAAAAACCTCGTCCGGGTAATCGTACGGTTGTGGGTGCCAGCGGTAGTTGGTCAGGTAATACTTTGCCTTTTGGGGATTGCTGACATAGTGCAAACGCTTCTGTTGTGCTTCTGGCAGAAGGATCTCATTGATCTCACCAGGCTGGTTTTCTACATAGATCGGGATAGGTGCGGAAGGATCATTGGCCAGGATATATTCCAACCCCTTGCGATAGGATAATCCCCAATAATCCAGCTCATACTTGCGCTTGATTTCTTGCATATCCTCGCCTGCCAGGCGGTTGAAATACACGTTCTCAAATGGGTGGTAGCGCACCATGAACAGAGTTGGGTCCAGGATCCCCAGGATGATCAGCGCGGCCAGGATGCCCTGGAACAGGCGCGGATTGACCCGCGGCAATCGCAGAGAAAAGACCGCCTGGATGCCCTGAATGGCAAACAGCAAGATGGGAGGGTAGATGAAGAACAGGTGCCGCCAGGCATCATAAAGCGTGGCGTGCGTCAGGGCCACAGCCAGCCAGGGGAGCACAAGCCAGGCGGTTAAAATGATGAAATTCTGTTTTTGAGGATCCAATATTTTGCCTGGTTTCAGGAAGAGCTGCAGGGCGCCCTTGCCAAACCCGATGGTCGCACTGATGATGTACAGAAAAGGTGTGGTAACCAGTACCCACACCGGCACATAGTGCCAGGGAAGCTGTTTAGCATCGAGGAATTGCCCTCGGTAGAAGACAATTCCACCCCGCCAGGGGTAGGCGCGTGCCTCTCCAAACGCGTTGATTAATTCGCCAAGCGGGTCGTGCCAGAGGATCGGCCAAAACAGGTAAATCAGTCCAGCGGTTAGTGCTGTGTAGAGCAACCCGCTCCACAACCAGCGAGTCCGCGTAACTGGACTGGACCGGAAAAGAATATGGATACCGAGCAAACTGATTGTCAGGGCAGGGATGAGGAAACCAGGAATACGGTGGGCTACCAGGAATGCCGAAGCCAGGGCGTGCAAAATGGCATGGCGATAGGTTTTCTGCTCCAGATAGAGCATCAGGGTATAGACGGCGATGATGAATGCTGTCAGGAGCGGGATATCCCTGGCATTGTAGAATCCATCGGCAAAGATGCGCGGGCTGGCGATCAAGAAAAAGGCAACCAGCAGACCCAGCTCCCAACGACGGGTCAATTTTCGAGCGAGCAGGTAGAAGAAGAAAACCCCTACGTAAAAATCCAGAAAAATGAGCAGATTGCGGGTAAAGAACATCTGGCGTAGCGGCATGCTTTGCGTGATAGCATACAAGATAATTTCAAAGACCGGGCCGTAATAGCGGGTTCGATAATTCAATAGAGTCTTCGAGCCCTTGAAAATGTACTCGTAATTGACCTTTCCGGTGTCCATCTGGGTCACAGAATCCCAGTGAAGGCCATAATCGGGGTAAAGGATCAACCCCATGACCAGGAAGGCCAGGAAGAAACCCAGGACAAACCATGTTTGCCAGGAGATTCGAGCAGGGAACCTGCGCTTCAGGTGATCCATGAAAGGAAATCTCATCGCGCCAACCGGATTAATCTCCTCGATTATACCTGATTGAAGAAATAGCATTTTGGCTACTCCGAAAAGCTCGCTGGTGGATGCCTTGAACGGCAACAAAGTCGGCAATCTGGCATATAATGTATTCCTGGATCAATTTACTTAGGAACTCAACCCTCATTTTGCAATCCTCTGCGGATAGAAAAGGAAACTCATGACCCCCTACGAAGAACTGAAGAGACGGCTGGCCCGAGGCTGGAACACCTGGAACACGCGCAGCGTGCTTTCGCACGTGCTGTTGCCAGAAGGATTCGCCCTGAACCTGTGCCTCAAGCATCTCCCTGGACGGGCTTACCTGAAGGAAGCCCTGATCGGTCGGCGTGGCGAGGATGCCGAAGTGATCATCCCCGGCCCGCATGCCTACGACGGCAGTTATTCCAGCCTGCAACTCACCTGGAACGGCCTGGAGCTCCAGGTGCAAAGCGCCAAGCAGGGCGAGGACCTGGTGCTTCTGGTTACACCCAAGGTGGATCCCCAGAACCCGGCTCTGCTGGTGGTGGAAGCCGGGATCCTCTGGAATCGAGAGGGGTTTGTGACGCGTGAAGTGAATGAGCTGGTGGGACATTTTGGCAAGAAAACCTTGCGCGCCTACGCCAGCGGAACTCTGGCCAGCGATCCTTATATCCCGGCGCAGGGGCCATACCTGGCACTGCGCCTGGATGGTGAGGTTGGCATCTCCACCGGCAAGGAGCGCAGCCTGGAGCAGGTTAAGGAGATCATTGAGCAGCGCAAGGCGGAACATTCCCCGCGCGCTGAGCGCTACGGCGACCTGGCGGAGGTTTATAACGCCATACAGACCTGCCTGGCCTGGGATACGGTCTATGAGCCAGAGCACGAGCGGGTTGTCTCGCCGGTCAGCCGGGTATGGAACGTCCACTGGGGCGGGTTTGTGCTCTTCGATTGGGATACGTTCTTCGCCGCCTATATGGCCTCGCTGGATAACAAGGAGCTGGCCTATGCCAACGCCATCGAGATCCTCCACGAAAAGACCGAGAACGGCTTTGTGCCTAATTTTGGCACAGTACTCAACATCAAAAGCCGCGACCGTTCACAACCGCCGGTCGGCTCGTTGGTCTTTCGTGAGATTTACCGCCACTACCGCGAAAAATGGCTGTTGGAGGAAGTGTTCAATGATTTGCTGGTATGGAACCGTTGGTGGCCTGCCCACCGCGATAACCAGGGGCTGCTGGCCTGGGGTTCTGACCCATACGAGCCACTGCTGAACGCCGGTTTCGAATCGGTGGGGGTCAACGAGCGGCAGGGAGCGGCCTGGGAATCGGGATTGGATAACTCCCCGATGTACGACGATATGCCATTCGACACGGAAAAACACCTCATGCTGCTGGCGGATGCCGGCCTGAATGGGATGTACATCATGGACTGTGAAGCGCTGGCTGATCTCGCCCAGGTGTTGGGCAAGGAGACAGAAGCGCAGGAGCTGCGCCAGCGCGCTGAAACCTACCGGAAGGCGCTGGAAGGGCTATGGGATGAGCAGTCCGGCATCTATTGCAACAAGAGAATGGATACTGAAGCAGCCGCGGAGGGAGCCAGTCCATTCAGCCACCGTCTTTCGCCCACCAATTTCTACCCCCTGTTGGGGCGAGCAGCTACGCCGGAGCAGGCCGAGCGCATGATGAAAGAGCATTTCTACAACCCCCAGGAGTTCTGGGGGGAGTGGATTCTGCCTACCTGCACGCGTGATGACCCCGCCTACCCGGACCAGGATTACTGGCGCGGCCGCATCTGGGGACCAACCAATTTCCTGGTCTATCTGGGGCTGCGTAATTATGAGCAATCCCAGGCACGAGCTGACCTGGCGGAGAAATCAAAGGCGCTGTTCCTGAAGAACTGGCGTGAGCACGGCTACGTGGCTGAGAACTATCACGGTGATACCGGCGAGGGCGGTGAAACCTATAACAGCGATCGCTATTACCATTGGGGCGGATTGCTGGGCTTCATGGCGCTGATCGAGGCTGGTTTTGTGGAGGGCTGGGAGAAACCACTTTAGGGCCTCAGCTTGGCATGATCCGCGGATGATCTTGCCTGCTATCTACCTGGCGGGTCGTGGGAAGTATCTCTGAAAATGAGCTATCTCCTTGCAAAATTGGCAATATTTTCTTATTGACATTGCCAGATCGTTGTAGTATAAAGTGGCTGAAATTGAACCCTCGTTAGGTGAGGCGTTTGCATGCACACAGGCCGCTGCCCCGAAACGTCGAGAGACGCCAAGGAGTAGGCTAGGTAAGGTCGGCATAAGGCCTTGCTCAAAGTGGCTGGGAAAACCCCTACGACATGCAACGCCAAAACTCGACCAGTGGGGGCTGCCTTGCGCTTTTCGCCAAGGAATGATTGATGGAACGCCTCCCTGGTTTTCTCTAGGGAGGTTTTTTTGCTTTCGTGCTGGCACCAGGATCGCCTGGTTATCTTCCACAGCACGACAAAAGAAGGAGGTGATCTCGTGAAAGCGGACCATAGTATGGAGTCTGGAGCCAACCTGTTCTGGCGAAGATTGGTAGAAGACTCCGAAATACTACGTTCCACAAGCGGGTACCGCCACGCTTTTACCTCCCCAGTACTCGGGGGATAAAGGGGTTGTATCCCTTAAAAAGAGAACAATTATATTACCCAAAACGTATATCGTATTATCGACCTGGCTAAACAGCCATCGTTTTTACTTTAATCCATTCCTGCCAGGAGGCAAACTATGAATTTGCTTTCAAGATCGTTTTACCAATATCGCAGGATAAGCAAGATGATGAAGTTGTTCCTGATTATTGCGGGTCCGGGGATTATCGTAATGGTTGCTGATAATGACGCCGGTGGGATAACCACCTATGCCGCAACGGGAGCTAAATATGGATACGACTTGATCTGGTTCCTTGTGCTGCTTGGACCGATTGCCTATTTTGTTCAGGAGATGACCGTCCGTCTGGGAGCGGTGACCAAGCGGGGGCATGCGGAGGCAATTTTTGATGCATTTGGCTCCTTTTGGGGCTGGTTTTCATTCTTTGACCTGGGTTTGACGAACCAGTTAACCCTCATCACTGAGTTTGTCGGGATGACAGCCGCCCTGAGTATCTTTGGAATCCCGCCGTTCTTAACTGTCGTCATTGTCATTATCCTGATGGGTGCCATGATCCTACAGGGTCGGTACTGGACCTGGGAAAAGCTGGCAATCTTCTTCTGTCTGATCAACCTGATTTATATCCCGACTGCATTCATGGTCCATCCATCGGTTGGGGAAGTGTTGAGACAGGGGATGATTCCCCATTTCCCATCCGGGTCAACCAGCCAGCTATTCTTCTTTTTAATGGCGAATGTTGGAACCACGATTGCTCCTTGGATGGTCTTTTTCCAGCAAAGCTCGGTGGTTGACAAGGGGATGAAAGAGAAGGATATCCCCTGGGGTCAGTTTGATACGATTATTGGCGCTTTTTTCACGATAGTGGTTGCCACTTTTTGTGTTATTGTCACTGCCACAGTGCTGCGCGGGGTGGATATTGAGAGTGCGGCCCAAGCTGCGATCATGTTAATGGGGATCAATAAATATGTGGGCACTTTCCTTGCCATTGGTCTTTTCGATGCAGGTTTCCTGGGCGCCATTTGCATTTCGCTGGCAACTTCGTGGGCAATTGGGGAAGTCTTTGGATGGGCTCATTCATTGAACAATAAAGTGCGAGAAGCGCCATGGTTTTATGCATACTACTTTCTCTCGTTGTTGATCGCCGGAATTGTGGTGTTGATCCCTAATGCACCTCTGGTTCTCATCACCCTGTTTGTGCAGGTGACTGCGACCACATTGCTACCGGCAGCGCTGGTATTCTTAATCTTGCTATTGAATAACGAAGAACTGATGGGGCCTTATAAAAACAATCGCTTCCAGAATATCGTCAATTTTTCGATTGTCATTGGCCTGATCATCCTGTCTACGGCCTATGGTTTGAGCGCTCTATTTCCTAACCTGTTTCAATAAAGAGTCGGGAAGCTGGAGGATATTCCTATGAATGAAACCAATCATCAATTCAACAAACCTAAGAACTTAATCGAGACCATCCGTGAAATCAACGCCAAGTACCGCACCCCGCGCATCAAAATGACGCGCATGGTGAAACTCTCTTTGATAGCGTTACGGGCATACCTGATCGTGATGCTTTTAATCTTGTTTTACAAATTTTTAACCCTGATCATCCATTGATTGGGATCAGGCAGCAACCATTAGCGAGGTGCAGTATGAATGGGACGATGAACGGAAATAAAATTCAACCAGAGCAAACTTACTTCTTGAGCGAGATATTGGGAACTAAGGTATTTCTTAAGGGGAAGAAAGTGGGCAAACTTTCCGACCTTGTGATCAGAGAGAATGGCACCTTACCGATCGTCACGCATCTTTTCATCAGCCGCCCGTTTGGTGAGTCTTCCTTGATTTCCTGGGACTGCGTCCGTTCAATTTCGGATAAAGCCATTGAGATCGAATTGGACAGCCTTGATAACTTCCCGAAAGAGCCCGATGAAGGCGCTATTTTATTAAAGGATAACATCCTCGATAAAAAAGCCCTGGACCTGGAGGGCAGGGAGGTGGAGGTGGTGTACGATGTGAAGTTGGTCATGAGAAACCACAAATTATATGTATCGGATGTTGACCTCAGCCGCTATGGACTGCTACGCCGGATGGGCTTGAAGGGCCTGGCAAACATTATCTACCGGCTTGCAGAATCGATCCAGGAGCAAACCATCTCATGGTCTTATATTGAACCCCTGCCTGCACATATTGGACGATTTAAAGGGGATGTCCAACTCAAAGTGTTGAAAGAGGCACTCTCCGACATGCACCCGGTGGATGTAGCCGATATTCTTGAAGAGCTAGACCACAATCAACGCGTGCGAATCTTCGAAGAGCTCGAGCCAGAACATGCTTCGGATACTTTGGAGGAAATCGATCCAAGCATCCAACGGGATTTGGTGGGGTCATTAAAGGTTGAGAAGGTGGCACAACTGATTGATGATATGACTCCCGCACAGGCTGCTGATGTCCTCGCTGTTCTGCCCGCGGCAGATGCCAAAGAAATACTGGAGCTTCTGGACGAGGACAACAGGCAAAAAATCCAACCGATTCTGGAAAAGCAAGAAGAAAACCTTCTCGACCTTGCTACGGTAGAGTTTCTAAAATTCCCACCGGAAGCTACCGTGGAGGAAGTACAGGAAAATTATCGGACCGCAGCCAAGGGCAAAGATGTCATCATGTATCTTTACATTGTCGATTCACAGGATCATCTGCTTGGAATTGTGGATATCAAAGAGCTGCTACAGGCTGCTGATAAAGCCCGTTTGAAGGATATCATGACCGAGAATGTGATCAGCCTATCTACTGAGAGCACGCTTCGAGAAGCGGCTGAAATGTTCACACGGTATGGTTTCCGGGCCATTCCGATCACGGATGAGGAAGATCGCATTCGCGGGGTGGTGACTTACAGCGATGTCATGTTGTTAAAACACCGGTTTTTAGAATAAATGATAGTACGGAGTGGCGCCCTCTCAATCGAAAGGGCGCCACTTGGATCTCCTGTGTTATGGTAATCGCCTGGGGGAAAGCTGCCTTGAATATCATAGATTTCTCGATTCCACTTGCATTTTAAGAAAATTTCATTTATACTATATAAAATAGATATAATTTATCCAATTATGATTGGAGGGTTATTTAACTATGGGTGATACATTCAAATTGTCTGGCGATTTTCGGGGCTCCATCCTGAATCTAAAATCCACCCTCAAGAACGTCCAGCAAAGTGTCGGGGAGATCCAAACCCAGGATGAGGATTCTAAAAAAGAGCTACAGGCTCTGATAGGGAAGCTCTCGCAGGAATTGGAAAAGGCACCGGCCGAGAAAAAGGAACAGGCTGAGGCCGTGGCGCAGACCGCCCAGAGCCTGGTGGAACAGGCCAAGGCCGAAAAACCGAACCGCACCATGCTGCAGATCAGTGGCGAGGGCCTGAAGCAAGCCGCCAAGAACCTGGCAGATGTTATGCCGACGGTGGTATCTATTGCGGCGCAGATCGTCCTGGCAGTGGGACGCGTGACCGGCGGTCTCTAGCGGAGCGGTGAGGTAGCATGTCCGACCCGGTGACAAACGACAAGCCCGTGGAAGTTACAACGCCAGGCGATAGCTATTCGTTGTCTGGTGATTTTCGCGGTGCGGTCATCAATATAAAATCGACCATCATCGGGGCGGCAGAAGCCCAGGAGCTGGAAAATCTGCCCCCTGAGCCGGGTGAATCCCCTTATCAGGGGCTGCAATATTTTGATGAAAAAGACAGCGACCGTTTCTTTGGCCGGGAGTTGCTGACCGCCAAACTGGTCAACCGCCTCAGCCAGACCCGCTTCCTGGCAATCATCGGAGCCTCGGGCAGCGGCAAATCTTCTTTAATCCGGGCCGGGGTGATCCCGGCTTTGCGACGCGGCGAAGCGCTGGCAGATGGCTCAATGCCTCCCACCGATAGCGGCCGCTTGGAATTCCGGTTGTTCACCCCGGGCGGACACCCGTTGGAGGCGCTGGCAGCCACCTTGTTGTGCGAGGCAGACTCGGTGAGCCTGATTGCCTCGCTGCAGCAGGAGATGGCTGAAAACCCGCGCAGCCTGGCGCTGGCTGCCCGCCGCCTGCTGGCCCAACTCGATCAGCCGCGCTTATTCCTGGTGATTGACCAATTCGAGGAGCTCTTCACGCAGTGCCATAACGACCAGGAACGGCGCACCTTTATCCAAAACTTGCTCGCCGCAGTGGAGCCCAACGAATCGTTGCCCATCTCGGTGGTGATGATCTTGCGGGCGGATTTCTACGCCCGCCTGGCGGATTTCGACCAATTGCGTGAGCTGGTCTCTCACCAGCAGGAATTCATCGGAGCGATGACGCGCGATGAGCTTTTTCAGGCGATTGTCCGACCGGCGGCATTGGGAAACTGGAAGATCGAAGAAGGCCTGGTCAAGGTGTTCCTGGATGATATTGGGGATGAACCCGGAGCGCTGCCGCTGCTTTCTCATGCGCTGCGCGAGACCTGGCTGCGCCGGCGTGGCCGCACCATGACTCTTTCCGGCTACACCGAAAGCGGCGGGATTCGGGGTGCGATTGCCAAGACGGCCGAGACGATCTTCTCTCAGCGCCTGACGCCCCAGCAACAGCCCATTGCACGCATGATCTTTATGCGGCTGGCTGAGCTGGGAGATGATTCCCAGGATACCCGCCGCCGCGCCACTTTCAGTGAATTGATCACCCGCTCCACAGACCAGGCGACTATCGAAGCGGTGTTGAGCATCCTGGTGGATGCGCGCCTGGTCACTACCGGGATTTTTGAGCCGGATAACACCGAGACCATCGAGGTGGCGCATGAAGCCCTGATCCGCGAATGGCCGACGTTGCAGCAATGGCTCAACGAGGATCGGGAGAGCCTGGTGCTGCAACGGCAGGTGACCGATGCGGCTAACGAATGGCTGAAGTTCGACCGCGATCCCGGCGCGCTCTATCGCGGGGCGCGTTTACAGCAGGCCCTGGCCTGGGCGGATAAAAACAGTAGCTCGCTCAGCCTGAACGAGCAGGAATTCCTGGATGCCAGCCGCCTGGCGGCTGAAAAAGAGGCCCGCCAGGCTGAGCAATTCCAGCGCGTCACGCGCCGCCGCAAGGTGGAGATCATTGCCATCAGCGCGACTGCCCTGATCGGTGTGATGCTGGCTTTGCTCTTTGGTGGGCGGCTGCTCAGTCGATTCGGGCCGGCGCCGAAAATGGATGGAATCTATAATATCGCTGTGGCAGAAATCGGCCTGATTCAGCCGGATGGCACGGTGACGGCAGCCGATAACCAGGCCGGCCAGAAGGTCAGTGGCTGGGTGGCGGGCGACCTGAAGCAGCAGGTGCAGGATGATCCTAACCTGCTGGTCTGGCAGGATAGCCCGGAGCTGGCCCAGCGCAACGTCGTCATCGGGCGGGTGGAAGGGCAGACCAGCGAGCAAAAGATCGTCGCCGCCGAGCAAATGGCGAGCCGTCTGGGGGCGGATATGGTAATCTTTGGCGATATCGATAGCCGAGTCTCACCAGCCGAGTTGCGGCTGGAGATTTGGATCGCCCCGCAGCTCGAATACGATTTCCAGGAAATCCAGGGACGCTACCAGAGCGAGTCGCCGATCCCCATTCTGAAAGCGGCTGATCCTGGCCTGGAAGCACAACCGGAGATCCGCCGCCAGGCCGGTACGATCGCCTGGCTGGCGATTGGCCTGACCCGTGTGCAGCTTGGGCAATCCAGCGAGGCATTGGATGCCTTTCAAAAAGCTGCAGCCCTTTCACCGGATTCAAAGACCGTCCAGTTCTTCATCGGGCGTGAGAATCTGTTCCTTTCGGACCGCGATGCTGCCCGCCAGGAAGAATACACCAGTGCAGCGGAAGCCGCTTTCCAGCAATCCCTCTCCAGCGATTCTCAATACGCTCGCGGGCTGATCGGGCTGGGCAGCGTTTATTTTGCTAAAGCCAAGCGGCTGGCGTTATTGCTACAGCGCGATCCCAACCGCGGCGATGGCAAACAATTGGCACAAAAGGCGTTATCCCTGGCGGACCAGGCAACCAGCGCCTATCACCGCGTGCTGGCGGCGAACGCGCCGCCTGCTGAGTATGGCGTCCCGGTGGACCTGGTAGCTCGCCTGGGCCTGGGAACAACCTTCCGCCTGCAGGGGGAGATCAACCAATACCTGGGCCAGGCGGACCAGGCGGAGCAAGCCATCCAACAATCGGTCCAGACCCTGGAAGCGCTCGTGACAGCATTCCAGCAGCAGAAGCTGGAGCGTTACCTGGCACTGACCTACGAGACTCTGGGCACCGCTTACCAGTGGCAGGGTTACCTGCAGGAATTGAAGACTGATTATCCTCACAGCCTGGAAAGCTACCAGCAGGCAGCAAAGAACTTCGACCAATGCATTGAATTGGGCAAATCCTCCCCAGACTTGATCATCAAGAATGATTACGCAGCAATGCTGTGCGTCCCTTATCGCAAAGATATCCAGAACAAGATAGATAATCTTTCGGGAGCTTCTGGATGATAAAGCTGGCATATTTTAAGGTTGGGTAGATATGAAAAATAAAGGTATTTTGATTTTCTTCGGGTTGCTTCTGGCTGTAGCTCTGGCGTGCAGCGCACCAGTGAGGCTGGCGGCGGTTGTCACGGAAACGTCGCAGCCTTCGCCCACCATGCTCGCCGCCACCGAGGCGCCTACCGCGATTTCTACCTCGACTGATGTGCCAACTACTGCGGAACCAACCCAACCAGCCCCGACCACTGTGCCTAGCGATCCGCCGCCAACCGCCACCAGTGGCCCGCAATGCACGGTCCTCAAGCGCCTCAACTTCCGCAAGGGACCAGGCACGGCCTATAACCCGCCGGTGGGTGTGCTGGATGTTAATTCGGAGGTGGTGCCCAAAGGTTATAACCCGCAAGGCACTCCGAATGGGGCCTGGCTTCAGGTGCTCGACCCGGTTGCCAACCAGATCGGTTGGGTGATTGCTGCCTCCGATAGCATTACCTGCAACATCGATATGACCAGACTGCCATCGGTGGCGGTTCAACCCCCGCCACCACCCCCCGCGCCGCAGTTGACCACCGGCCAGGTGGAGGGAGCTACGGAAACAGGAAAGCTGAAATTTGCTCCAGGATCCTTCCTGATGGAGCTGGTGCTCTTCACCCCAGGAAAGACAGCCAATGGAGAGAATATCAAAAAGGTCGATTTCATCATCGCGAAAGCCGGTCAAAATAAACCCATCTATACCAGGACAGAATCCAAACCCCGCTACTGCGTGTTTGGAGGGGATGACCAATGTAACTCGTGGCCGCAACAGGGCTACGGGGTTTATACCTGGGGATCCAACGGCCCGCAGGTCGAGCCAGGGAAGTATGATGTTGCAGTAATAGCCAGGAACGGCAATGGCGACGAGGTGTGCCGCTGGAGTCTCACGCTTACGATTCAGTGAAGGGAAACTGAATTATCCCCACGCTGGTTTTAGAGCCAGCCGCCGCCAGATAGGAAAAGGTTATAATATCCAATCGTAGTTACAGTACACTGAAGCCTCTGCGATTGGAGGGCTGAATGACCTATCCCATCTTGCAGCGTGAATTGACCGTGCACCTCAACAACGCCCATTACTATATCCGGCCTATTGAGGGGGAGCACGTGCTGGGTCCGGTCGATTACGGTTGGGCGCGCTATAACGCCTACCCGGATAGCTTCACCTTCGGTGAGGGATTGCTGGCAGGCAGCTCAATCCCCGGCTCAAGGAGGCTGGTGTTTTGCGCCTGGAGCCCACAATGGGAGAGTTTTTATGTTTCCAGCATGGGTGGCGCAGCCTTTACCTTTCACCGGGTGGGGGTAAACTATGTGGCACTACGCGGGCGCTGCCAGACCTCTTCTGTCCTGCTGCTCAATCACAAAGCCGGCGAGATCAGCGTCCGGTTGGAGCCGGTCAATCTGGAATCGATCTGGAATATGTATACCACCGAGGATGGTACACCGTTGGTGGGTTTTTATGCCTTGCAACAGGCGCTCTTCGACCGCTACGCCGGGGAATATCTTGAGGATAAAGTGCGCGTCCTGGCTGTAGGTCCAGCTTCACTCTACACCCGCGAGGGAGCAATTGGCTCCAGTCCATTGCGCAAAGGCAAGCTGAGCGGGGTGGTGGATTGGGCGGGACGGGGTGGATTGGGCAGCCGTATGTTGCAATATCACAACCTGGCGGGCTGCGTATTGGGCGGGGAATGGGAAGACCCCGATTTGCGCGATTCGGCTGAGATTGACGCTTACTTTATGGAAAACTTTGGCCAGCGTACAATCCAGACCGATATCGCCCTGACCGAAAAATACCGCTATGTGCCCAAGTTTGAAACGGGCGGCACGTTTGGCGTCAACATGCTCGAGCTGAATGAACGCATCCTGAGCTTCAATTACACCAGCGTTTATGCCTCACAGGAAGAGCGCCTGCGCCAGCATGAGGATTTCATCCTGAAACACTACCTGGCGCAGTTTAATGAGGAGACCATCAAAACCAAGAGCTTCCAACACTGTGGTGAACCCTGCCCGGTGGTGTGCAAAAAGATGCGTGATACTTATAAGAAGGACTACGAGCCCTATCATGTGCTTGGCCCACAGGTGGGTGTGTTTGACCAGCGGGCAGCCGAGCAACTCAACGGTCACGTGGATGCCATGGGATTCGACGCCATCCAATGCGGTGGGACGCTCTCCTGGATCATGGAGCTGGTTGCCGAGGGGTTAATCCAGCCGGAGGAGTTCGGTTTTCCGCCAGCCAGTGATCTCAAGTTTCGTTTTACGAGCGACGTCAAAGAATTTGACCTGGTCGAGGACAGCCTGCGAAATGCGAAATATGCCATGGCGCTGGTGGATGCCATCCTGTTCGAGCCGCGCTGCGAGCTCTTCCGCCAGGGCATTCGTGAAGCGGCAGAGGCGTTGGATTTGCGGTATGGTACCCCTTGCCGAGACCGGGCAGTTTACCTGGCGCATGGCGAATCAGGGTACATGGTGCCCAACCAGTATTGGGTGCCGGGGATGCTCAGTCCCATGCCACTAATGGGCAAGTACTTTGTCTACTACGGGGTGGATTTTCTCCCGCCGGAGGAACTGGGGCGGAAGAATGTCGAACGTATGACTTATGAGCTTTTCAACGAGAATAGCGGCATCTGCCGGTTCCACCGCAAGTGGGCCGAGACGATCACCGATGAGATTCTGCGCGCTCACTACGATCTGAAGGTGGATTACAAAGCACACCAGTATGCCCTGGCGCGGGCTATCCACGGCCGCGAGGCCAACAAGAGCGTGCCCTGGGAGAGTGCCCGCCTGGCAGACATGCTGCAAGGCTACCTGGAACAGTGGCAGTGCACTGGTCTGAAGCACCCGGCCCTGGAAGAATGGATTGAGCGCTTTAAAACGGACAAAGTGGGAGCCGCACGCGCCTATTGGGAGGCGATTCGCACCGGCCAGGAGAAAGCTTTTGCAGAGGGACCTGCCGTGGTTCCGGAGCAATATACTCCAGCTCAGGAAAAAAAGAATCACGATGCCGCGCCCCATTGATGGCAAGAATGTCATCTACCACTACCTGCAGAAAGTGATCATCCCGCGGGATGATGACTTCTCGCGCCAGCTTATCTTCCAACTGGTGGTGGATCTTTCAATCTGGCTGCCAGCCGGGCTGTACCGGGAGGTTCCAGTACTGTTGCCCTATTGCGTGCGGGATGGCGAAATCAGAGGACGCGAGTGGGGTTCGGCCAATGCTCGGGGATATTTGCGGGATAACAATTCACTGCTGAAGCTACTGGTGGGGAATTATGCCATTCGTAGCCCACGATTATCTTTTTATCAAAATATGCGGCGCGGCCGAGGTTTTGTGGCCTGCCACCTCTGGCGGCGCATCTACCTGGATGGGGAAAAGCTGGTCTCCCCTGCCCATCCCAAAACCTACTCCTTCCTCCCCAACCTGGCCTGGCTGCCGGCTCAGGTGGCGCGCTTGACCGATCACGAGGGCAGCTTCGCCCAGCAGTTGCTGCAGGTCATCTCTCACCAGCTCTATGCCGCCCAGGCTGCGGATCACCCGCCCGAGCTTGCCATGATCTGGCAGGCGCTGCCCAGGCCTGAATTGGAGCTGCAGGTGGACCTGGAAGGGCTAAACTACTTCATAGTTTCGCAACGCGCCATCCACATCCGGCGCAACCATTTGCTGGACGAGATAGCGACCCTGGAGGAGGCATTGGAACGGGGCAGCAGCCGGCAGAAATCTCCGCACAGTGCCCGTTACCTGCCTTCGTTGCTCAAAATCCCGGCTGAGCAGACTGCCGGGCTGCGCCAGTGGCTACGCAGCTACAGACAGTACCTGCAAAATAGGGCAAGAGGATGAGGGCTTTTCCGATATAGCACTGTTTTCGTGGTACCGGGAACTATTTGCCCGGAATATGCGTCTAATTAAGAGCCTTTTATCTCTGTGGTACAATCAGATCAGCCTAGATGGTCCAGAAAAATCCTGTATTCACCCGGCCCTAAACGCTTATTTTGTGTCAGGAGTTCCTCGCCTTCACCCGATTTCAGGTTGATTTTCCCGCCGTAAATTATACCGGCGGGCATTCAAACTTTCCCCGTTCGTGCTCCTTGAGTTAGCACAGGGAAGTTCAGATTTTCCAAGCAGGAGAATATAATGAAACAACAATATTCATCTCACAGTAGACCATCCTGGTTGCAGCACCTGATGGCGCTGGTGGTTTGCACTATGTTGCTTTTCAGCACAGTAGCCGCCGCGCCGTTGGCAGTTCAGCCCCAGGATATCCCACCCACGCAGACCGCGCCAGCTGCTTCCACAGTAGCGGCCAGCCCGGTGGACCCAGGGCGGGTCAACTTTCACCAGATCGTGTTCCAATTAAAAGCCAGCGATCAGATTCGCATCAGTGCCGAGGGCGTCAGCTCGGCCAGCGGTGTGGATACTGCTGCACTTGCCGATACATTGAAGGACGTAGCGGTGCGCCCGTTGTTCAGCCATCTTGATGCCCCGCCAGAAGAAGCCGGGGCTGCCGATATGAGCCAGGCCATGCCGACGCTCAGCCAGTATTACCTGGTAGAGATGCCCGAGGAGGCAACTTTTGAGATGGCTTTGGCCAAGCTCCAGGTGTTGCAGGGGAACCCGAGCGTGCACCTGGCTTACATGGAGCCGATTTATTCGCCGGCAGCTGTGCCCGATACGGATGACTTCACGGCTTTACAACTCTACCTGAATCCGTCTCCCCAGGGGATCGACGCGCTCTATTCCCAGGGGATCAGTGGTGGAACAGGGCTGAATATTCGGGTGATCGATATTGAACAGGGCTGGACGCTCGGTCACGAAGACCTGAATATCTCCAGCAGCTCGCTCATCGATAGCAGCAATTCTCAAGAACCGGATTGGGTCGAACACGGCACAGCCGTGCTGGGGACAATTGCGGCACTCAAAAACAATTACGGCGTGACCGGTGTGGCTCCAGATGCAGAGTTGAAGATGGTTTCCGATCTCAACCGGCCTCTGGCGGATGCGATCAACCTGGCCGCTACCAAGGCCCGCACCGGGGATATCCTGGTGATCCCCCTCCAGGCGTTGGGTCCCTACAGCGGGCTGACCTGTACTTGCTCGGAAGAGGAGTGCGCCCGGTTTGAGTCAATCCCGGTGGAATACTGGCAGGCCAACTATGATGCCATCTACGCCGCCACCCAGGCGGGAGTGATCGTAGTGGAGGCGGCTGGCAACGGAGGGATGAACCTGAGGGATGACCGCTACAATGGTTTATTCAAGCGGGCAACGCGTGATTCAGGCGCCATCCTGGTCGGTGCCGGGGATAACACCGTTAACCATGCGCCGCTTTGTAGTGCAAACTACGGCAACCGGATCGACTTACAGGGTTGGGGACAGGGGATCGTCACCACAGGCTACGGCGACCTGCCCTATAAGGCCGGGGAACCACCCTTTGGTACTGACCATAACCGTTACTACACGGCCCTTTTCGGTGGTAGCTCCGGAGCTACTGCCATGGTAGCCGGAGCGGCTGCCAGCCTGCAAGGGGTTGCCAAGAAGCGCGGATTTATGCTCTCTCCTGGTGATCTGCGCAGCGTGCTGAAAAGCACTGGTTCTGCGCAGGCTACCTCGACCGACCGTCCGATTGGGCCATTGCCTAACCTCCGGCGGGCCATCGAGGAGAACCTTCCCAACGTGGTCCTGCTGATCAGCCCGACGAATGGCAGTACGCTTTCCACCCGCCGGCCGCTTCTGGATTGGGGAGAATATTATGGAGCCTCTACCTATCACTTGCAGATCGCGACCAGTTCCACCTTTGAAGACCTGATTTTGGATGAACAGATCAGTGGAACCGAGTATCAATTGACCGACGATCTGGGCAATAACGCCACTTACTATTGGAAGGTGTGCGCTACCCTGGAGGATGGCAGCGAGAAGGGTTGCTCCTCAATCTGGTCGTTTTCGATTGTGGCGCGGTCCGTTGCCAGTCCTTCATTGGTCTCTCCCAAAAATGAGGCTGTGACGGCCAATTTCCGACCAGAATTCAAATGGAAGGCGCCAGCCATCAAGTCCAGCGCGGCCAATTATCCGGAAGGTTACCAGCTTCAGGTCTCAACTCGTTATGATTTTGCCACCCAGGTGATCAATGTGCACCAGACCGGGTTGACGTATACCCCGACGGTTGACCTGAGCAATAATTCCTTGTATTACTGGCGGGTGCGCGGTTATCAAGATTACGACCCGGTTAAACAGGTAGCTTCATCTTACAGCGCCTGGACCAGCCGCCGTATCCTTTATACTGCTCCGTTGCCAGCCACGCTCATGTTGCCAGCCGATGCAGCAGTCGTAGATGTCTTGCGCCCGCAGCTGGGCTGGCAAGATTCAACCCAGGCCAAGAAGTACCAGGTGCAAATCTCGCAAAACAGCGGCTTCAGCCAGGTGGTGTATAACGCAATCATCACCCGTCCATCTGGCGACGAGGCTTCACCTTTCCTGCATGTTGTGCAATCTACCTTACCGCGCAGCAAGACACTTTACTGGCGGGTACGCCTGCTGGGTACCTATGGTTGGAGTGCCTGGTCGGCCGCTCGCACCTTCCAGACCGGAACTCCCCCAGGGGTACCGACGTTGAAGTCACCATCCAATAAGGGCGTTGTGAACAAAATTCCCGATGAGGTGGTGCTATCCTGGAATAAGGCCAGTGGTGTAGCGACCGGGTACGAGGTGCAAATAGCCAGGGATAGCGATTTTGAGGATATCTTCGATGATGGTTTCGTCATTGCCCCCGAAGTTTCCTATACCCCAAGTGGATTAGAGCAAGAGAAAATCTATTACTGGCGCGTGCGCTCTTACAATGACAGCACCGGCAACACATTCAACAGCGGTTGGAGTGCGGTAAGACTTTTCTATACCACCCCGCTTCCACCTGCCTCGCTGGTTGATCCGGTGGTGGATTCATTGACGGTTACCCTGGATTGGGAGAAGGTGGATGTCGCCCGGGCTTACCAGCTACAACTGGCGCGCAGCGATACATTCGTCAAATCCTCGATCATCGCTACGGTGTCCACTCTCAAGCCACCGCCCTTTACTGTGCCGGTCGTCCTGCCGCGCAGCGTTACTATTTACTGGCGAGTCAGTACCAAGGGCCTCTACGGTTATAGCAGGTATAGTGTCTCTGGCTCCTTCACCACTCCCGATGCACCCAACCCGCCGGAGTTGCTCACGCCTGTCAGCGGGGCAGTGCTCACAGGCTTCACACCGACCCTCGATTGGAGTACTGTGGCGAAGGATTCGGCTCACCCGGATCGCGACCCGGTCGGCTATCATGTCCAGGTATCCTCCTCCTCCAGTTTCCCCGTTGATCCTGCCAAGACCATCATCGATGAGCAGACGACGGATACTGCATCGAAATACGTCATTCCACAGGGTGCTATCCTCATAGCGGGTCAGTATTACTGGCGGGTGCGTACGATCGGGGCGGGCGGTGCCTATTCCACCTGGGCCGGGCCTTTCACTTTCTACACACCATCTATCTTGAACGGCACAGTGACCGATTACCTCTCGGCGGACCCTGCGGATAGCACTGACATGGGGCCGGGACTCGCCAGTGCCCTGGTGCAGATCGATGGCACGGCCCTATCGACAGTCACGGACAGCAACGGTTTCTATGAGTTTCGCGGTATCCCGGCGGGCAGCTACGTATTGGTCATTTCCAAGAATGGCTTCATCCGCCAGACGCGATCCATAACCGTCGATAAAGCATCGAATACGGTACTTGATTTCCCCCTGGTGCAAATTCCAGCCGATGGACAGATTCGCATTGTATTGACCTGGGCTAAAGCGCCAGCTGACCTGGACCTGCATCTGTGGCTGCCCAAGATGACCCCCTTCCATCTATATAAGAACAACCCCGGCGACCTGGCTGGAGATGAACACGCCGCCCTGTTCCGCAACGACGCCAACGGCTACGGTCCGGAGGTGATCACCATCGATCAGCTCAATGCCGGAGTTTACACCCTGGCGGTGTTGCAGCCTGCCACCAATACCAGCGGCACGCTCAACACCTCCCAGGCGGTGGTCACCATCTACGATGGTATAAAGCAAAAGAGAGTCTATTTTGTGCCGACCAGCGGCACTGGGCCCTGGTGGTACCTGTGCACATTTGACGGCACCAGCCGTACGTTTACCAACATCAACGTGCTGCGTTCAACGACGCCAGCACCGTACTAGACATAAAAACGAGGGCGGCTGCGAAAGAACAGCCGCCCTCGTTTTATTTAGCATGGTTAAAAAGGAAATAAGCGCGGGTAAAGAACAAATGCCAGACAGAGGAAGGCCAGCACTGCCACCACGCCAATCGCCAACCATACGAGCTGCCGTTGACGGCGATTATGCCTTTCGACCAATCCTCGCACTTCTTGCATCACCAGCTGGATTTGCGGTTGTGTGAAGCGGTGAGATTTCTCCAGGGCAATCTGGATTTGTTCTGAAGTGCTGCCGGAATCTAACATCCGCTGAGCGCGCTGGAGCACCTCAGGAGGAACTCCTGCTTCAAAGTCAGCCTCAGTGACGGATAGATAAAACGGGTTAGATGAGACCCGGTTGCTGCCGCTGCGCAAGGGTTGTGAATGAGCAGCGCTTGCCGCTGAAGTATCTTCCTGTGATTCTGCCTGGGCAGGACGGGGTTTGGAAGGAGTGGCTTTTCCAGCCGACGTCGGTTGTGAGATGGATTGTGCTTCAGCTTTTTCTGCGCTGAGCTGGATGAAGGGTTGAGAGGGAACCTGGCTGGCCGCTTCGGTCAGTTCTGATCGCGGTTGTGAAGGGATAGGCTGCGAAGCCGAGTGGCGCGCGGCTGCTCGCCGCACAGCCACGCCAATCTCTTCAGGAGTCAACCAGTGGCCAGCCAGGCCCGGAGGAAGAAAGGGAGGCAGTTGGGTCAAGCGCAGCTTGGGGCCAATCCCGGCCATTTCAAAGGCCGATTGGCACTGAACGCAGACCATCTGATCAGGAAGCCCGGCCTGGTGTAACACTTGCAGAGGTGATGACTGGCAAACCGGGCAATGAACCTGGGCGGCCCAATCTTCAGGGAGCTGCTGGCGTGGGACGAGTGATGACATTAGCAATTAAACCCATCAAGTCAGAGATCGATCCATCCATGATACAATCTCTGAATTCATTATAGCAATATTTTAAAACCAGGCAAGTAAAAAAAGGTTTTCTATTGATGGAGCAAGCTTTGAAAATACCGACCCGCCTGGTTGCCGAGAGGCTGCTGGCAGAAGCAGAAAAGATGAACCCGGGAGCCTGGGTGGAGCATTCGCGAGTGGTGGCCCGGGCAGCCGAGGCGATTGCCAGTCGCCACCCCCAGCTTGACCAGGAATGTGCCTATGCCCTTGGATTACTGCACGATATCGGGCGGCGAGAAGGCCGCTCGCAAGGGCGTCACATCCTGGATGGCTACCGCTACCTGCTTTCGATGGGATACCCGGAGGCCGCTCGCGTCTGCTTGACTCACTCTTTTCCCTTACCGACCATCCATGTGGCGGTAGGCGAGATGGATTGCCCACCTGAGGATATCCAATTCCTCTCGGATTTTCTGGCGCAGGTGGAATATGATGAATACGACCGGCTGATCCAACTCTGTGATGCGCTGGCCTTGCCCAGCGGGTTTTGTCTGATTGAAAAGCGCCTGGTAGATGTAGCCATGAGATATGGGCTGGGGCTTTATACAATCCCGCGTTGGAAGAGATTCCTCGAACTGCAACAGCAGTTTGAACGGGCAATTGGGGGATCGATCTATGCTCTCCTGCCAGGAGTGGTGGAAAACACATTTGGTTTTTCAGATGGGGAAAGCCCACATTGTATCTGACTTGGTTCATGACTCAGTCTGTAATAGTCTTGGAGGTGATTATGGAAAAATGGTCAATCTGCATGATGCCAAGACGCGCCTGTCAAACCTTCTAGAATGAGTAATGAATGGTGAGCAGATCATCATCGCAAAGGCCAGCAAGCCGGTGGCTATCCTCTCTCCGATCACACAGCTCTCTGGAGCAGCCCTTGAGTCTATCGGCGACGGCAGGGACGAGATATTCTTGAGCGCGGCCAGTACGTGGGAGATTGCATTTAAGCGCGCCAGGGGTCGCCTGATGTTACCAGAAGAGCCTGAAGTGTACGTGGCTAAACGGATGACCCTGCGCGGCTTCCAACCTTTACCCATCCAGTTAAGCCATACACTGCATGTTTTCCATCTACCCGAAATTCACCAGGATCCTTTTGACCGGCTTTTAATTGTACAGAGCCAGTTGGAGGACCTACCTGATCTTAACTGCTGATGCTGCTATCTCTCGATACGCGGTCAGCGTGATCTGGTAAGAAGGCCAGGCAGCCGGGGTGTTCATTCCTGGATTGTGGGATGCAAAGCCCTCAACTCCCTATTTGCTACTATAATTAGGGCAATGGTGGACTTGATTGCCCTTTATGCCGCCCTTAATTTACCGTGCCTGTTTTGGGTAGCTGGATAGGTCAGGTGTTTCCCCTACCAGGCGCTGGGGAGGAGAATATGATGCTGCGAGCGAAATACACCTCTTGTCTGAAGAACACCGTGACCAGCCTAATGTTGGTGCTGGTGATCCTGGCGCAATTTTTTGCGCTGCCGCCAGGGCGTGCGTCGGCAGCGGCAGAGGTGAGCACTGAGCGCCTGCCCCAACTGGTGGCTGATATCTTCCCAGGGGCGGTGGGTTCAGACCCGAATGGTTTTACCGTGATCGGGACGACGCTGTTCTTCTCGGCGGTCAAGGATAATTACGGCCGCGAGCTTTGGAAGCTCGAACCGCCCTACACTGAGCCAGTGCTGGTGGCTGATATCAATCAGGGCGAGGGCGGGTCTTACCCTGAAAACCTGACTGGCGTGGGAACCACGCTACTTTTCCGCGCCACGGATGGTAAAAGCGGGGTGGAGCTTTGGAAAAGCGACATGCCTTATACCAGCGTCCAGCAAGTGGCAGATATTCAACCGGGCAGCGGCAGCTCGAATCCTTACCAGCTCAAGGCAATTGGCACCACACTGGTCTTTGCCGCTAACGATGGCATCTCCGGCAAGGAGCTTTGGAAGAGCCAGGAGCCGTTTAACTCCGCCGAGCAGGTGGCAGATATCTTCGTGGGCGGCGGAAGCTCTTCCCCAGATGAGCTGACCCTGATCGGCTGGCAGTTGTTCTTCAGCGCGGATGATAGCAACGGTCGTGAACTATGGATGAGCCTCCCCCCCTATTCTTCAGTCACGCGCGTGGCGCGCATCAACACCTCTGGTAGCGCCAATCCCAAGTACCTGACCCCCATCGGCAATATGCTATTCTTCGTGGCTGATGCCGGTGGCGACCCTACCAAATCCGACGAAGGCTATGGACCGGAGCTGTGGAAGACTGGGCCGCCGTATGACCAATCCAGCACGCTCCCGGTGGATGATTTTTTCAAGCGTAACAAGAATACCAACCCGAATGGCCTGGTAGCCATCGGGGATACCCTGTTCTTCACAGCAACCATTGGCTATACCACAGGACCCGAGTTGTGGAAATGCACGCCACCCTATAATGCCACCCATACCACGCGGGTGGCAGATATCAACAAATACAAGCTTCCACCGCCGCTCCCTCCCTACCCGGCAGGCTCTTATCCCAGCAATAAAACTCCGCTCAATACCACGCTGTTCTTCCAGGCGGATAGCGGCGATAACGGTTATGAGTTATATAGGAGTGACCCGCCCTATAATGACGACAGTACTTTTGAAGTTGCAGATATTAACGAAGGGAAGGCCAGCTCTTATCCCACTGACCTTACTCCGGTGGGCCTCACACTGTACTTTGTGGCCAGGGATGTTGACCACGGCAATGAACTATGGAAATCCGACCCGCCCTATAACGGTGCTGAGCTGGTGATGGATATTCGCCAGGGCTACCTGGGATCCAACCCGGCTGGCCTGACGGTGCTGGGGTACACGCTGTTCTTCCAGGCAGATGATGGCAAGCATGGCAAGGAGCTGTGGGGCTTGGGCCCAGTCTTTGCCCTGCCTGCCACCGGCTTTGCTCCGGGGGTGGTCACCCAGGTGGGCAGCCAGCCAGCCGAGAAAGCCTACGAAGGCATGGGTGAGATGCGCCTTGAGATCCCCAAACTTAAAGTGCTGACCAGGATCGTCGGGGTGCCGTTCTCGAAGGATGGCTGGGATCTTTCCTGGCTGGGAGAGCAGGCTGGCTACCTGAACGGCACAGCCTTCCCCACCTGGAAGGGCAACTCGGTATTGACCGGACATGCCTACCTGCCGAATGGCAGCCCTGGGCCCTTTATCAACCTGCAAACGCTCAGCTATGGTGATCAGCTGGTGATCCATGGCTGGGGACAGCAATATATCTACGAGGTGCGCAGCGCGGAACAGGTCAACCCAGGCGATAAAAGTCCCTTCCGCCATGAGAATCTATCCTGGTTGACTGTGGTCACCTGCCGGGGTTATGACCAGGCGACTGGCAGGTATCTCTGGCGCTTGGTGGTGCGGGCAGTGCTGGTGAAAGTGGCGAATTCCCCCTGATGCGCATCCTGGTCCTTATCCACGAATATCCCCCCATTGGAGGCGGGGGTGGGCGAGTGGCCCAGGACCTCTGCCAGGGATTGGCCAGGCGCGGCCATGAGCTGAGGGTGCTGACCGCCCATTTTGGCGACCTGTCGATGGAGGAAAACCAGGCAGGGGTGGTGGTGCAACGGCTGGTTTCGGGCCGGCGCGAGCCTTTCCGGGCCGACCTGCGCGCCATGATGGGATACATTTGGCGCGCCTTTTGGGAAGGGCGCAAGGTGATCCGGCGATGGAAACCGGACCTGATCCATGTGCATTTTGCCGTGCCAGCCGGTCCGGTGGCCTGGGCGCTGGCGCGGAGCAGCGGATTGCGCTATGTCCTGACTGCCCACCTGGGAGATGTACCCGGGGGTGTGCCGGAAAAGACCGGGCGCTGGTTCCGCTGGATTTTTCCACTCACCCCACCGATCTGGCGCGGGGCGGCGGCGGTCGTGGCAGTCAGCGAATACACCCGCTCACTGGCGATCCAGCATTACCCGCTTCCTGTGCAGGTGATTCCGAATGGGGTGGACCTGGAGCTACTCGATCCGGGCGAGATCCAGGTGCACCACTCTCCCCAGGTGGTTTTCGCCGGGCGATTCGTGCCACAGAAGAACCCATTGCAAGTAGTACAGTCGCTTTCGGGATTGCGCCATTTGCCCTGGCACTGCGCTATGGTTGGCGATGGCCCCTTGCGCCCCGCTGTTGAAGCCGAAATTGCCCGGTTGGGACTGGCCGAGCGCTTCACCTTGCCCGGCTGGCTGGAACCTGACCAGGTGATCGAATGGTTCCAGCAGAGTGATATCCTGGTGATGCCATCCCGCTCCGAAGGGTTGCCGGTGGTGGGAGTGCAGGCGCTGGCGATGGGCCTGGCACTGGTGCTCAACCAGGTGGGAGGCTGTATTGACCTGGTGGTGCCGGGTGAGAACGGTTTTCTCATCCCAGTCGAAGATTCCCAGGCGTTTGAACAGGCGCTGGGGAAACTCCTGGGGGATGCGGGACTTTTGCTGGCATCTCGCCAGGCCAGCCGCCGGTTGGCATCCCGATTCGACCTGCGGGCTGTGGTAGAATCCTACGAAGCGCTGTTCACCCAGGTTGGGGCGGGGCAGCACAATCCCTGAAAATTGGAGCAAGCACATGGGAATTCGAATACACCCAACCGCCGAGGTTTCCAGTGAGGCCGAAATCGGCGATGGCACCAGCATCTGGCATCACTGCCAGGTGCGATCAGGTGCGACCATCGGCAAGAACTGCATCCTGGGCAAGGGGGTTTATGTCGATGCAGATGTGACCATTGGCAACAACGTCAAGATCCAAAATTATGTTTCTCTATATCACGGTGTGACCATCGAAGATGGCGTGTTCATTGGGCCGCATGTCTGTTTTACCAACGATCTTCAACCGCGGGCGGTCAATCCGGATGGCAGCCTGAAGAGCGCCGACGATTGGGTGCTCTCCACCACCCTGGTGTGCTTCGGGGCGGCGTTGGGCGCCAATTCCACCATCCGCTGCGGTATTACCATCGGTCGCTGGGCGATGATCGGGGCAGGCAGCGTGGTCACCCGCGATGTGCCAGATTACGCTCTGGTGTTCGGTAACCCGGCCCGCCTGCGCGGTTTCGTCTGCCCATGCGGCAAGCAGGTGGCCCTGCAAAAAGAGGTTCGCAACCGCCCGCACCATCTGGGTGAGGTGGTGATTGCCAAATGCCCTAAGTGCGGCCAATCCATCGAAATTCCACGTGAGCTTTGGGAGAAAGTTATATGATCAACATGGCAAAACCGATCATGGGTGCAGAGGAAAAACAGGCCGTGCTGGAGGTGCTGGATTCGGGAATTATCGCTCAGGGTCCACGGACCAAAGCTTTTGAAGAGGGGTTTGCCCAGATGTGCGGCACCCGGTACGCAATTGCCACCTCTTCTGGCACCACTGCCCTGCACGTGGCCTTGCTGGCGCACCAGATCGGTCCCGGAGATGAGGTAATCACCTCGTCTTTCACTTTCATTGCATCCGCCAACAGCGCCATTTTTGTGGGGGCGCGCCCGGTGTTCGTGGATATTGACCCGCGCACCTTTAACCTGGATGTCTCGCAGATCGAGGCAGCTATCACCCCGCGCACCAAAGCCATCCTGCCGGTGCACCTGTTTGGCCTGCCCTGCGATATGGAACCAATTAGGAAGATTGCCCTAAAGCATAACCTGGTGGTCATCGAAGATGCCTGCCAGAGCCACGGGGCCACCTTCCGGGGCAAGAAAGCCGGCTCATTTGGAACAGGCACATTCTCGCTCTATCCCACCAAGAATATCACTTCGGGTGAAGGCGGCATGATCACTACCAGCCAGGATGCGATCAACGAGGCATGCCGGGTGATTCGCTCGCATGGTATGCGTGTCCGCTACTACCACGATGAACTGGGCTTTAACTTCCGCATGACCGATATCCATGCCGCAATTGGGCTGGCTCAGTTGGGCAAGCTGGACCAATTTAACCGCAGGCGCCAGCAGAATGCAGCTTACTATGATGCTACTCTGAAAGGGGTCATCACGCCTTATGTGCCGGAAGGTTGCACGCACGTCTATCACCAGTACACGATCCGCGTCGGCGATGGGCGGCGCGATGCTCTGCGCGATTATCTGAAGGAACAGGGCATCGGCTCCGAGGTCTATTACCCGGTGCCGATCCACCAGCAAAAATTCTACACCCAGGAACTGGGCTACCATGTCTCGCTGCCGGAGACGGAGAAGGCTGCTGCGGAGGTGCTTTCCATCCCGGTGCATCCTTCATTGACTCAGCCTGACCTGGAAACAGTCGCCAGGGCCATCAACCAGTTTACCTCCCGGGCTGTTATGCCTGGCAGCCGGCAGGGAGGGTGATATGGCAGTGCGGGTGGCGGTTATTGGGGTGGGTTCGATGGGCAAGAACCACGTTCGCGTGTATAGTGAACTGCCCGATGCACAACTGGTGGCGGTTTCGGATACCAACCCGGAAGTCGCTGCAGCGGTGGGAGGGCAGTATGGTGCCGCGGCATACACCAATTACCAGGAGATGCTCGAAGCGGAAAAGCCGGAAGCGGTTTCAATTGCCGTGCCGACTGCGTTACATCACGAGGTGGCGCTGGTTGCCCTGGAAGCCGGGGTGCATATCTTGATCGAAAAACCAATCGCTGCCACGCTCGAGCAGGGTCGGGAGATCATCGAACGGGCCAGGGAGCTCAACCGCCTGCTGATGATCGGCCACATTGTGCGCTTCAACCCGGCGCTGCAATCTTTAAAGCAGAAACTGGAAGCGGGCGACCTGGGGCGCATCTTCCAGATTTTTTGCCGGCGGGCGGGGCCGTTCCCGGCGCGCATCCGGGATGTGGGGGTGGTGGTGGACCTGGCTCCCCACGATGTGGATATCATGCGCTTCCTGACCGGCATGGAGCCCAAGCGAGTCTATGCCGAGACTGAGCGGCGCATCCACACCGAGCATGAAGACCTGCTATTTGCGGTGTTGCGCTTCCCAGAGCGAATCACCGGTGCCCTGGAGATCAACTGGTTGACTCCTACCAAGCTGCGCGAAGTGCTGGTGCTGGGGGAACGCGGCCTGTTCCGCGTGGATGACCTGTTGCAAGACCTTTATTTTTACGAAAATGCCCATGCCAGCCCTGAACTTTACGCATCGCTGAGGTTGATCAAGGGAGTGAGTGAAGGCAGCATGACCCGCTTTGCCCTGCAACGTTACGAGCCGCTCAAGGCTGAGCTACAGGCTTTTCTCAAAGCGGTGCGCGGCGAAGCGCCAGTGGCGGTCAGTGGGGAAGACGGTCTGGCGGCCCTGCGCCTGGCCCTGGCGCTGGTAGAATCGGGCGAAACGCACCAGGTGGTAAACCTATAAAATGACTCTGGATGAATTACGTCAAAAAATTTCCAATCGCTCCGCCAGGCTGGGGGTGATCGGGTTGGGGTATGTGGGCTTGCCGGTAGCTGCGCTGTTTGCTGATGCCGGGTTCAACGTGGTGGGGGTCGAGATTCAGGAAGCGCGGGTAGAAAAAATTAACCATGGCGAATCTCCTATTGAAGGCGAGGAGCCAAACCTGGCTGAATTGTTGGAGGCGGTCTCCGGTAGCAAGCGGCTGCGCGCCACCACCCAGTATTCCAACCTGCGCGACCGGGATGTGATCCTGATCGATGTGGAGACACCGGTGGATGAGACGCACACCCCGCGCTACACTGCCTTGCGCTCTGCGCTGTCAAGCCTGGCAAAGGTGCTCAAGGAAGGGGCGCTGGTGATCGTCGAATCAACCATTGCACCGGGCACGATGCAAAAGGTGGTGCTGCCCCTGCTGGAGCAAGGTACCGGAAGGCAGGTCAACCAGGGCTTTTACCTGGGCAACTGCCCTGAGCGAGTGATGCCGGGTAAATTGATCCGGAACCTGCGAATGGTCAGCCGGGTGGTGGGCGGTGGCACCCCCGAGACGGCTGAGGTGATGGCCCAATTGTACCGCTGCGTGATGCAGGCCGATCTTGATCTGACCGATTGGATCACCGCCGAGCTGGTCAAAACGGTGGAAAATGCTTATCGCGATGTGCAGATTGCCTTTGCCAATGAAGTTGCGCTGATTTGCGAGGTAGTGGGCGGAGATGCCTGGAAGGTGCGCGAGCTGGTCAATAAGACCCCTTACCGCAACATGCACTTGCCTGGCGCCGGGGTGGGTGGTCACTGCATCCCCAAGGATCCCTGGTTGCTGGCCTATGGAGTCCAAGGCGAGCAGGTGTCCCTGCGGCTGATCCCAGCGGCGCGGTCGATCAATGACGGGATGCCCGGGCATATGCTGGAACTGGTATGCCGTGCGGTGAGCCGGGCGGGAGGGGAGATGCGCGGGGCGCGCATCCTGGTTTTGGGGTATGCCTACCTGGAAAATTCTGACGATACGCGCAACAGCCCCAGCCAGGTTTTGGTGCAGGGTTTGCAAGAGTTGGGGGCGCAAAGCGTGATTCATGATCCCTTTGTAGGCGGTTTTCAAGGCGATGTGTTTGCTCTGGCGAAGGATTGCGATGCAGTGGTGGCCATGGTGCGCCACCATGTTTACCTGCAGCTGGACCTGGTTGCTCTAAAAACAGCGGTGCGGCGGCCGATCCTGGTCGATGGACGGCGAGTGTTTAATGCTGAGGAGGCCCGCCTGGCGGGCTGGGATTATTCGTGTGTGGGGGTGGCCTGATTGACCATTACCGGTTGGAAATCAGCCATGCGAAATCATTATTGAAATGGAGATAGAAAACGGATGAAGTTGAAAGGGAAGCATGTCCTGGTGACCGGTGGAGCTGGATTTATCGGCAGCCATCTGGTGGATCGCATTATCCAGGAGGATCCTGCCAGTCTGGCAGCGGTTGACAACTTTTTTCTGGGAAGAGAAGAAAACCTGGCTGAGGCGCGCCGCCGGTATCCAGATTTGAGTATTTACCGGCTGGATGCTGCCGATCTGCCTGCCATGCGCGACCTGGTAGAAGCAGAAAAGATTGAGGTGGTGTTTAACCTGGCGGTGATTCCGCTGCCCACCTCGCTGAAATATCCGGCCTGGACGGTCAATGCCAATATTGGCATCGCACTGACCTTCTGTGAGCTGGCGCGCTGGGGAGCCATTGGTACGCTGATTCACAGCTCCTCTTCCGAGGCTTACGGGACTGCCCAGTACGTGCCGATGGATGAGCATCACCCCTTGAACCCGCGCACCCCTTATGCAGCCAGCAAATCGGGAGGCGACCAGTTGATTCATTCTTACTGGCGCACATTTAACATTGATACAGCCATTGTGCGCCCGTTCAATAACTTTGGTCCGCGCCAGAATCCCGGTACCTTCGCCGGGATCATCCCGATTGTGGTGCAGCGCGTGCGCAACGGATTGCCGGTGGAGATCCATGGCGATGGCGAGCAGACCCGCGATTATATCTACGTGCGGGATACGGTGGATGCCTTTGTGCGAGTGTATGAGGAACCTGCTACACGGGGAAAGGTGATTAATATCGCTACCGGCCAGGAGATTACCATGAATGTCCTGGTTGAACGACTGCTCAAGGTGATGGGCGTGCCCAATCACCCGGTGGTGCATGTTCAGGCTCGACCGGGAGATGTGCGCCGGCATTGCGGCGACATCCGGCTGGCGCATGAGCTGATCGGTTTTAACCCACCGGTAATCACAGAGGAAAGCTTGAAAGAGACCATCGATTACTATATGCAAATCACTGTTCCTGGCTCGCGCGGGATGCTGCGCAATGCAATTTCCAGGGGGAGGCTGCCATGAGACTCAATATTCCTTATACTGACCTGCGTGAGCTGGAGGAAATTGCCAAAGTGCTCAAGACGGGTTTCTTCACCCAGGGGCCCAAGGTCGCCGAATTTGAGGGCCTGGTGGCGCAGTTGGTCGGCAGCCGCTATGCCTTTGCCACCAGTTCCTGCACCACTGCCTTGCACCTGGCGCTGGTTGCGCTGGGGATTGGACCAGGTGATGAGGTGCTGGTGGCTGATTTTACCTTCCCGGCCACGGCTAATGTGGTTGTCCAGTTGGGGGCGGTGCCGGTGCTGGTCGATATCCGGCTGGATACTTTCACAATTGACCCGGATGATCTGCGGGCTCGCATCACCCCGCGCAGTCGGGCGATCATCCCGGTACATGCTTTCGGTTGCTCGGCAGATATGGAACCCATCCTGGAGATTGCCCGCCAGCATCACCTGGCGGTATTGGAAGATGCCGCCTGTGCGATTGGCACCACTTACCATGGTCGTTATTGCGGTTCGATGGGAACCCTGGGCGCCTTCAGCTTCCACCCTCGCAAGGTGATTACCACCGGAGAAGGTGGGATGATCACGACCGACGATGAGACCCTGGCAGAGCGAATCCGGTTGTTGCGATCGCATGGTGGGGTGCGCAGCGGATACTGGTACGAGTATGAAGCCGCCGGTTTTAATTATCGCCTGAGCGATATTCTGGGGGCGATGGGTGTGGCCCAGATGGAAAAATTGCCCCGCCTGATCGAGCGCAAGCGCCTGCTTGCAGCCGGGCTCAAACAGCGCCTGGCAGGGATCGCCGGGTTGAGTCTGCCGGTCGAACCTGCCTGGGGTGGGCATATTTACCAGTCCTTTGTGGTGATGGTAGATGAAGGGATTGATCGCGACCGCATGGTGGCGGATTTACGCGCCCTGGATATTGAGACCACCCTGGGTACTTATGCGCTGCATGACCAACCTTTCTTCCAGCGCACCTATGGATACTCCAGCGGTCAGCTTCCTCATTCGCATGCAGCCTTCCGACGCTCACTGACCCTGCCTTTGTATCCTCAAATGGAGGAGCATGACCTGGATTTTCTGGTGGAAGGGATAAAGAAGGTATTATATTAATGAATATTCTGGTTCCATCGGCAGGTAAGCGCTACCTGCACATCAAATACCTGCGCGAGAGCGTTGGGGTAGAAAAAATCGTCACCACCGAGCTCAGCCCATTGGCGCCGGGGATCCACGCGGCAGACCGGGCCTACCAGGTACCGCGCATCACCAGCCCTGATTACCTGGATACGATCTGGGAGATCTGCTGCAAAGAGTCGATCGACCTGATCGTACCGTTGATGGATAACGATATTGTGGTGTTCTCGCGCAACAGGGCGCGCTTTGAGCAGGCCGGGATTCGCTTCCTGTTGGCTCCGGAGGAGACCATCGAGGTTACCATGGATAAACTGGCGACCTTCCAGTTCCTGCAAAGCCACGGTCTACCTGCACCCCTCACGATCTGCGCTGCTGATTGGCAAACGCGCCAGGAGGAACTCCGGTTTCCGTTGCTGATCAAACCGCGCTTTCCCGCCACGCGGGCAGCCAAGGGATACGATATCAGTGTGATGAACAACTGGCAGGAATTTCATCCTGTGCTCAATGCGATTGCCGGTATGGAGGAAAATTATGTCTTCCAGGAGTACCTGCAGGGCACGGAGCTGACGATCGATTTCTTCTGCGACCGAGAGGGAAAGTTGATCTCGGCGGTACCTGGAGAGCGCCTGGGTGCCCTGACGCGGGCCTTCAGCCGGGATGGCGGGGCAATCAGTATGGGAAAAATTATCCATGATGAGCGGATTGTCGAGATGGTGCGTACCACCACCCAGCATATGCGTTTTTACGGGCCAGCGAACTTCCAGGGGTATCGCATATCGACTCCGGAAGGTGAGAAGATCAAGTTCACCGAGATCAACCCACGCTTCACCGGGGCAACGGTCATGACACGCGCTGCCGGGCGCGATTTCTTCCAGTGGAGCGTTGACCTGGCATCCGGAAAGGATATCCCCACGCCGCAGGAAGATTACCGGGATGTCTACATGTCCTCCTGGCTCAGCCCGATCTTCTTCGAAGAGCCACCCGTGCTCTCGGTTCAAGCCTGAAATCCTGTAAGATTGGCAATGGATAACATCGCGATCACCCTGGACGTGGATTGGACACCGGATTTTGTGATTGACCGGGTGGCTGAGCTGCTTTTGGCAGCGGGCACACCGGCGACCTGGTTTATCACGCATTCCAGCCCGGCGCTAGAACGCCTGCGCACCCACCCCGGCTTGTTTGAATTGGGTGTACACCCCAACTTTATGAGCGGTTCTACCCAAGGGAGCACTCCTGAGGCGGTACTGGAACACGTCATGGCGCTGGTTCCAGAGGCGGTCAGCATGCGCACACATGCACTCGTGCAGTCCACGCCGCTCTTCAGTCGCGTGGTGCACCAAACGCCGTTAATCAATGATGTTTCACTGTTCCTGCCCTATGCATCTCACTTGCAGCCGGCCCTTTTCCGGGTGGCTGGCAGCACTTTGACCCGCCTGCCGTTCTTTTGGAGCGATGTGCAGGAGATGGCCCAACCGCAGCCCGCCTGGTCCTTGGCCGAGCGCTGGTTGGAAAAACCGGGGTTGAAAATCTTCACATTCCATCCCATCCATATCGCGTTAAATTCGAGGCGGGGAGCGGCTTATACTGCACTCAAGCAGCGGGTGCGGCGCCTGGACCAGGCCACCCCGCAGGACCTGGATGACCTGGTAGAATCGGGCCCTGGCGCGCGCCAGGGATTCCTGAACCTGCTTGATTGCCTGGCGGGTGAGGCACGCTTGCAGACTGTGCGGCAGATTGCACAGGATTGGAGAGAGGCTCAACACCACCAGGAGTTTATGGTCAAGGATTAAGTTTCATGGAGGATTCCGTCCTGGCGGCCCTGGGCCGTGAATTGAACCAGCTTGCCCGAACCTACCGCGCGATGCGCCCATTGAGGCTGGAGGAGGTGAAGCAGACGGTGGATCAACTCCCGCAATCCCACGTGCCGGTGCTGGTCCCTGAAGGCTGGATCAACGGGCTGGGACACCTGCGCGCCCTGGGGCGGAATGGGGTGCGGGCGGTGGTGGTTGACCCTAATCCCAAGGCGCTCAGCTTCTATTCAAAATATGCTATTCCTTACCAATGCCAGCGCTTTGCCAACCTGCCCCTGGAAGTAGAAGCGTCTTTCATTGCAGAACTGGGCACGCTAAGTGACGCGATTCGCTCCACCGGGCGACAGCCGGTGCTGTTCATGCTGGCGGCGGAACGCCTGCTGCCGGTCTTCTTGCGCCATTCCGAGGAAGTCCGCGGCCATTTCTTGCTCACCTCCGGGTATGAAGTGCAGATGCGCCTGGAGGATAAGCGCGTGCAGTACGAAACTGCCCAGGCAGCCGGGGTGGATATTCCCACCACGTTTTACGTCTCTTCCGAGAGCGATTTTGAGCACCAACTGCGCGACTTCCGCTATCCCCTGTTGGTCAAAGCCCGCCAGGGGAAGCAATTTTACGCCCGCTTTCACCGCCAGGTGTTCCGGGTGGCTAATCCAGAAGAATGTCGGCAGGTGTATGAGCACACCCGGGATTTTCCGCTCATGTTCCAGGAGGAGATTCCGGGACTGGAGACGGACCTGTACACACTGGGCAGCTATGTGGATGCTCATACCCGCCCGTTGGGCCTGTTTACCGGTCACAAGCTGCGCAGCAACCGTCGCTATGGCACCTGCGCCTTAGGAATCAGCTGCGAGGCTCCGGATGTGATCGAGCAAGGCCTGGCATTTTTACGGCAGGCGGGGTATCATGGCGCTTCACAGGTTGAGTTTAAACGCGATGGGCGCGATGGGCGCCTGAAGTTCCTGGAGATCAATAACCGTCTGTGGAAGTGGCACAGCCTGGCTGTGGCCTGCGGTGTGAACCTGCCCTATATCCAGTACCTGGATGCCATTGGCCAGCCGCCCGAGGAGCTGCCGCAGCAGGTGAACGGTGTACGCTGGTGGTTGCCCTGGATGGACCTATGGACTGCGCTGCACCAGGTCCAGGCCGGTGAATTGAGCCTGGATGAGTACTTGCATGAAATTGACTTTGATTTTATTGACGGCGTTGGTTCCTGGGATGATCCACTGCCGGCGCTGGTGAACTTCTTCAACTTTGGTTGGATGGTAGATTGAGGAGAAATGAATGGATGTAAAAACCGTGTTGATCACAGGGGCAGGCGGAGGGGGCAGCAATAACCTGATCCGCTCGATTCGGCGCAGTGCCTACCCGGTGCGGCTGGTGGGCAGCAATGCCGACCGTTTTATCCTCTCGCGCTCCCTGGCTGAGGCCAACTACCTGCTGCCGCGCGGGGATTCGGGTGCAGGTTATATCGGAGCACTCAACCAGATTGTGGCGGCAGAGAAGCTGGACTTGATCGTCCCCAACAACGATACCGAAGTGCGCGGCATCTCCGCCGGGCGGGAAAAGCTGGATGCACCTGTTTTCCTGCCAGCTCATGCCACGGTGGAATTATGCCAGGATAAATTCTCGCTGGCTGACCATCTGACGGCGCAAGGCCTGCGCGTGGCTCGCACCGTGGCCGTAACGGACCTGGACAGGCTGGAGGAGACCTTTGAGCAGCTTGGGCCGGCAGACCGCCTGTGGTGCCGTATGCGCAAAGGTTCTGGCTCAGCCGGTTCCCTGCCGGTGAACAAGCCTGAGCAAGCTCGTTTTTGGATCAAGTACTGGCAGGAAATGCGCGGCGTGCCGGAGAACATGTTCCTGCTCTCCGAGTACCTGCCTGGCCGCGATTATGCCTTCCAGAGCGTCTGGAAGGATGGCAGGCTGGTGCTGGCGAAGACCGCCGAGCGCCTGGTTTACCTGTTTGCACGCTTGATGCCCAGCGGCACTTCTTCCACCCCGCAAGTTGCCCGCCTGGTCAATAACCCCCAGGTGAATGAGATTTGCACCCGGGCGGTTAAACTCATTGACCCGCATGCCACGGGCTTATTCAGCATCGACCTCAAGGAGGATCGCAACGGCGTGCCGTGTATTACCGAGATCAACATTGGTCGCTTTATGATGATCATTATTTTCTTTAGTTCTGTCGGACGGCATAACATTGCTGAAATTTACCTGCGCCTGGCGCTCAATGAAACGGTGGAAATCCCCGAGAAAGATCGTTATAGTGATATCGGCGATGAGGAGTTGTATTTGATCCGCGGTGTGGATAATGAGCCTGGCGTGATCAGCGCCAGCGAACTGGAGAAGAAGTATTTTTCTTTGCTGAAAGAAAGCTAAGGTGGATTCCAAGCCTCTGCGAATTTTTCACGGCACCGAAAATATTGGCGGGATCGGGCGCTACCTGGCCGATTGGCAGCGCGAGCGCAAGGGCGCGCTGGCCGATTTTGTGGTCTACCATGATGAAACCAACCGCCAGAACAGCCACCTGAACCTTCACCTGGAGAAGATGAAGGGACTGGCGCGCCTGTGGGTACAATGGCATTTCTTCCTCACCTGCCTGTTCAAATATGACCTGTTCCATTTCTATTTCGGGAAGTCATTTTTACCCTACAACCTGGACCTGCCGATCCTCAAGCTATTCGGGAAGAAAATTATCTTTTCCTACGTGGGCAGTGATATCCGCCTATCTACAGTAGAAACTGATCGCAACCCGTATCACGAATTGTACAAAGTGAGCCGCTGGCATCCTAACCTGGACCGCCGCAAGAGATGGATGATGCGCTGGCAGAGCTTGTGGATGGACCGCTGCCTGGCCACCCGCAACCTGTACCAATATGCACTCCAGGTCATTCCCGCCCGCAAGATCGTCCGCTCTATCTGGGCCAACACCACCATGGATTTGAGCGAATACCAGCCGGAATATACTGCTAAGGCCATTCCCACCATCATCCATGCTCCTTCTAACCCAGCCATCAAAGGTACAGCTTACATCGAGAAAGCGATTGAAGCGCTGCGTGCGGAGGGTTACCAGTTTGAATACCGCATGTTACAGAAAGTGCCCAATGCGGAGGCGCGCCGCATTTACCGGGAGGAGGCCGATATCATCATCGATCAGTTGCTCAACGGTGGCTTTGGCATGTTGGCAATGGAGGGCATGTGCTATGGGAAACCAGTGTGTGGTTACGTATTGGATGAGATTCGCGCCCAGTTGCCTGACTTGCCTGTGGTGCAGTGTACAATTGATACGATCAAGGACCAGTTGGCCTGGTTGATCACCCATCCGGAGGAACGGATACGGCTGGGAAAAGCGGGGCGAACTTTTGCCGAAGCACATTACGACCGGGATAAAAACTACGAAGCGCTGTGGCAATTGTATCTGGAGATCTTGACGCCCAGGAAGTAGCAATGCAGGAAATAGAAGAACCTTTAGAACCCACGACTCAGCCAGTAGAGACGAAAGAAGCCTCCCCGCGCGGGGTCGGCATTATCACGGACGTGATGAAGCTGGTCTCAGGGACAGGAGTGGTGCAGGTGCTCAGTTTTCTCACCTCGCCCATCCTCAGCCGCCTGTTTTTGCCCGTGGCCTTCGGCATTGCCCAGAACTTCAACTCCATTGTAACCACCCTCGGCGTGATCTCCGCCATGCGCTATGAAGTCACCATTATGCTGCCCAAGCGGCGTGAGGATGCTGCCAACCAATTATCCATCAGCCTGATG
>Ga0315268_10000767_pt1 | contig 37436 bp, 24 predicted proteins | sample C1_top_MG_FD_204535 | JGI IMG/M metagenome (GOLD analysis project Ga0315268, IMG submission 204535) | Sediment microbial communities from Yellowstone Lake, YNP, Wyoming, USA - C1_top | ecosystem: Environmental > Aquatic > Freshwater > Lake > Sediment | place: USA: Wyoming | collected 2017-08-01
CGCCTGGGTTCGGAGATCAAGAAGACCACCCGCCGGGTCAACGCCCTGGAGCAGGTGGTGATCCCCAGGATATACCGGGAGATGAGCTATATCAAGGGCGTGCTGGAGCAAAGGGAGAGGGAGGACATCTTCAGGCTTAAGATGATCAAGAAGAAAGGCGAAGAGTGAGGCTTCGCCTTAAACTTTATCCGGCCATGTTGCTGCTGCTCTTTGCCTGTTGCGGTTGTTTTTCAGTGGAGTACCAGACCGAGATAAACCGCCGGGGTGGCGGGACCAGGACTGTGGAGATCGTCATGGACCCCATGATGGCCGGGCTCTACAATAAGTCTTCTGTTTCTGAGAAGCTCTTCAATATCCCCGGTCAGGGGCTTCAGGCAAAGAATGGGGTGGTGCTGGCAGGCAGCAGCAAGGCCGAATTGGATGATGGCAGCCTAAAACTGTCATGGCGCTACCGCACCGGCAGGGCTGAGCTGTTCTCCGACGGAGCTGATTCTTTAAAACTTAATATTGCCAGAGCCGGACTTTGGGTCTACTATGAATACCGGGAAATCATCCCGGCTTCACAACCTGAAAAGTCCCAACCATCGTCTGGTCAGAACATTTACCGGATCAGGCACAAACTCGCAATGCCCGGACAAGTTATAAGCCACAACGCCGATTCCATCCTTTCCGGAAGCCTGATCTGGAACCGCCCGCTGGGACAGGTTACTGACGTGGGGCTGGTAATGGAAGCCCGTAGCCGTGAATTGAATCCTATCTATATTTTGCTTGCGCTGTTTTTATTATTAGCCGGGGTAAGTCTTCTATACCGGCATAAATCAAGGCTGATGAATAACAAAAATATAGCTTGATATACCGCTGATTTTATAATAAACTTGCTTATTATGCGACTAAAAATTATCACATTGGCAGCGCTCTGCCTTAATGCTTCATTGTTGGGGGCCATGGGCGTCAAGCCGCCCATCCTGGAACAGAGTTTTGGGCTCAGCCGGGGGGCGGTCAGATTCTACTACCAAGTGACCCCTTACCCGACCCCGGAAGGGGCCGTGGTGGAATTTTCGTATTCTCTGCCCTACGACCAGGTCCAGTTCGTGGCCGCCGGACAGCAGTTCAAGGCTGCTTACAGTTTTTCAGTGATAGTGATGGATCCCCGCGGACGCCAGGTGGCCGGAGATTCCTGGGAAAGGAACCTGACGGTAGAAAAATACCAGGAATTGCAGAAGGGCAATTACCTGGTCTGCGATACTTTCTGCCTGGCCCTGTTGCCGGGCAGATACAAATTCCTGATAACCTGCACCGACAATAATTCGGAACGGCGCGGAGAATCCGAGATGACAACAGAGATAAGGAAATCCCCTGCGGGAAAGCTTGCCATAAGCGGTCTGCGCTTTCAAAAGGTTTTGGGAGAAGGAACTATCCCCTGGCCCAAAAGGCAGTACGGCGACGGGAACGGTGATATCAATTTCAGCTACCGGGTATATACCGCTGGCCCGGAATCCCTATCCCTGAGTTATGAACTGCTGCGTTTCGGTTCCACCATTGACGCCTGGTCCCAAAAAGAAATTATGCCCGTGACCGGAGCGCAGACGGACATAATAAAATCTGTCATTACCGACAGTCTTTTGACCGGCAGCTATGTCTTGAAGCTCCAGGTGCAGCAAGCGGATCAGTTAGTTTCAACCAGTGAATCGCTGTTTGTCCGGAATTCGAAATTCATTACCGCAAAGGATTACCGGGAACAGATTGACCAGTTGGCATACATCTCCCGGGGCAGGGAGCTGGATTCGCTGCGCCAGGCTTCTCCCGCACTGCGGGAGACCCTGTTGACCCGTTTCTGGCAGATAAGGGACCCCGACACGACCACTTCGGTAAATGAATTCCGGGACGAGTATTTTGACCGGGTGAATTATGCCAACGAGCACTTCGGCTCGGTATTCAGGCCCGGCTGGAAAACCGACATGGGAATGGTTTACATACTTTACGGGCTGGCGGATGAGATTGAGAGGCATCCCTTTGAACTTGATTATCCCTCCTATGAAATATGGTACTATTATTCCACCGGCAGCCGGTTTGTATTTATGGACCGCAAAGGTATAGGAGATTACGAATTGGTATATCCCAAAAAGGAGAAACTGAAATGAGCCTACTATTCAGGAATAAGCGGAAGATAATGCCTGCGGTAACAGTCCTAATAGCTTTGGCATCACTGGCCCACGGTTGGCCTCTTCCCTCTGATGGAACCATTAAATTCTGGGTGGATGGCGCCGCCTTCTCCGGGGACAGCGGAAAGACATGGCAGGAGATATACTGGAACCTGCCGGTCAAGGATTTTGTAACCAAACAACAGGCCGGACTGAGGACCATAAGCTATAAAACAGTCATCCAATTGCGCGACACCAGTGGGAAATTATTTTTAAACGAGGACTGGGACTCCAACATCAATGTTCCTTCGGCTAAGGATATAGAAAGACGCGACCTGTCAACTCTAGATCTGATAGTAGCCAATAATTTAAAACCGGGGGAATATCAGCTGAAGTTCATGGTCAGCGACCTGAACGGGGGCAATATCGGAACCATCGACCGGACGATAAACGTGCCGGAGTACAGTCCCGGAAAGCTGTCATTAAGCCAGGTGCAGGTGGCTTCGGATATTTATCTTGATTCTATAAAGAACCGCTTCTCCAAAGGGAATCTTCAGATCAAGCCACATCCTTCCAGGGAATTTGGGGATGCCTACCGGAATCTGTATTATTATTTTGAAGTTTACCGGCCGGCAACCGATACCGCCCCCGCCGGAGGAGGGTGTTTTGTAGAGGTAACGCTGAATTCAACTTCCCAGCCCGTGATCAATAATATCGCCAATAGTGACATCACGGAGCGCACCGGGCAGATAATTCAGACCGGTGGAGTTAACCTTGACAGTTTTCCCGAAGGTATGTATATCCTCAAGGCATCAGTTAAAGATGGAAGGGGAAACGTACTCGGCTATAACCAGGCCAGCATCAAGCTGAAAAGGAAGACCTTGGCCGAACTCACCGAAGTCAAGGATAAACAGGAATTGGAGCTGCAGGACCTGCTGCGTGAGGGCGGCGATTATTTCTACGAAATCGGGTACATTGCATCTGCCCGTGATGTTGAACAATTGAAGCAGCTGGATGAAAACGGGAAAAAAGAATTTCTGCGTCGTTTCTGGAAAAACAGGGATCCGGACCCGTCCACTGCGGAGAATGAAGCGCTGTTGGAGCACGCCAAACGTTACAAGGAAGCGGATATTAAATTCGGAGAAAAGAACCGCGGAGGAATGAAGGGAAGCCTTACCGACCGGGGCCGGCTGTATATCAAATACGGGATGCCCAATGAGGTCGAAAGCAAGACCATGCAGGGACAGTATCGGCCGGTTGAAATATGGCGTTATTTTAACGGTAACAAGTTCATTTTTGTGGATAAGTCAAGCTTCGGCAGGTTCCAATTGATGTACTCCAAATCCAAGGATGAAAGGACCGATCCCAGCTGGGTAAAGTATATCAGCCCGGATGTCATTCAAAATGAAGATCTGAAATAGAAGGCAGCTCAGGTGTTTTCTAAGAAAGCTTCCGTAATACTGCGGAGGCTTTTTTTATTGACTTATGGCTGCAAATTGGCTAAAATATAAGATTAAAATATCATTGAAGTTAATATGATGCAAAAAGTTATTATCGGACAAAAACATTTGACGCCGGAAACCGTCGGCCTGGCAGCCTTGGGGACCCCAAGGCTGGAAATGGCTCCGGCGGCTTTGTCCCGGATGCTTTCGGGCCGTAAGGTGGTGGAAGGGATAATCAAAGAGAACCGGACGGTCTACGGCATCACCACCGGCTTCGGCAAGTTTGCCGAGGTCCGGATCTCGCCGAACGAGATCGACCAGCTTCAGGAAAACCTGATAAAAAGCCACGCCACCGGCGTAGGCCTGCCATTCACCCGGGAACAGGTCCGGGCCATCATGGTTTTGCAGGCCAACCAGCTGGCCCGGGGAGCCTCGGGCGTCCGCCCGGAGGTGGTCCGGCAGCTGCTGGGGCTTTTGAACCACGATATCATTCCCCTGGTGCCGCAACAGGGTTCGGTGGGGGCTTCCGGCGACCTATCGCCGATGGCCCACATCGGATTGGTGATGATAGGCCGGGGCCGGGCGCACTATAAGGGACAGTTGACCGGCGGGGCAGAGGCCCTTAGAAGGTCCGGCCTGAAACCGCTGGTACTCAAAGCCAAGGAAGGCTTGGCCATAACCAACGGAACCGAGGTGATGACCGCGGTAGGCATCCTGAACCTGCTGGAGGCCGAGGGACTCTGCAAACTGGCCGATATCGCCGGGGCCATGACATTAGAGGCTCTCAGGGGCACTGACAAGGCTTTTGACGGCAGGATCCAGGACCTGAGGCCGCATGCCGGGCAGAAGGGATCAGCCGAGAACCTGAGGAAACTCCTTGCCGGCAGCCAGATCCGGAAATCGCATGAAGACTGCAAAAGGGTCCAGGATTCCTATTCCCTGCGCTGCATGCCCCAGGTGCACGGGGCCACCAGGACCGCCCTGATGCACGTCCGTCAGGTGCTTGAGACCGAGATCAATTCGGTCACCGACAATCCGCTGGTATTCATCAAGGAACACGAAGTGCTGTCTGGCGGTAATTTTCATGGACAGCCGGTGGCCCTGGCCATGGACTATCTGGGCATCGCCGCGGCCGAGCTGGCCGACATCTCAGAACGGCGGCTGGCCCGTTTATTGGACGCTTCGCTCTCCGGACTGCCGGGATTCCTGACCGAGCACGGCGGGTTGAACTCCGGCCTGATGATCATCCAGAACACGGCCGCCTCGCTGGTCTCCGAGAACAAGGTGCTGGCCCACCCCTCGTCGGTGGATTCCATCCCCACCTCGGCCAACCAGGAGGACCATGTCTCCATGGGCACATTCGGGGCCCGCAAGGCCGGGCAGATCTGCGGCAACGTCCGTTATGCGCTGGCCTGCGAACTGTTGGCCGCGGCCCAGGGCCTGGAGTTCCTCAAACCTCTCAAGCCGGGCAAGGGCGTGGCTGCGGCCCATCAAGCCATTCGACGGGAAGTCAAAACCTTCAAGCAGGACCGGGAGTTCCATAGTGATATTGAAGCCATCAACGCTATGATGAAGAATGGGGAGATATTGAGCCAGGTGGAAAAGGCCATGGGTAAAATGAAATAAACAACGGATGCGCTTTGAGGATAAAAAATATTCCGTTGCTGTTTTACTGACAGTTTTATTCCTGGGGATCCATATGCTCTGCAACTTTTTGCCGGGCCGGGGGAATTACTGGGGTATCTTTCACCTGTCCTTTTTTGCCTGGTGGCAGCAGGCGCTTTTCATCGGCCTGGCCCTGCTGCCGTTGATCTTTTGGGAACGCCTGGGAAAGTGTCTGGCAAAAACTCCGATTTGGCTGGTGCTGTCCTTTTTTGCAATTCTGTTTGCCGTTTTCCCCAGCCGCCACATTTTGTGGGGCGACGGCAGCATGCTGATCGGTCAGATCAGCGGGCCGCTCTTTCCCAACCACATGGAATTCGGGGATACTTTTGTCCATCAGTTGTTTTTCCGGTTCCTAAGGTTCCTCGGTCTGAATGCCAGCGGGTTTCAGGTCTACCGTTGGACAAGCATCGGCGCCGGCCTGATTCTATGCGGCATCCTTTACTCTTGGGTAAAAAGCGAGTACCAGGATAAGATCACCGGACAGTTTTTCATCCTGCTGTTCTTAGGCCAGGGAGCGGTCATGCTGTTCTTCGGGCATCCCGAAAGTTACAGTTTATTCTATATCTCTGTTCTGGCATTCTTTCTGACAGCTATGCGGACATTGGACGGGGGCAAGATCATCTACAGCGTCCTGGCGGCCGGGGCGGCCGTTTTCCTTCATCTGGCCGGATTGTCCCTTTTACCTTTGCTGTCGCTATTGTGGCTGGTTTCTAAAAAGAAGATAGCGGTAAGTTTAAGGATCAGCCTGGTTCTGCTCGTGGCTTCGGCCCTGGGGATATTCATTTCCGCTTTATGGCTGCGGTCATCCGGCGTAATGCTATTCCTGCCCATGCTTCCTGACCCGGCAAACTCCTATGCGGTATTTTCCACCGGGCATTTAGTAGATCTGTTTAACATGCTGGGCTTGCTTTCTCCGCTGGCTGTGATACTGCTGGCTGCTTCCGGCCTGAGAGTGGGCGGGGATAAAAAACTGTTTTTCCTTTTGATCTCCGCCTTGATCCTGTTCCTGGGAATGAGCGTGGTCGACATAGTGCTGGAAGCCGCCGACTGGGATCTTTTCGCATTTTCCCTGATACCCCTTTTCCTGCTGGCCTTTGAGGCGGTCCGCAGACAAAGCCAGGGTAAACCACCGGCCCAATATGCCGGACTGGCGCTGGCCGTAATGGCCTTCCATACCTTCCCCTGGATATTTTCCAACGCCAGTGAAGATATCATTGTGAGGGAATACTCTTTGATAGCTGCGCGCTATAACCATTCAGATCGTCCGAGATTGTTCGCCCGGGCAACGATGGCCCTTACCGCGAACCTCCAGAAAAATAACGATGCCGCGATATATTTGGGAAAAGAAGCCATCAAGGCCGGGCTGGAGGACCAGCGGATATGGAACAACATTGGTTTGGCATATTATGATCAGGAACTGTTTGATCCTTCAGCCGGGGCATACAAAAATGTAATAAAGCTCGATTCCGGCAACGCCAAGGCCTGGGGCATGCTGGGCACGATTTATGCCGGCAAGGGTTTCTATGATTCAGCCGCCGCAGCCTTTCAGCAAGCGGTAAAGGGCAACCCGGATGATGCCGGCTCCTGGCATTTATGGGCGGATGCCCTGATGAAAAACGGGGATCTGTCCGGAGCAGCATCAATCTGCCGGGAAGCTTTAACTCGTTGGCCGGATGACGGCAAATCATGGTCGCTGACAGCATCCTGCTTGCTGCGGACCGGAAGCCCCGAGGCCGTAATGGCGGCAGACAAAGCGCTGGAATTATTGCCCCAGGATCCGGTTTCTTACATCAATGCCGGGATCGCCCATGCTGTGGCCAAACAACAAATGACAGCAGTGGATATATGGAAAAGAGGCGCCGCCTTGTTTCCGGGAAGTGAAAAACTCCGCATTTTATCAGCAATGACCGAAAAAGAGATCCAGAAAGAATTCAATAAAAAATAAACATATCCGGAGAACAAAATGTCCATTATACTCAACGGTTCCGGGCTGACCATCGAAAAACTCGTCAAGATCGCCCGCCACAACGAAAAAGTGGAGCTGGCGCCCGAGGCTTTGGAGCGGATCAAGAAATGCCGGGCCATGCTGGAGAAGAAGATCGAGGCCCGCGAGATCATGTACGGGGTCAACACCGGCATCGGCGAATTCTCCGAGGTGGTGCTGAGCGACGACCAGGTGAAGGATTTCCAAAAATACCTGATATACAACCACGCCGCCGGGATCGGCGATCCGGCTCCCGTAGAATACGTGCGGGGGGCCATGGCCGGGAGGATCAACGTCCACGCCCACGGCAACTCCGGCATCCGTCCGGAGATTACACTGACCTTAGTGGAGATGCTGAATAAAGGGGTCACGCCGTTCGTCTGCCAAAAAGGGTCGGTGGGCGCCTGCGGCGACCTGGCCCCTATGTCCCAGATAGCCCTGCTGCTGCTGGGCGAGGGCCAGGCCTATTACCAGGGACAGCTGTTGCCCGGCAGGGAGGCCATGGATAAGGCCGGGATCAAGATACCCGGCCTGCAGGCCCGGGACGGACTGGGCACCATCAATGGCTCCAATGTGCTGACCGCCATGAGCGCCATCTTCCTCTACGACGCCAACCGCTGGCTGAAACAGGCCGAGATCGCGGCCGCCATGTCCCTGGAGGCCCTCAAAGCCAACATGAGACCATACATCGCCAAACTGCACGAGGCCCGGGGCTTCAAGGGCGCGGTCCGCAGCGCGGCGGCCATCCGCAAGATGGTGGCCGGCGGAGACCTGAACGAGGGCCGGGTCAAATGCAAGGTCCAGGATGCCTATTCCATGCGCTCCACTCCCCAGGTTATCGGCGCGGCCCACGACGCCCTGGCCTACGCCCGGTCCCAGGTGGAGATCGAGCTCAACGGAGTGGGGGACAATCCCATCTTCTTTCCGGAGGAGAACCTCCAGCTGTCCGGGGCCAATTTCCAGGGCTCTCCGGTGGGAGTGCCGATGGACATGGCCGGCTACTGCATCACCATGGTCAGCGCCCTGTCCGAACGCCGGATGAACCGGTTGAACAACCCGGCCCTCAGCGTGGGACTGCCGGCCTTTCTCACCAAAAGCGGCGGGATGTTCTCCGGACTGATGCTCTCCCAGTACACCGCCGACACCTTGATCGTGGAGCAGAAGATACTTTCCACCCCGGCCTCGATCCAGTCCATCCCGGCGGCGGCCGACCAGGAGGATTTTGTCTCCATGGGCATGAACGTTGCCATCAAGAACTTTCAGATACTGGACAACGCATGCGGCGTTCTGGGCATCGAGATGATGGCCGCGGCCCAGGCTTTGGATCTGCGCGATTACAAGTTCGGCACCGGGACGACCAAGGCCAAAGAGATCGTCCGCCAGCACGTTGATTTTCTGGAGATCGACCGCCCGCTGTACAAGGACCATACCGCCATGAAGGAATTGGTCAGGACCGGCCAGGTGCTGGAGGAAGTGGAGAAGGCCGTGGGGAGTTTGGAATAATAAGCGCATTTCACATTTGGAAGGTAAGTTATGAGACGCATATTTGTCGTTATAACAATTCTGTGTGCAAGTACTATTTACGCACAGGATTCTACTTCATATTGGATTTTCAAATACAGCACGCCAGAGATTGTTACCCAAACATTCATAGATAAAAAGCTTGATACACTTTATTCATTTTCATACCATTTAAATCCATTTTACCTTCGTGGGGACTTTAATGGTGATAAGATTAATGATATTGCAATACCAATAATAGAAAAGAAATCCAATAAAATAGGTATAGCTATTATACATACTGGGACTAAAGAAGTATTTATATTTGGCGCAGGTAAAAGGTTTACGTATTTAACAGATGATTGTAAGTATCTGGATATATGGTCAGTAGATACACCGGGTGTTTATAAAAGCCATTGGGAAAAATATTCCGTAAAGGTAAAATATGAAGCCATAAATATTGGGAAATTTGAATGCAGCGGGGGCTTGCTTTATTGGGATGGCAAAAAATACAACTGGTATCACTTAACGGATTAGATATGATTTTGATAATCGGCATCTTAGTCTTCGGATACCTGGTCTCCAGCCTGTTGTCATACCTGAACCTGACGCACCTGAGAGCCAGCATCAAGAAAGGACTGCCGCCGGAGGTCTCGGTGCTGTTTGATCCGCCAAAGGTATCACAGATAGCCAAATATACTGCGGACAAGACCAAACTGGGTTATTGGAGCGAGTTGGTCTCCACCGCAGTGATGATAATCCTCTTTGCCGCCGGGATAGTGCCGCGGATCACGATTTGGTCCGTTGGACTTAAGATCTCCCCGCTGCTGCAGGGATTGGCGGTGATGTTCTTATTGCTGCTGATAGGATATCTGTCCGGAATTCCGGCCTCGCTCTATTCCGATTTCAAGCTGGAAAAGAAATACGGGTTTTCCACCATCACCATCAAGACCTGGCTGGGTGATCAGGTAAAAAGCCTGCTGGTCTCCGGCATTTTGATGGGACTTCTGTTCGCCGGTTTCTATCTTTTCATCAACTGGCTGGGAAACTGGTGGTGGCTGGCGGCCTGGGGACTGGTGGTGGCTTTTACCTTCCTAATGATTTTCCTGTCACCGGTGGTTTTGATGCCGATGTTCAACAAGTTCGTACCGCTGGAGGACGAGGAGCTTAAGAACAAGATACTGGAAATGGCCAGAAAGGCTGATTTTCCTCTGGCTGGCGTTTATCAGATGGACGCCTCCAAGCGCAGCACCCACGACAACGCCTTCTTCACCGGGATGGGGAATACCAGAAGGATCGTTTTCTATGACACCATGGTCAAAAATTACAGCCACCAGGAACTGTTATCGGTGATGGGCCACGAGATCGGCCACTGGAAGATGAAACATGTTTTTAAGCTGATAGCCGTGGTTTCGGCCGTCTCGGGATTGTTGTTGTTCGCAGCTTCCCGGATATTGGCCCATCCCTGGCTGTACAACGCCATCGGCCTGGGCGGGATGTTTGAACAAATGGGTTTCAACGGGCCGTTGATCGGCGTGGCCCTTTACGTGGTGGCTATTTTGTTCGAACCGCTTAGCTTGATCATCTCACCTCTGATGAACTGGCAGTCGCGCAAGTACGAGTACCAGTCAGACGCGTATTCGCTGAAGCAGGGGAATCCAGCCGCAGATATGAAGGGGGCGCTGATAAAACTCAGCCAGAAGAACCTCAGTAATCTATTCCCTCACCCATTGTATGTGGCGTTCCACTATACCCACCCGCCGCTGCTGGCCAGGCTGAAGGCGATAGACAAAAATAAAACCTAAGGGCAATTCATAATTGCCCCGACAATAAAGAAACATGCATCGAGGACCAATCCCATGACCAAGATTATCAAATCGCCCCACGGCACTAAGATCTCCTGCCAGGGCTGGCAACAGGAAGCCGCCATGCGGATGCTGATGAACAACCTGGACCCGGCAGTGGCAGAAAAGCCGGAAGACCTGATCGTCTACGGCGGCAGCGGCCGGGCGGCCCGCAACTGGGACTGCTACCGCGCCATCATCAAGTCGCTCAAGAAACTTAAGGAGGACGAGACCCTGCTGGTCCAGTCCGGCAAGCCGGTGGGCGTACTGCAGACCCATCCCCATTGCCCGCGGGTGCTGATCGCCAACTCCAACCTGGTGCCCCACTGGGCCAACTGGGACTATTTCCGCAAGCTGGAGGCTCTGGGGCTGATCATGTACGGCCAGATGACCGCCGGCAGCTGGATATACATCGGCACCCAGGGCATCCTGCAGGGCACCTACGAGACCTTCGGGGCCCTGGCCCAAAAGCATTTCGGCGGATCATTGAAGGGCAAGTGGGTGCTGACCGGCGGCATGGGCGGGATGTCCGGGGCCCAGCCCTTGTCCGTTACCATGAACGAGGGCGTGATACTGGACGTGGAAGTGGATCCCTCCCGGATACAGAAGCGGCTGGACACCGGCTACTGCGACGTGATGGTGGACGACCTGGACAAGGCCCTGAAGCTGGTCTTCGAATACGTCAAAAAGGGCGAACCTCTGTCCATCGGGCTGGTGGGCAATTGCGCCGAGGTGCATCCGGAACTGGTGCGCCGGGGCGTGATCCCAGACGTGGTCACCGACCAGACCTCGGCCCACGACGAGCTCAACGGCTACGTGCCCCATCGCATGACCCTGGCCCAGGCCGGCGAATTAAGAAAGAACGATCCCGAAGGATACAAGCGAAAATCTTACGAGGCCATGGCCATTCACATGCAGGCCATGCTGGACATGCAGAAGCAGGGAGCCATCGCCTTTGACTACGGCAACAACATCCGGGGCCAGGCGGTGAAGCACGGCATCAAGAACGCCTTTGATGTGCCGGGATTCGTGCCGGAATACATTCGCGACCTGTTCTGCGAAGGCAAGGGCCCCTTCCGCTGGGCGGCGTTGTCAGGTGATCCCAAGGACATCTACACCACCGATGAGGCGGTGCTCAAATTGTTCCCCAAGAATGCCCACCTGGCTCGCTGGATCAAGATGGCCCAGAAGAAGGTCCATTTCCAGGGCCTGCCGGCCAGGATCTGCTGGCTGGGATATGGTGAGAGGGACAAGGCCGGTCTGCTGTTCAACGACCTGGTCAAGAAGGGAAAGATCAAGGCCCCCATCGTCATCGGCCGGGACCATCTGGACTGCGGCTCGGTGGCCTCGCCCAACCGCGAGACCGAGGCCATGAAGGACGGTTCGGACGCCATCGCCGACTGGCCGTTGCTGAACGCCATGGTCAACGTGGCCTCCGGGGCTTCCTGGGTCTCCATCCATCACGGTGGCGGGGTGGGCATAGGATATTCCATCCATGCCGGGCAGGTGACTGTGGCCGACGGCACCAAGGAGATGGCCAAGCGCATCGAGCGGGTGCTGACCAATGATCCGGGGATGGGCATTTTGCGCCACGTGGATGCGGGATATGACATTGCCAAGCAGATGGCCAGGAAGAAGAAAGTTAAGATACCGATGATGGAATGACAATGTAGATAAAATATACAATCAATATTTTGGTGTTAAAATGAAAAAAGCATTTGTTCTGCTGCCAATACTATTATATGTGTTTACCCCGGCTCATTCCCAGCCGGGACGAAGCAGCACATTGTCAGTGTTGAATTTTATCAGCAACGAAATACCAGCCGTCCAGACTGCAATGTTGAGTGATGCTTTTGCAAATGATATCCGTGTTACAGGGGCATTTGATGTTATTGATCGTTCCAAACAAAATGATATTCTCTCTGAAAAGGGATTTTCTCAAAAAGGCAACTGCAACGAAGCATCTTGCCTGATAGAGGCAGGCAAGATATTGTCTGTGGATAAAATTGTCGGTGGGAGAGTTTCCAAGAGGGGAGAGGTCTGGTTTCTAAGCATAGAATTGATAGACGTTGCTTCAGGCCAGTCGGATAAGGTAGTCACAAAATATTATAAAGGCGTATATGAGCAGATATTTTTAAATCTGAGGGACATAGCAGGTGAAATTGCGTTGACATCGGGAATAAACCCTAAAGATGTCAAGTCACGCCTAAACAAACAGAGAAAACAGATTTACATCGGGAATTTTCGAGGCACCCGCATGTTTTGTCCTATTGCGACATACGCAACGCTGACAGCGGGTTCTGCTCTGACCGTAATGGCAATTTACTACAAACATACCACCTCAAAAGCATATGATGATTATCTTGCGGCCATATCAGATGATGAAATCTTACTGTTTAAAGAAAAAGCTGATGACAACAACAAGCTTGCAGGCAAAATTGGTTATGGTGCTGCTGCCTGTATCGGGATGACAGCAATAAGCGCCTTGATAAGGGTACGAACCAAAGCAAAACCGGCATATGGGGAGATTCCGCATGCCAATTTAATGCCTTTAGCCTGGCTGGACCACGACGGTTGCAGGATTGCTTTCGGCATGATGGTGAGATTCTGAGTATGAGGTATATATTATTTATTTTGGCATTTGCCTTGGTAATTAATGTGAACTGCTCAAGAAAATTACCATGGGACAATCCCCTTGATCCCGTCAATGACCTTCCGCCGAACGTGCCGGCATGCATTTCACCCCCAAACGACTCATTGTATATTGATAACACCGTAGTACTTTGCTGGTCTTGCTGTTTTGACCAAAATCAGGGCGATAGTGTTCTATATAGCATTTACGTAGGGACCGATGACCCGCCTTCGACGGCCGTATCCATCGGCCGCAAGGATACAACTTTCACTTCAACCGGATTGACGCCGGCAACGAGATATTACTGGAAGGTGGAGGCCTCTGACAATCACGGTAATATTTCTTACAGCACGGTCAGGACATTTACCACCAACTCGCTTCACTTGGTTGGAGCATACAATATATCGGGTTGTAACTATCATGTGATTGTCAGAAACAATTATGCATACGTGGCAAGCGAAAGCGGAGTTTGGACGATTGACATCACAGACCCGTCACAGCCTAGGTATTCTGGGTATTGGTATAATGGGGTTTACGTAACAGTACGGGCAATAGCACTAAAAGACAATTATCTGTATGCGGGAGATAAAAACGGCATAGCGGTCATAGATATCAGCAGCCCCTCTAACCCTTCAACTCTGGGCAATATGTTGCTGGCCGGAGACGTATCAAACATGGCTTTGAAAGGGGATACCCTTGTTTCCGCGAACCTTTCCGGAGGACTAAGGATCGTGGACGTCAGCAATCACTCATATCCGAACGAGATCGGAAGCTTTAGCACTTGGTCAGTCGTTGATGCCCGCGATGTGTCGGTGGCCGAAGGCATTACTTTTGTTGCTGACGGGGCAGCGGGCGTTCGGTTTATCAACATCAGCGATACTACTGGACCATATGAGGCTGGACATTTCACTACTGCAGGATCGGCCTACGGCGTAAAGGTGTCCGGTCCTTATGCCTTTGTGGCAGACCGGGACTATGGACTGCGGATATTAAACGTAGCCAGCCTGGCATCACCAACAGAGATATGCCACATCGTTACTCCAGGTTTAGCTAACGGTGTTTCATTGCATGGACAGTATGCTGTCATCGCAAGTTCATCGTCATTTACGGTGTTTGATATCTCAAATCCAACGATGCCTTTCGAAAAAGGCAGATACTATACTACTACACCTGTTTATGACGTGTTCATAGCTGGGAACTATGCCTATGTCGCAAACGGTTATTCGGGCTTGAAAATAATTGAGATACTTCCGTAAAAGAAGGTTTAAATAATTATTTTACGCACGATAAGGGAATTATTTCTATCATCATGAATATTATCGTTCAGCATATCTCCCAATTAATAACTCTTGCCGGCTCCAAGAAACAGCGCACAGGCAAGTCCATGTCCGACCTCGGCATCATCGAGGACGGCCTGGTAGCCATTGAGGACGGCAAGATCGTAGCGGTGGGCAAAACATCTGACCTCAAGTCCAGGCTAAAACTTCTTCCCCACACCAAGGTCATTGACGCCGAAAATCAAGTCGTCATGCCCGGCTTCGTGGACTGCCACACCCACCTGGTCTACGGCGGTTCCCGCGAGGACGAGTTCGAGATGCGGGCCTCGGGCGTTTCGTACCAGGAGATCGCCGCCAAAGGCGGGGGCATCCGTTCCACGGTCAAGGCCACCAGGCTGGCTTCCCGCGAGGTCTTAAAGCGCGACGCCATGAAACGATTGAACCGAATGCTTCTTTGGGGAACTACTACAGTCGAGGCTAAAAGCGGCTACGGATTGGAGACCAAGACCGAGATCAAACAACTTGAGGTTGTAAAGGATCTAAACGAACTACAGGCTATAGAAGTTGTGCCGACGTTCATGGGGGCGCATGAATTTCCTGAAGAATTTAGAAGTCAGCCCTTCGACAAAGCTCAGGGCACTTCTGAAATAGACCGGGAGGGTTATGTCAGGCTGATCTGCGAGGAGATGATACCGAAGATAGCCGAGCAAAAGCTGGCTGAATTCTGCGATGTATTCTGCGACCAGGGTGTGTTCACACCCGAAGAAGCGGTGAAGATACTGGAAACAGCCAGCAATTACGGGATGATCCCCAAGATCCACGCCGATGAACTGGCTTCGGTCGGCGCGGCCGAAGTGGCGGGAAAAGTAAAAGCCATCAGCGCCGAGCACCTGCTGTACCCCTCGCAGGCCGGGCTGGAACTAATGAAAGCGGCCGGGACCATCGCTGTGCTGCTGCCGGGAACCAGCTTGACAATCAAGAAGAACTACGCCCCGGCCCGCAAGATGATAGAGATGGGCATCCCGGTGGCTCTGGCCACAGATCATAATCCCGGCTCCTGCACCATCGAGAACATGCCGTTCATCATCGGCCTGGCCTGCCTGTACCTGGGGCTGACCCCGGCCGAGGCCATTTGCGCCGCCACCTACAACGCGGCCTGCGCCCTGAACCGGGGCGACCGGATCGGCTCCATCGAGGAAGGCAAGCAGGCGGACCTGCTGATCATGGACATCCCCAATTACCGGTACATTCCGTACCACTACGGGGTCAATTACGTCAAGACGGTTATCAAACGCGGCAAGATAGTCATCGGGGCTCATTAACCGCTAAGATGCAAAGGACGCAAAGTGATGTTAAATCCTGTGGTTCTGTCGTCCCTGTGTCCTAGTTGTTAAAGTTTCATCATACATAATGAAAAAATAATACCTTGGCGATCTTGGCGTCTTTGCGGTAAAGAAAATTAAATTATCATATATATTTGGAGCTTAGTAAAATGACAAAGTTAGTAGAGTGCGTCCCCAATTTTTCCGAAGGCCGCGACCGCAAGATCATCGATGCCATCGCCGATGCCGTCCGCGGTGTGGCTGATGTCAAGCTTTTGGACGTCGATCCCGGGGCCGACACCAACCGCACCGTCTACACCCTGGTGGGCACTCCGGAAGGGGTGAAGGAGGCCGCCTTCCAGGCCGCCAAGAAAGCCCACGAGCTGATAGATATGTCCAAGCACAGCGGGGCCCATCCCCGGATGGGGGCCATGGACGTCTGTCCCTTCGTGCCGGTCTCCGGCGTTACCATGGACGAGTGCGTCCAGATCGCCAAAGACCTGGGCCGGCGGCTGGGCGAGGAACTGGACATCCCGGTCTACCTGTACGAATTCGCCGCCGCCTCGCCCGAACGCCAGAGCCTGGCCGACATCCGCACCGGCGAGTACGAGGCATTGGAGGAAAAACTCAAGGACCCCAAATGGAAGCCCGATTTCGGGCCGGCCAAGTTCAAGCAGAAATGGGGAGCCAGCGTGGTGGGGGCCCGGGAATTTTTGATCGCCTACAACGTCAATGTCAACACCAAGGACAAGAAACTGGCCAACGAGATCGCTTTGAACATCCGCGAGGGAGGCCGGGCCAAGAAGGACGCTGCCGGCAAGATCGTCAAGGACGCCCAGGGCAATTCTGTCAAAATCCCCGGCCGCCTGAAGGCCGTGCGGGCCATCGGCTGGTACATCGAACAGTACCGCCAGGCCCAGGTGTCCATAAATCTCATCAATTACAACACCACTCCGCTGCACTTGGTATTTGAGACCGCCCGGGAAGAAGCGGAAAAGCTGGGCCTGATCGTCACCGGCTCGGAGCTGGTGGGCCTGGTGCCGTTGAAGCCGATGCTGGATGCCGGTAAGTTCTATCTTAAAAAACAGGGCAAGTCGGCCGGGGTGCCGGAAAAGGAGCTGGTTGAGATCGCCGTCCGCTCTATGGGTCTCGATCAATTGTCCGAGTTCGATCCGGCCAAGAAGGTCGTGGAATACAATTTCCTCAAGCCCGCCCCGCTGATGTCCATGACCGCCAGGGATTTCGTGGACGAGGTGTCGTCTGAATCCCCGGCTCCGGGCGGCGGCTCGGTGGCGGCCCTGGCCGGAAGCCTGTGCGCGGCCCTTTCGGCCATGGTGGCTAATCTGACGGTCGGCAAGCAGGGCTACGAAAAGGTATGGAAGGAAATGTCCGAACTGGCTGAAAAGGGCCAGATGGTCAAGGACAAGCTGTCCAAAGCGGTGGACGAGGACACCAACGCCTTCAACGACCTGATGGAGGCCATGCGCCTGCCCAAGGGCACGGCGGAGCAGAAAGCCGTCCGGGACCAGGCCATGGAGGAAGGTTACAAAAAGGCGGCGGCGGTCCCCCTGGAGACGGCCAAGACCTGCCTGGAAGCCATGGAGCTGTCTTTGGGCGCGGCCGTAAAGGGCAATGCCAATTCGGCCTCGGACGCCGGGGTGGCGGCCCTGATGGCCCGGGCCGGAGTGGAAGGGGCCGGACTGAATGTGCTGATAAACCTGGGTTCCATCAAAGACCAGGAATTCGTCAACCGCCATAAAAAGGAAGTGGCCGGGCTTAACGAAAGATCGGCCGAATTGTGCCAAAGGGTGCTGAACTCAGTAGCCAAGAATATAACCTAAAAATAATTCAAATAACTATTGATTTAAGCCCTTGATTTTTGTATACTTTAATTTTGGTGTTGGCCTGATAAAAAAATGCCTGACATAAAACGACTCAAAGAACAAGCCCATCTCTTTTACCAAAAAGGCGAATGGGAAAAAGCCCGCCGGGCGTTCGAACAGCTGACCATGGTGGACACTGAGAACCCGGAGCACGTGCTTACTTTGGCCAACATCTACCGGGAGACCGGTGAGGACCGCAAAGCCCTGGAACAGTATGAGGTGACGGTGCGGATCGGCGAAAAAGCGGGCGATCTGCCCCGTTCCATCGTGGCCGCCAAGAAGATTTTATCTATTGACAAGGGCCGGATAGAATTATATAATAAAGCTGGCGACCTCTACGCCACCTGCCAGCTTAAGAGCGGGGCGGTAAGGGAATGGCTGCGTTATGCCGACCAGTTGAAGGTCCGCACCGATTTCGTGGCCATGTCGGCTGTGCACAAGAAGATCACCGTCCTGCTGCCGGAGAATCAGGCCTTGGGCGAAATGTCCAGGAAGATAGAACTGCTGGTGGCCAAAATGGCCTCGGACAATACCGAGGATGCTCCGGACCCGGCTGACATCGTGCCCTATCACCGCCTGCTGGAAGTGGCCTTGAAGATGGGCAACGCCAAGAAGATAATTGAGACCCAGCTTACCTATGCCCGGGTCCTGCAAAAACGCGGATTTGACCGCAAGGCCAAATCGGTATATCAGAAGATATTGGAGCGGGACCCCAAGAACGAAGAAGCCCTTTCCAAGGTTTTGTCGGCCGGAAGCAGCCAGGCCATGGACCAGGGACAGCTTAAAGAAGAGCTTTTCCTGTACTGCAAGGACTTTCAGGAAGCGGCCTGGTCAAACATAGAAGAATCTTACGAAAAATATTACGACGTCGGCATGCTTTACCGCGAGGTGGGCCTGCGTGATGACGCCATCGCCGATTTCCAGTTGTCCATCAAGGGCGGACAGCGCCAGCTGAAGGGTTTTGAAATGCTGGCCATCTCTTTTCTGGAGCAAGGGGATTATGGCTTGGCCAGCGAAGTGCTGAACCAGGGCATTTCGGTGAAAAAGTTCCTGGACAACGAATACGTGGGACTGCATTATAACCTGGGCCTGGCCCACGAGCAGCTGGGGGACAAGCAAAAAGCCCTGGACGAGTATGAGCAGGTCTACATCCTGGACATCAATTACAAGGACGTGGCCCAGAGGATGAGGAGCCTGTTGGAGCAAGGCGACAAGCGGCAGTCCCCGCCGACGCCGGCCAGGCCGCAAATACCGGAGGCGGCGCCGGACTCCATTCGGGAACCCGCGGCAGCTGTTGAAACGGAAGCGGAAACATTCCCGCCAATGCCGGATGGCAAGGGAACGCCAAACGAGATGGATTCTGTCCCGGAAGGAGTTTTGGAACCCGAGGTGATAACGGAGGAAAACGGGCTGGCCGAGGATTACCAAAATTTGACGGATTTCCAGGCCCAATCGGGAGAGCCTTTGGCGAATGCTCTTCCGGGAGTGGAAGAGGAACTTGAGGCCGGAGAGACATACGGCGATGCTACGGTAGAAGTGATCATGGAACAGCCGGTCCCGCCGGCGCCGGAACCCTTAAAGCAGGAACGTCCGGCCCCGCCCCCCAAGCCGGAGGATGATCCGTATCTTGGCTCCAACCAACAGGGCATTTCATTTTTGTAATGTATTAAGGAGTTCCATGGATTACGAACGTTTTTTTAAACTAAGCGCCGATCCTTTTTCCAACGTGCCCGACAGCCGTTTTTATTATGACAGTCCCCAGCACAGCAATGCCATCATGAGGCTGGCTCATGTGGCCGAACGGATGAGGGGACTGGGAGTGTTGATCGGGGAAGTGGGTTCGGGCAAGACCATGCTGGCCCGCCGCCTGCTGGACATCTTGCGAGAGGACGGAAGGTTTGAAACATCGCTCCTGATACTGACCCATGCCGAATTCAGCCCCATCTGGTTCCTGCGCCGGATCGGCTCGCTGCTGGGCATCAAGGAGCTTTCTGAGGACAAGACCCAGGTGTCTTCGGCAGTGGCCCGGCGGTTGATGGAGATCCACGCCGAAGGGCGCAAGCCGGTGATCCTGATAGACGAAGCCAATCTTTTGCGGGGCCAGGCCATCCTGGAGGAAGTAAGGGGCCTTTTGAACCTGGAGCTTTCGGACGTCCGGCTGATAACATTCATCCTGTTTGGCATGGCCGAGATCGAACAGAACCTGCTGGTGGACTCCTCGCTTAACCAGAGAGTGGCCGTAAAATACTACCTGGGGGCCTTGGATGAAGCGGCTATCAAGGAATATGTCCAGCATCGTCTGGTGATTGCCGGACGGGAGGAGGAGCTTTTTACCGAGACTGCCTACGAACTGATCGCCCGCTATTCCGAGGGCCACCCCCGCCTGATCAACGCCATTTGCGACAACTGCCTGATAGAGGGATACCTGCTGGAAAAGGACATGCTGGATGCCTCGGTTGTGCAAACGGTGGTCTACAACCTGGGAATAGACCGGGGCCAGGAAGAGCCGGCCCCGGCCGGCGATGCCGCTGCAGGCAGCGATTATCAATTCTAACCGCAATAAAAAATACCGACATACTGAGATCAAGTGGCAAAAGTTGATCAAATAAGGACCAAGGCCGCGGAATTCTTTCAAAAGGGCGATTTCGCCAAAGCGGTGCTGGAGTACAAGAAGGTGTTGGAGCTGGAGCCGGGCAACGCCAGCGTCTATAATTTCATAGGCGACGCCTTCGTCAAGCTCAACAACATCGACGAGGCGGTCACCAATTACATGGAGGCGGCCAAGGGCTACGGCAACGATGCACTGTACAACAACGCCATTGCGGTCTGCAAGAAGATCCTCCGCAGCCGGAAGGACGACCCCGAGATTTACAAGATGCTGGGGGATCTGTACATTCAACAGGGCCTGATCAACGAGGCCATCACAAACCTGCTGGAGTACTCTGAGCGCAAGATCAAAGAAGGCAAACCCGACCTGGCTTTCCCGGTCTACCACCAGATCGTGGAGCTCAACCCCCAGAACCTGGCCATCCGTTCCAAGCTGGCCGACATGTATCTTTCGCAGAAGCGCGTTCCCGAGGCCATTGAGGAATTCACCAAGCTGGCTCAGGCCTACCGGGAGAACGGCCGGATGATAGAGGCCGAGGCCATTGACGCCAAGGTCCGCAGCATGAAAGGGGAGGCCGCCGCCCCGGCCGCCGCCCCGGCCCCGGTTCCGGAGATAAAGCCTCAGCAGGTCATTGACGAGCTCACCCATCACGCCAAGCCGGAGATCCAGCCGGAAGCGCCTTCTCCAACGGAAAGGCCGGCCCTGGCCATCCCGGCTATTTCCATCCAGAAGGAACCGGAACCGCCGGCCGCGCCCGAACCCCTTAAACAGGATTGGGCCACCAACGTGGAACTGGGCGACCTGCTGGTGGAGATCGGCTCCACCCAGGAGGCCCTGGACCAGTATCACACCGCGGCCAACGGCTATCTGACCGATGGGAACATCAACAAATCCATCGCCATTTACAAAAAGATAGCCGAACTGCAGCCTCTGGAGCTCAGAAGCCGGCAGAAACTAGTGGAAATATCTCTACAATCCAATCAGCCCGAAGCCATGGTGGACGCCTATCTGGGTCTGGCCGAATGCCTTTACCGACGCGAACTCAAGGAACAGGCGGCGGCGGTCTACCAGAAGGTCTTAGAGATAGACCCGGTCAACGAAACCGCCTTGGAAAGCCTTTCCCTGCTGCTTCCCGAGATGCCCGAAGGCTCAATGGATATGCCGGGATTCCAGGTTCAACCCGAACCTCAGGCGCCGCCTAAGCCCCAGCCCATCGTCCAGCCGGTACCCTCGATAAACATCCAGCCGCCTTCTATCAGCATCCAGCCGGAAAAAAAGGAACCCGAGCCCCCGCCCCCAGCTAAATTCGATTTCTCCTCTATTCAACCGGTGTCCGAACCGGTTCCGGAGATCCAGCCCAGCTGGCAGATGCCGGCCCAGGAACCAGAACCGGTTGAGCCCGACCAGAGCTTTCTTCATACCCAGCCGCAGGCCGGGCAGGAGGAGGAGCATAGTCATCTTACCTCCCAGCCTCGGACGGAACAACCCCAGGACGACGGCAATGTTCATTGGGGACGGGAGATGGTGGAGGGGGGACGCCAGTCGCGGGTCAAGTTCAGCGTGGCCGATGACGACCAGGCCCAGGCTCCCCAGGCCCAGGAAGAATATCTTTCCCTGAACGACATACTGGCCGAGTTCAAGGAGGGCGTGTATCAGAGCATCAAACAGGAGGATTTCCAGGGGCATTACGACCTGGGCATCGCCTATAAGGAAATGGGCCTGGTGCAGGAGGCCATAGCCGAATTCCAACTGTCATCCAAAGGCGAAAAAGAAAGGCTTAAATCCTTTGAGATGCTGGGCATCTGCTTCATGGAACGGGGCGAATATAAGTTCGCCATCCGCCAACTGGAGCGCGGGCTGGCCACTCCCGGATTCGAGGATGAGGCCTATCTGGGATTGCGTTACAATCTGGCCCAGTCCTATGAGAACGTGGGAGAGATCGATAACGCTATCAAGGCCTACGAGGAAATATATTCAACGGATGTTTCTTTCAAGGATGTGACCCAAAAGCTGCAGCAGTTAAAGCCGGCTGCGGCCCCGCCAGAGCCAAAACCTGCCCCGTCACAGCCTGCCAGGCCTCCGGCCGCTCCTTTACGTCCGGTTGCGGCGGTTGCACAGCCCCAGGCTGCACCCCAACCGCCTAAACCTGTTTCCCAGCCGGTTCCCCAAGCGCCGCCGGCCATGCCCCGTCCGGTTCCGGCAGCATCCCAGCCTCAGGTTCAGGCTCCCCAACCGCAGCGCCCCCCAATGCCCAGAGCCACCATAGCCCAGCCCCAGCCCCAGATGCAACCGCCGCAAGCCCCGCCGCCAAGGCCGGTGGTACAGCCGCTCGCCACTCCGGCTTATCCCGCTCCCCAACCCCAGCCGGTACATCCTGAAGAAACACCGGTGCCGGAGATGGACGCCTCTCCAAAACCCAAACCAATTCCTTCCAAGCTTAAAAAGCCGGAGAAACAGAGAATCTCTTACGTTTAAAACGGTGTTTTGATGGACAGAACTCCGGCCCTGAAAATGTTCTTATTGTTTTCCATCGGGATACTGGCCGCTTCGGCGGCTAGCATCCCGATTATTTTTGCCTGTTTGACGCCGATGGTTTTCCTTCTGCTTGTGTTTGTCTTTAGGGCTCAAGAAAGAATCTCTCAGGTCTGGCTTGCCTTGCTTATCATCGCCTCCGGCTTTTTAGGATACCAGTTACGGACCGCCGTCAGGGACTGCCCCTGGCAGGAGGGAAGGACGCAGATCGCACTGGTACAGGTGGTTTCAGAACCTCAATCCAATGAAGGCCGGTATCGCTTTACCGCCCAGGTGCTTTCCTATTTAGACAGCAGCAATGACTGGAAACCGTCCGATTTCAAACTGCTGGCCAGGGCAGGAGCGGATCCGGAGCACATCCCCCATTACGGCGAGCTGCTGTTGGTGCAGGGGAAATGGAGCCTCTTGCCCCAGAGACGCAATCCCGGCGGGTTTGATTACCGGGCTTACCTGGACCGCAGCGAGGTCCGGGGCTCTCTCGGCCTGGAGCACATAAAGCTGATAGAGACTGGTCGGGGCGGTTGGTTGATGTCAAAAGTGGTGATCCCGGCCCGGCAGTATATCCGCGGTCTGGCTGACAAATACCTGCAGGGCGACGAGGCGGCCCTGCTCTTGGGTCTGGCCCTGGGCGAGCGCAGCAACCTTTCGGCCAGGGTGCAGGAAGCCTTCTCAAATACCGGAACCACCCATGTTTTGGCGGTCTCGGGCCTGCACGTGGTGCTGGTGGCCTTCATTCTGTTCCTGATCCTGCGGATTTTCAGGGTTCCCCGGCGCTGGGCGGCTTTGGGAACCTGCTTTGGTTTGGTATTTTACACTCTTTTGACCGGTTCCCCGCCTTCCATAGTCCGGGCCACCATCATGGCGGTGGCAGTGCTTTTGGGAGGACTGTTCGAGCGGCAGGGGAACGGCCTGAATATGCTGGGACTGGCCGGGCTGTTGATCCTGTTCTTCTGGCCCCAGTCCTTGTTCGATGTGGGTTTCCAGCTTTCCTTTGCCGCCACCGCCGGGATCCTGGCCGTTACCCGGCCCATTCAAAATCAGCTGTTCAGGATCACCAAAAACGAATATTGGCGGGAATGGCTGTTAATTCCACTGGCGGTTTCTTTGGCCGCCCAGATATTCACCGCCCCGTTCCTGGCCTATCATTTCCACAAGATACCCACGATCTCACTGCTGGCCAACCTGGTGGTGGTGCCGACCACCAACCTGCTTTTAGCTCTGGGGCTTTTGCTGGCCATGCTGTACCCCTTATTGGGCAAAATGCTGGTGTGGCCGCTGGCCGCCTCGGCTTATGCCGCCAGTTGGATATCCCTGAGATCAGTGGAGCTGTTCGACATGATCAAATTCGGGGTCATTACCTGGCCAAGGCCTGATTTAAGTCAGACTTTAATTTATGCTATAACTTTAGTAATAATATTTAACTATAATAGAATAAAGAAGATACGATTTGTAATAATTGTATTTTTGCTGGCTGTTTTAAACGTATTTGTCTGGGCCAAGACATTCGTAACTGATGATAAATTAAAGGTGACCTTCCTGGATGTAGGGCAGGGGGACGCTGTTTTCATTCATTTTCCCAACGGCAAGACCATGCTGATAGACGCCGGCCCCAGCCAGGAGAAGTTTGACTCCGGCCAGCGAACCATTTACCCGTTCCTGAAATACCAAGGCCTTAATAACATTGATCTGGCCATCATCAGCCACGGGGACGCCGACCACGCCGGCGGTTTTTCCTATCTGCTGTCCCATGTAAAGGTCAAGAAACTGATGATCTCCGGCCACCAGTGCGACCAGCCCCTTTTCCTGGCGGCTATGGAGACGGCTCTGAAGACCAAGACAGACATTGACACCCTGTGGGGCTATGATACATTGTCCGGCATTTCTCCGGCCCGGGGCTTTGTCTTCTGCCAGAGGGACTCGGCCGCTGTGGGCAACGAGGCATCCATAGTTTGTTTCATCCAATACGGGCAGAAGTCTTTCCTGTTCACCGGGGACATGGGTCCGCAGTTGGAGGACACGCTTTATGCCAAAGGACTTTTGCCCAAATGCACGGTGCTGAAAGTGCCGCACCACGGTTCGCACATCAACAACTCGCCGGCAGTGATCAAGGCCATCAGTCCTGAAATGGCTGTTTTTCAGGTAGGCCAGAACAACAGGTTCGGGCACCCCTCCCCGGAGGTGGTGGAGGGTTACCAGGCGGCCGGGGCCAAGATCTACCGGACGGACGAGCAGGGCGCGATTGAGATGGAGACGAACGGCAGCAGGCTGGAAGTGAGGACGATGGTGGAGTAACAGTATGCGAGATAACTCACTTAATGAAACCTTGTATTTAGGGAAAATTTTAATATGTCTATCGGAGGATGAATAATGAAACGAGCTACTTTAAAAAAGATTCTATATTTGGAAATGGAAAAATATGAAAATAAAACATACGATGCGTTATTAACAATCAATTACCCTTATATTTACGAAATTGAATATGACGGCCAAACATTCACAATAGAAATGGAGTTATTGGAACAAAAAGATGAATATCTGAACGTAGGGTTTATTATTGACGCAATAGAAGAGAGAAAATTTATTAATCAAATATTCCCCGTTGGTTCAAATATAATAATTGATAAATAGACTTCCTGCAATCTACAAACAAAACATGATAAAACAATATCCCATTGACATAAATTTTATTTTAGGTTAAACTTATGACTTGTTGTATGCCATATGATATTCTCTGTGTCTCTGCGCCTCTGTGGCTAATTGGAATTAATTAATCGGAGATATATGAAACGCAAGGTCAAGTTCATTTTCGTCACCGGGGGGGTGGTCAGCTCGCTGGGTAAGGGCATCGCCTCGGCCAGCCTGGGATACCTGCTCAAGGCCCGGGGGCTTAAGGTCAACATTCAGAAGTTCGACCCGTATCTGAACGTGGATCCCGGCACCATGAGCCCGTTCCAGCACGGCGAGGTCTTCGTCACCGACGACGGGGCCGAGACCGACCTGGACCTGGGGCATTACGAGAGGTTCATAGACCGGCCGCTTAAGAAGGAGAACAACCTGACCGCCGGGCAGGTCTACGAGACCGTGATCACCAAGGAACGCAGGGGCGATTACCTGGGCAAGACGGTCCAGGTGGTGCCCCATGTTACCAATGAGATCAAGGCCCGGCTGCTGAAGCTGGCCGAGAACCCCGACGTGGACGTGCTGATCACCGAGATCGGCGGCACAGTGGGCGACATCGAAGGCCTGCCGTTCCTGGAGGCCATCCGCCAGTTTCGGCTGGAGGCCGGCCGGGATAACTGCTGTTACATTCATCTGACCCTGGTGCCCTACATCCATGCCTCGGGCGAACTCAAGACCAAGCCCACCCAGCATTCGGTCAACAAGCTTCGGGAGATCGGCATCCAGCCCGACATAATCATCTGCCGCTCGGAGAAACCGCTGGACAACGGGCTCAAGGAGAAGATCGGCCTGTTCTGCAACGTGATGGCCGAAGAGGTGATCGAGGCCATAGATGTGGAGAGCATTTACGAGATCCCCCAGCACTTCCACCAGGACGGCCTGGATGAGATCGTGGCCCACAAACTGGGGGTGGGCTTCCACAAGCCGGACATCAGCGAATGGCTGAACATGCTTAAGAACCTGAAGGAGCCCCAGGGCGAGGTCAACATCGGCATCTGCGGCAAATACGTGGACCTGCATGACGCCTATAAAAGCATCATCGAATCCCTGCTCCACGCCGGCATCCACAACCAGGTCAAGGTGAAACTTGACTGGATAGACACCGAGGCTCTGACCCCAGACAACCTCAAAGACAGGCTCAAGAACTGCCATGGGCTTTTGGTCTGCCCCGGTTTCGGCGAGCGGGGGGTGGAGGGCAAGATCCTCTGCGCCAAATACGCCCGGGAGAACCAGGTGCCGTACTTCGGCATCTGCCTGGGGATGCAGGTGGCGGTGATCGAGGCCACCAGGAATCTCTGCGGCCTGCGCAATGCCAATTCCACCGAGTTCGTAAAGGACTGCCCGGACCCGGTGATAGACTTTTTGCCGGAACAGCGCCAGATCAAGAACATGGGCGGCACCATGAGGCTGGGCGCCTATCCCTGCCGTTTGAAGGCCGGAACCAAGGCCTTTGCGGCCTACGGCCAGGAGGAGATCTCCGAGCGCCACCGGCACAGATACGAGGTCAACAACGACTACATCGGCCGGCTGGAAGAAAAGGGCATCGTCTTCTCCGGCAAATCGCCGGACGGAATGCTGATGGAAATGATGGAGGCCGAAGGCCACCCCTGGTTCGTGGGCTGCCAGTTCCACCCCGAGTTCAAGTCCCGGCCGATGCGGGCCCACCCGCTTTTCCGGGAGTTCATCCGGGCGGCCAAGGAATTCAAGGCTGGTAAGTAAAAAGCATAATGGATGCCGCCTGCCCACGAAAAACGCGAAATGGCGCGAAAATTATTTCCAGGTTACTATTCATCGTTACTATTCATAATGTACAAGTTACTGACCAATTGGCCAATGCGTTAAGTCAAACATTCAGCGTAAATCGGCGCAATAGTTCGGCTAACGCTCACGACGACGTCTGCGGATAGTAAGGAGAAAAAATGAAGCAAGTTCCTTTCCTGTTGAAACTGATGATGGGCCTGAGCCTGGCGGCCGTCATCGGCTCTTCGCTGATCTGGTTTGACCGCCAAAGCAAACTGATCAAGATGTCGGAACAGCTGGAGGCCGAAGGCGACCCGGGCAAGAGGATAGAGCTGGCCAAAGGGTTTCTGAAGAACACCGCCTGGCTGGACCAGAACGTCCAAAAAAAACTGTACGTCGTCATCGCCCAGAGCCATTCCCAGCTGGGCCAGGGGCCGGAGATGGTTGAAGGCTTCAAGTCTGCGATAACCATCGATCCCAAAGACCACAATCTGCTGAACAACCTGGCCTACGAGCTGGCCAAGAATAAGACCGACCTGGATTCGGCCGAAGCCTATTCCAAAAGATCTATCGATCTGGCCAAAGAAGAATTCAAAGCCAAACCCTGGGACGTTTCCCAGGAACGCTGGGACCGGACCAAGGCCCAGACCATCGGCAATTATCTGGACACTTACGGCTGGGTGTATTACCAGAAGGGCAATTACTTCAAGGCTTTGGAACAACTGCAGGAAGCCTTTAGATTCATTCCCGAGCCCACCATCGAATATCACCTCGGCCTGGCTTATTACCAGACCGGACAGCTCGATTCAGCAATAACCCACCTGGCAGATTGCCTGGCCGGTCAGGTGGAGGATCCCCAAAAGGCCAAAACTGATTTTGAAACGGTATATCTGGCCCGGCATAAGAACAAAAATGGCATGGAAGACCTTTTGACCAAGGCCCGGGACAAAAAGACAGCGGAGGAGATCAAGGCTGATTCCGCCTCGGCCGCTACTGTTATCGGAAGACCTGCTCCTGAATTCAGACTGTCTGACCTGGACGGCACAATCCACAAGCTTTCTGATCACCGGGGCAAGGTGGTGGTGCTTGATTTTTGGGCCACCTGGTGCCAGCCCTGCAAGATGAGCCTGCCCCTGGTGGACAAGGCCTTCCTGGCCAGCCAGGACAAAGAGGTCTTGTTCTTCGCCGTGAACCTTGAAGGGACCGACAAGAAGGATATGGTCAAATCGTTCTGGATCCGAAAAGGCTATGGTTTCCCGGTTTTGATGGGAGGGATGATGGGCAACGGCATCGACAAGGTCTACCAGGTAAGCGGGATCCCCACTACCTTTGTGATAGACAAGAACGGAATAATTAAATACCGCCATATAGGCTACCGGCAGAACCTGGACCAGCTGTTGCTCAAAGAGATTGAAGAATTGCTGAAACAATAGCAAACATACTTAAATTACCTTACACGGAAACACTGAAGCATCGAAATGGAGAAGCTGGAAATAAAAGAATAAATCGGCAATGTTCCGTGTTCCCTGTAGTTCTGTGTTTCTGTGGTTAGCCCAGTGGGAGCCTTGGTCTGAGTCACTGGACCACCAAAGGATTGACAAATTCCCCCAAATCTTGTAAAATCACCATTGTTGCGGGTGTAGTTCAGTGGTAGAACGTCAGCTTCCCAAGCTGAATATTGTGGGTTCGATTCCCATCACCCGCTCCATATAAATAACAAGAAAAACCGCCCGATATTATATCTGGCGGTTTTTCAGTTGCAGCAGATGAGTTCAGAAATCCTGCAAATTATGTCTTTGTTAAATCAGCGACGTTATGACTTATCTCCGACCTTGAAGCCGATCTCCTTGCCTTCGGAGGCGAAGGTCTTGATGGCCCCGAACTGGGCCTCGTATTTCTTGATGTTCTCCTCAAGTGCGTTCATGAAAGATTTGACGTGCTGGGGAGTGGTCACGATCCTGGCATAGACCTTGGCCTTGGGGATCCCTGGCAGCAGCCGGGCGAAGTCCAGCACGAATTCCGATGGGGAGTGGGAGATGAAGGCCAGGTTGGAGTATATGCCCTCGGCCTCTTTTTCGTTGATCTCGATGTTCACCTGTTGGGGATGGGGGGTGTTTTCCATTTTGTCCTCGTGTAATAATGTAGTTGATTATGAATTATCCAAGCTAACCTTTACCACTGAAACACGGAATTTATGAAAGAAAGGCTTTGCTTTTGTCAGGTTTGGTTAATACAATTCTGTGTTTCCATGGTTTCAGTATTTCCGTTGTAAGTTTCGCAAGGGCATTAATTCTTGCTTGCATTGTATCAAAAACCATTCATTGCTGTCAAGCGCATTAAAATCGTTGAATTAGTTTTGATAAGGGTGTATAATAACTAAACGCTGAATTATGAATTGTCAAGAGAACAAAATGAAGATCACTTTTTACGGGGCGACCCGCACCGTCACCGGCTCGATGTATGTGATAGAGCTGGGCGGCAAAAAACTTCTACTGGAATGCGGTATCCATCAGGGCCCGCGGGAGCAAAGCGAACAGCAGAACCTGAAACTGCCGTTCGACCCAGCCCAGATCGACGCCATGATCCTTTCCCACGCCCACCTGGATCACAGCGGCAATATACCCACCCTGATCAAGCAGGGTTATGCCGGCGATATCTCCATGACGGCGGCCACCCGTGATCTTTTGGGCCTGATGCTCCGAGACTCGGCCCATATCCAGGAAGCGGACACGGCCTACGTCAACAAAAAGCGGAAGCAGCAGGGACAGCCGGAAAAACAACCCCTGTATACCATGGCCGACGCCGAAAAAGCCCTGGATTCCTTCGTCAGCTATTCCTACGAAAGAACCTTCAGCCCCATGACCGGAGTCAAAGCAGTGTTCCACGATGCCGGACATATCCTGGGATCGGCCATGGTGGAGCTGGAGCTTAACGAGAACGGAAAAACCAAGAGCTTCCTTTTCACCGGCGACCTGGGACGGAAGGGCCTGCCCATCATCCGGGATCCCTACCAGCCGAAGGGAGCGGATCACCTGCTGATGGAAAGCACCTACGGCGACCGCTTGCACAGTCCGATCGAAGAAAGCACCCGGAAACTCAAAGACCTGGTGCAGCAGGTCTGCCGGCGCAAGGGCAAGGTGATAATCCCGGCCTTTTCGGTGGGACGTACCCAGGAGATCGTCTACGAATTGCACCGGATGTTCGAGGCCAATACCCTGCCCCGGGTGCCGATCTACGTGGACAGTCCGCTTTCGGTCAATGTTACCGGGATCTTCAAACTCCATCCCGAGTGCTTCGACGCCGAGACCCGGGCCATGATCACCAATCACGATGATCCCTTCGGTTTCGGGCGGCTGACCTACGTCACCAATTCCGAGGATTCAAAGAAACTGAATGCGATGAAGGAGCCGGCCATCATCATCTCGGCCTCCGGGATGTGCGAAGCCGGGCGCATCCTGCACCATTTGCGGAACTCGGTGGAGGACACCAGGAACGCCGTGCTGATAGTGGGATTCCAGGCCGAAGGGACCCTGGGCAAGAAACTGGTTGACAAATGGCCATCGGTAAGGATATTCGGGGAAGAGCACCAGGTCAGGGCCCAGGTGGAGGTGCTTAACGGGTTTTCTGCCCATGCCGGCAAGGATGAACTCTTGGATTTCATTCAGAAGGCAAAGAACGGCTTCGGGCAGGTGACCCTGGTCCACGGCGAGGAAAAACAATCACTGGCCTTCGCCCAAAGTCTCAAAGAGTTGGGGCATAAAGTGGAGGTGCCGGTTTACGGACAAAGCATGGAACTATGATTAAGGTCTTGACTTTAGTGGTCAGGTGAAGTTATAATTAACGTTTACCGGCAATGCCCGGACAAGACCGGCATTGGAAATAAAATGCGCCTGTAGCTCAATTGGATAGAGCGCCGGCCTCCGAAGCCGTAGGTTACACGTTCAACTCGTGTCAGGCGCACCATTAAATAAGCAAGTTCAGATCGGAAATTCAACTCAGTATGAACAGCATATTTTCCCGGTTGACAAAGACGAGCACCCGCCCGTATTACGGGGCCTGGCTCGTCTTTTTCATTGTTCTGGCAGCCTACCTTCTGACGGCTTCCCCCACCATTGGGCCCATAGATTCCGGCGAATTGTCCCTGGCGGTAAGGACCCTGGGAATAGCTCATCCCACCGGTTATCCGCTTTTCACCCTGCTGGGCAAAGTATGGATCACTCTGATTTTCTGGGGCGATCTGGCTTTCAGGCTGAACATATTTTCCGCTATGATCGGCGCCTGCTCGGCCGCACTTTTGTTCCTGGCGCTCCGGCAGCTGGGGATCAGAACCGTATTGTCAGTAGCCGGAAGCCTTTTGTGGGCTTTTTCACCGGTGGTCTGGGATCAGGCCACGGTGATCGAGGTCTACGGGCTGACCTCATTGCTGGGGATGTCGCTATTATGGCTGTCGCTTAAGCACAAACAAGTGGATGATTATAGGTTACTGGCTCTGATCGCATTCCTGGCCGGGCTTGGTTTGGGAAACCACTTAAGCCTGTTATGGTATCTGCCGGGAGTCCTAATATTGATCTGGAACAAAAAACTGATCACCAGTTGGAAGAGAACCTTGCTGTTGATTTCGTTTTTTGCCCTGGGACTGTCCATATACCTGTACCTGCCGCTGCGTTCGCTCAGCGGCCCGCTTCTGAATTGGGGAGATCCCTCGAACTGGCAGAGGTTCCTGGACCATGTCACCGGGCGCCAGTACCGGGTGTGGATGTTCAACCGGTCGTTGCCGGAGCTGGGCCGCAACCTACTCCGGTTCCTGGGTATCGCAGCCGGACATCCCTGGGTATTCGCCAGCTGGCTGGTCCTGCCCGGCTTCATCGGTCTTTTTGTGAAGGATAAAAGGATGGCGGCGGCTCTGGTGGCGGTCATCCTGGCCTCGGTCTTCTACGGGATCAACTACAGCATTCCGGATATCGCGGCCTACTACCTGCCGGCCCTGGCCGCGCTGAGCATAGCCGCCGCTTTTGGGTTGCAGGCTTTATGGGAACTGGCCGAGGCCAGGACAGGTCCCAAGGGGGCGGTAGTATTTTGCTGGGCCGCAGCGGCCCTGTCCTTGGCCGTGCCCGCGGTCAATTGGAGGCAGGCCGACCGCAGCCGCGACCGTTTTACCTCCGAATTCGCCAATGACATCCTGATCTCAGCCGGGCCCAACGCCGTGATCCTGACTGACAATTGGGACATCTACGCCCCGGTGCTGTACCTGATAAAGCAGCAGGGCCTCCGCCCCGATGTGGTCCTGATAGACAAAGAGCTGCTGCGCCGCAGATGGTATTTCCGGTTTCTGGAAAAGCAATATCCGGATTTTTACGAATCCTGCCGCTCCGAGGTTGATGCCTTTTTACCGCAGCTGGACCTGTTTGAAAGGGGAGCGGCGTACGATCCGGCCGAGATCCAGTATCGGTACCAGAACCTGCTTAACGCCCTGGTGCTGCGCAATTATTACGACAGGCCGCCCTACCTGACCCGGGCTGACGGGGCAGGGGATTACAATCGCCTGGCCCCGGAGTACGAGCGGGTCCCAGAAGGCCTGCTTTACCGCCTTAAGCTGCCGGGCCTGGTGACCGGGTTCGAAGCCGATTCCCTGTTCTGCCAGAACACCAAGGCCGGTGACACTTTGAAGCTGTCCGACCGGGAAAGAATGCTTTATAAAATGTATCCCAACCTGCTTTATCAAAGGGGAATGTACCTTGCCTGGAACATGCAATACGCCGAAGCGCTGCCGTTTTTCCGCAAGGCTTTGGAATATGATGATAAACGCGCTTTGATCTATATGGGTCTGGGCGGGGCTTACACCGGGCTGAACCGGGTGGAGGAGGCTCTGGCGGCATTCAATAAAGTGCTGCAGCTGGATCCTTCCAACCAGAAGGCGCAGGAGAACGTAAAACGCCTGACCGTGTTCACCCCCGGAGGACCTAAGAACTATAAAATGGATATTGGCCGATGATCGGATCTGCGACTTTCGCCCTGCATTAAAAAAATCACCATTTGACTTGACATTGGGCGTTATTTTGATAAAATGGTTGGATAGTATGAGAATATTTTAACCTTAAACCAAGGAGGTATAATCTCAATGAAAAAAGTATGGTCCTTGATGCTTGCGGTGATGCTGGCATCCACCGTTGGCTACGGCGCTACCTATTACTGGACGGGAAGCACCGATACCCAATATTCCACGGCAAATAACTGGAGTCCGGTCCGCAGCGTGGCGCTTAACTCGGACACCCTGATGTTCCAGGCGGACAGCACCGTAAGGGACACCGTGACCCTGATCCCCACTCAGACAGTTTCGTTCGTCAAAATAACACCGTCCACCGGCATTATCGTGCAGACAGCGTCCGGCAAGCAGACCCTGTCGATAAGTGACAGTCTGGTCATAGGCAGCGGTGCGTCGCTTACCGTGAACAGTCCGACTTCGGCCGCGGACACGCTGGTCATTTATTTAAACGCCGGCGCCAGGGCTTCCATATACGGAAGCATCGCTTTTAATTATTTCGGGACCACCACAGGTCCCCGGCACCGTCTGGACGCCGCCGACAGCCTGGCCATCCAATTCACAAATGGCTCATCGCTGATACAGAACAGCGTAGGAAATATTTTTGGAGCATCAGCCGGCAACAACCGCGTGGTCTTCAATTCCGGGTCACAATTCATCCAATATTTGGGATCGAACCCATTTGGAGTAAGCACCCCGGGATCAAAGGTTCTATTCAAGCCCGGCAGCTGGTTCCGCAGCCGGATGAGCGGGACCCCGTCGTTCTCCGGAAGGACCTATGCCAATTTTGAGCTCAATTACCAGGCGACGGTCACCGGCACCGGCACCAGCCCGGTGACCATTGATACCCTGCTGGTCACTGATGGCCACCTGAACCTGCAGCTCAGGCACATAAATCTAAAGGGCGCGATGATAGTGCACGACACCTTGTATTTCAACTCGGCCACCACCTGCTCACTCTACTTCAACGGAAGCACCCAGCAGACCATGGATTGGAGCACCGCCAATTCCTTCATGCTGGGATCTACCGCCAACGTTTTTGTTGACAACCCGGCCGGTTTAAGCCTGAATTCCAACATGACGGTCAACTGCAAGCTTCACCTCACCAACGGGAACATTGTGACCGGGCCTAATGAAGTGCTGCTGACAACCGACAGCACCGTCGTCCGCGGAAACGGATATGTCCAGGGGACGTTATGGCGCATCATCAACACCGGAACGGGGGTCGTCAAGGACTATCCGGTGGGCAATGACGCCGGCTATACTCCGGCCAGCCTGACCTTTGCCAACGTGACCGCCACCGGCGGGGCCGCGGTCACAGTGGTGCACAACACCCACCCCGGCGTAAATATCGCCGCCAACACCCTTCAGAATTACTGGACGGTCAGTCCCACCGGCGGTCTGGCGTTTGACGCCTGCGATGCCGTGCTGAAATACCTTTCCTCCGATTTCAATGCCGGATTCACCGAAGCGGACGACGAATCCCTGATGCTGGCCGGAAAATATGACGGCAGTTGGACTTTTCCGGTTACAGGGGTCCGTGATACGGTCAACAATACCATCCAGCTGACCGGCCTGACCGGGTTCTCCGATTTCACCATGGGCAAGGACTCGTCATCTTTTATTATTCCGCCGGATACTACTCCGCCGGCCATAACCGGGACCTCTCCGGTCACCGGAGCCACCGGAGTGGCTTTGGATGCTCCGATCTACATCGCCTTTTCCGAGCCCATGGATACGACCACTCTGGCCGGGAGCGTTACCCCCAGCCCGAATGAACAAACAAGCTGGAACGCCACCCTTGATACGTTGACGCTGACCCATGATCCGATGGAGGTGTCCACTGCTTACACTATCATGCTGACCTCCATAAAAGACCTGGCCGGGAATGATCTGGCAGTGCTTCCGGACAGCATCGTGTTCACCACCCTGGCCGACACCACGCACCCCCTTATAGTATGGACCTCCCCGGCCAACGGAGATACCAAGGTGGCGCCTGGCGCCCCGGTGATCGTAGCCTTCTCCGAGCCGATCGACACCTCCTCGTTCGCAGGAACGGTCGATCCTTTCGTCAACGGACTAAACCCGGTCTGGAACGCCGGCGGGGACACTCTGGCCCTGGTTCACACGGTCGAGGATTTTGCCCTGGGCACAGTATATACCGTCAAGGTGACCGCAGCCAACGATATTTACGGGATCCCGTTGGCGGTGCTGCCGGACAGCATCATGTTTACCACCAAGGCCGATACCACCGCTCCCCACATCGTCTTCACCTCACCGGCCGACGGGGACAGCAATGTTCCGCGCAACCAGCCGGTCAAGCTCGCCTTCTCGGAGCCGATCGACCAGGCCAGCTTCAACGGCTATTCGATGCCGGACTGTAATTTCAACCCGTCCTGGAATGCCACCTTTGACACCCTGACCCTGACCCCCGACACCCTGTACTGGTACAGCACCACCATAACCATGTCTTGCACTACCGGTACCGATACTTCCGGGAACCGCATCGCCGACCTGCCGGTATCCTTCGCATTCACCACGGTGGACAATGAGGTTCCGCTGATCGAAGTGGTCCAGCAGCCGGTCAGCACTTTCGACGGCGCCGGACCGTTCAACATTGCAGCGGTGTTGACCGACCCCAGCAAAAAAAGCAAGGCGGGGGTGGTCTCCAACCAGCTGTACTGGCAATCCAGCAACGATACCTTGTGGAACAGCGTGGCGGCCACCGCAGTTTCCGGCGACACCTTCGGCTACGTGATACCGGGACCGCTGGCGGCCGGATTGACCATCAACGCCTATGTGGAGGCGATTGATGACGCCGGCGCAACCCGCTACAGCGACCTGATCCAGTTCCAGATACTTGCCCCCCTGGCTCCGAGCGGGCTGGCGGCCACCGGCGGCATGGACCTGTCGGTCCCGCTGAGCTGGAACCCTCCGGCCGAGAGCCTGTACTATTACATCCCGACCAGCCTGGTGTATGCCTTTAACATGCCGGCAGGCACCATAGCCAGCACCAGGTACACGCCCAGCCAGTATCCCTGCAAGATCTCCCAGATACGTTCCAGCTGGAACACCACCTACGGCACCTCGGCCGTGCATTTCCGGATATACGGCGACGACGGCCAGGGATTCCCCGATGAAGGCAACGTGATATTTGATTCGACCTATACCCCGGCTGCCGGAACCTGGGCGGATCTGCTGGACCTAAGCGCCTACAACCTCGTGGTCTCGTCCGGCGACTTTCATGTCTCATGGGAGGTGCTGACCTACCAGCAGCCCCGTCCCCGCGGGACGCAGGACGGAGGGATACAGCAGCGCAGCCTTTACAAATGGACCGACGGTTTCTGGTATGCCGACCTGGGAGGCGACTGGTTAAACCGGGTGGCGGTATCCTACGCCAATTACACCACGGGATTGGCACTTAAAAAGGCGCCGGCGGACGGCAATGACCCCCGCCTGACCAGGGCCAATCCCAACGCCCCCCAGCCGACAAAGGACGTTTGCCTCAAGCAGTCGGAAGATCTGCCGGCCTTCGACCTGGTCAAGAACATCGGGGACTACCAGGTGTACAGGTCAACCGGATCCGGCGGCCCATACAGCTTTGTAGCCAGCACCACCGGCCTGACCTATGACGACAACTCCGTGGCCAACGATACCACCTATTATTATGTGGTCCGCGCCACTTATACCTGGACATCCCATCCTGACACCTTCAGCGCCTGGTCCAACGAGGCCAGCGCCACGCCCACCGGGGTGGAGGGACAGCCCGGAGTCCAAGGCCACTGTTTCTACCTGATGCCGGCCAGCCCCAATCCGGTAAGGCAGAGCGCCGAGTTCCGGTTCGGCTTGAACCGGGAAGCCTATGCCAGTCTGGAGATCTACAATGTGCTGGGACAGAGGGTCAAGGTCCTGCTGTCCGGAAAGCTGGCGGCCGGAGATCATTCGGCGAAGTGGAACGGATGCGACGACAACGGCCGGAAGGTATCCTCGGGCGTCTACGTCTACCGTCTGAAGGCTGGCGATAAGGCGTCAACCAGGAGATTCACCGTGATCCGGTAAAACCAGGTTATCTAAAACGCCCTGCTTTCTGCAAGCAGGGCGTTTTTTCAGGACCGATACTACCTGATACAAAATGACGCTCCTCGCA
>Ga0315268_10000768_pt1 | contig 37373 bp, 33 predicted proteins | sample C1_top_MG_FD_204535 | JGI IMG/M metagenome (GOLD analysis project Ga0315268, IMG submission 204535) | Sediment microbial communities from Yellowstone Lake, YNP, Wyoming, USA - C1_top | ecosystem: Environmental > Aquatic > Freshwater > Lake > Sediment | place: USA: Wyoming | collected 2017-08-01
AAAAGAAAAGCATAGATCCTGGGCTCGCGGCCCAAGAGCTGGGCCGCGAACCCAGGATGACGCCGTCAACTTTTTTCTGGTCGCCCCAGGCCAGCGTAGACGACCATCGTTCCAGGTCAGCCCACAGCAACTGTGGTTTTGCCATAAGAGGGAGGCCCGCATCGCCTGCTGTCGCTTGACCCTCCGGCTTGCGCGAGGACCAAGGATTATTTATTCGCCGTCAGCCGGTCGTAGACAAAGCCGCCCAGGCCGCCGGCGAGGGCGCCGATGCCGGCGCCTTTGCCGCCTCCGGCCAAGGCGCCGATAGCGGCGCCCGTGCCCGCCGAACCGGCTACGATCAGCACCGAGTTCCTGGTGGACCGATGATGACGCATCACCGGTTCGCCGTTGCTGGAGCTGGCCGGCCGGCTGTAGGAGCGTTGCGCCGAGGTGCGTGCACTGCTCCGCGGACGCGTGGTCGTTACCGGCTGCTGGGTGTCGGTATCGCTGTAGACGACCGGACCGCTGTAGGCTGCCGGCTGCAGCGTGGCGTCATTCATGGGCGCCTGCGGGTTGAGCAACCTCGGCCCCGCCCACAGCCCCACCCCGGTCACCAGCAGGGCGGTAATCACCGACGCTACCACCGCCGAACGAATCGTACTTGCTTGCATCGCCTTCCTCCCGGATGAGGGCCCTTAGACGCTCATCTGACTTGCAGGGGCACAAAGAGCAGCGCTGATGCCAAACGTAAGCTACTGATAATAGGGGACAATGAGGATTTACACAGGGTAAATTCTACGGGTGAAGTAAGCAATTACTTACCCGAGATGGCGGGCCTGCCTGGGAAGCCGGGCTTCGGCCGACGTGAGTGGCGGCAGCGGCGCGCCAGCAGGTTGCTGCGCGTGCTAAAATGCCGAGCTTTTCCAAGCCATGCCGGCGCCAGCCACGGGACCGCGACTCCAGCCCACCCACACGTTGCTGAGCGTGCTGGGGACCAGTTTCGGCATTGCAATTACCGTCGGAAACACGATTGGCGCGGGAATCCTGCGTACTCCCGGGGAGGTGGCGGCGCTGTTGCCCAATCGGGTCGCGTTCATCGGACTGTGGGCGCTGGGCGGCGTGTTCGTGCTGGCCGCCGCCACCTCGGTATCGGAACTGGGGGCCATGATCCCGCGCTCGGGCGGGCATTTCGTGTTTGCACGCGAAGCCCTCGGCGACTACGCCGGGTTCGTGATCGGTTGGTCGGACTGGATCTCGACTTGCGCCAGCAGCGCCGCGGTGGCCATTGTGGCGGGCGAATACCTGGGTGATTTGGTGGCCCCGCTGCACGGCCACGAGTTGCCGCTCGCGTGCGGGGTGCTGGTGGGCTTCACCGCGGTGCAGCAGCCCGGGGTGCGCTGGGGCGACCTGGTACAGCGCTGGACCACCCTGGCCAAAGCGCTGGGATTTATCTTGCTGGTGGGCGCCTGCATCCTGTTCACGGGCCGGGCGGCAGAGGCGGTTGCGCCGGCAATGCCGCAGGGGTTCGCCCTGTTCAGCGCGTCGGTGCTGGCCTTGCAAGCGGTGATCTACACCTACGACGGCTGGGCGGGGCCGATCTATTTTTCCGAGGAGCTGCGTGATCCCGGGCGCCGCGTGCCGCGTGCCATGTTTGGAGGCGTGCTGAGCGTCGCCGGGGTTTACGTGGCGGTGGCCGTCATGCTCGCCTATGTCCTGCCGCTTTCGGCGATGGCGGGCAACAAACTGGCTTTGGGCGCGGCGGCCAAACTGGTCTGGGCGGACCATGGCGAAACGGTGCTGCGGGTGGTGACGCTGGTCTCCATGCTGGCCGCCATCAATGCTTTTGCCCTGATGGCCTCCCGCATCCTGTTCGCCATGAGCCGCGACCGCCTGCTTCCCGCCTGGACCAGCGGGGTGAACCGCGGCGGCTCGCCGGTGAGCGCGCTGTGGGTAAGCGCGGCGGTATCGGTGGCGTTCCTGGCCAGCCGGACTTTCGAAAACGTGATCGCGGTGGCGGCGTTTTTCTTCATGACGAACTATATTGTCGATTTCGTGAGCGTGTTTCAGCTGCGGCGGCGGCAACCGGATCGCGAAAGGCCGTACCGTGCCTGGGGGTTTCCCTGGACCACGGGGCTCTGCCTGCTGGTGTCGGCGGCGTTCCTGATTGCCGCGGTGGTTGGCGATACGCGCAACAGTCTGGTGGCGGTGATGCTGCTGCTGGTCAGCTATCCTGTTTTCCGCGTGATGAAGCGAGTGGTGCAAGGAAAGGAGATCGGGTGAGCCAGGAAATCCTGCTGCGCATGCGCCAGAGCATCCTTGACGGCGCGCCGCAAACCGCGGCGGCGCTGGCGCAAGAATCGCTGGCTTCAGGCATGGAACCGCTGGAGGCCATCAACCGGGGCTACGTGCCCGGCATGAACCAGGTGGGGGAGCAGTTCGGCTGCCGGGCGATGTTTCTGCCCGACGTGATGGCGGCGGCCGAGGCGATGAAGTCCGCCATGGCCGTGCTGGAACCCGAAATCCAGCGGCGAGGCATGGCGCGCGAGGTGTCTGGCACGGTGGTGCTGGGCACGGTGCAGGGCGACATTCATGAGATCGGCAAGAACCTGATTGGCACGCTGCTGGTGGCCGCCGGGTTTCGCGTGCTCGACCTGGGCTGTAACGTGAGCGCCGCGCGCTTCGCCGCTGAGGCGGAACAGGCGGGCGCCGATGTGGTCGGGGCATCCTCGCTGCTGACCACTACCATGGTGCGCCAGCGTGAGGTGATGGCGGCCATGGAGCGGCTGCGGCCGCGGGTGAAGGTGATCGTGGGCGGCGCGCCGGTAACGAAGCAGTGGGCGGCGGAAATCGGCGCCGATGGCTATGCCCCGGACGCGCAGCGGGCGGTGGACCTGGTGAAACGGCTGGTCGCGAGCGCGAAGGCGGCAGGAGGCCCGCAATGAGGCCGGCCATCCAACTCCTGGAACACGCGCTGGTCGAACGCGTTGTCGGCGAAGCCCTGCAGTTGCTGATGAGCCCGGGCGTGCAGGTCGGGTCTGCTGAAGCGCGCGAGTTGCTGGCGGCCGGCGGGACTCAGGTCGAGGCTGGCGTGGCCCGCATGCCGGAGGCGCTCGTACTTAAATGCCTGCGAGCCGTGCCGCGGGAGTTCGCACTCTACGATCGGGGCGGGTCGCCGGCGGTGCGTTACGGCGGCGATGCGGTGCACTTCGATCCCGGCTCCTCGTGTGTCTATTTTCTGGATGGGGAGACGCGGGCGCGCCGTCCGGCGGTCACCGGCGATCTGGTTCTGCTGACGCAGCTGGCGGAAGTTCTGCCCCAGTTCAATGCGCAGTCAACGGCGGTGGTGTGCAGTGACGCGCCCGAGACGATTGCCGATCTGTACCGGCTCTCCATTGTCCTGCAGCACTCGGATAAGCCGGTTGTGACCGGGGCATTTTCCGCGGAAACGCTGCGCGGCATGCTGGAGCTGCTGTGGCTGGAAGCGGGCGGCGCAGCCGAGTTGCGGGCGCATCCGCGGGCGGTGTTTGACGTGTGCCCGTCGCCGCCGCTGAACTGGACGGAATTCGCGGCCGAGAACATGATCCAACTGGCACGCGCGGGCGTGCCGGCAGAGATTGTCTCCATGCCGATGGCGGGGGCCACCGCGCCGGTCACCCTGATCGGCGCCATCACCCAACACGCGGCGGAGTCGCTGGCCGGCATCGTCATCCACCAGCTCGCCGCGGCAGGAGCGCCGGTGGTGTGGGGAGGCGCGCCTTCGATTCTTGACATGCGCACCGGCATCACGCCGGCGGGCGCGGTCGAAACCATCATGCTCAACCTCGCCTGCGCCCAGGTGGGCAAGCACTTCGGCCTGCCGACGCACGGCTACCTGGTGGCCAGCGACGCCAGACTGCTGGACGCGCAGGCAGGGGCCGAAAGCGGCACGTCGGCGGCGCTGGGCGCGCTGGCCGGCATCAACATGATTTCCGGCGCGGGCATGCTGGAATCGCTGGCGTGTCACAGCGCGGAGAAGCTGGTGCTCGACGCCGAGCTGATCGCCTCGGCTCGCCGCCTGCTGCAAGGTATCGCCACCCCGACCGCGACACTGGCTGCCGAGATGTTTGCCGGGCTGGGCAGCGGAGGGTTCCTCGCGCTGAAGGAAACGCGCACGCTGTTCCGCAGCGAGCAGCACCTGCCTTCGGCGGTCATTGACCGTGGCGGCTCCGGCGAAGGCTGCGCCGGCGATGCGTTCCAGCGCGCGCACGCCGCCATACCAGAGTTGCTCGCGTCCTACACGCGGCCGGCGCTGAGCGAGGCGCGACGCGCGGAGTTCGCCGCAGTCCTGCAACGATGGACAGCCAAAATGGCTGAGGCCAGCGGCACACCCGCCGAAGTTTGAAGTGACGGCTCCAGAGGCTGCGGAAAAATTCCGAAAAGCAGGTTCCTCGCCGGCTGAAGCCCGCTGGTCTATTCGATTGACCCCGGCAGCAAACCGTGGTTCAATTCCGCGACTTACCCTGCAGCTCTGCGTTTGCCGAGGATGAATCGGACCCTGGGTGGCAGGGTGAGATTTCCTGCAAGCGAATGCTTCAACAAGGAGCGCAACATGAGGCCACGTTGCGTCGTGCAGGTTCTTTTTGTTCTCCTCGTCCTCCTCCTCGTTCCTGTCACTGTTTCCGCCCAGACGTTTCGCGGTGGAATTGAGGGTACGGTATTGGATAAGACCGGCGCTTACGTCGCCGGGGCGCAAGTCACCGTCACCAACATGGACACGGGATTGGTGCGCGCCGCCACCACCGACGTCGCGGGCAACTTCGTTGCGACGGAGTTGCCGCTGGGCGATTACAAGGTCACGGTCGCGAAAGCGGGTTTTGGCACGCAGACGGCGCAAAGGATCCGGGTGGACGTGGCTGCGGTCACGCGCGTCAACTTCACCCTGAACCCCGGCGAAGTCAAGCAAGAGGTGGTGGTCACGGGCGCGATGCCGCTGGTGGATACCACGGAAAACAACCTGGGGGGAGTGATCGAGGCCAGGCAGGTGGAAGCCCTGCCGCTGAACGGCCGCGACTTCACCAAGCTGCTGATCCTGGTTCCGGGCGCGAGCGGCGACAACAGCGGCGGGGCAGACTCGCCCGGGTCGTTCGGGCTGTTCAGCCTGAACGGCAATCGCGGCCGCTCGAACAATTACCTGCTCGACGGCACCGACATGAACGACGGCTACCGCAACCTGCCGGCCATCAACCAGGGCGGCGTGTTCGGCACGCCGGCCACCCTGTTGCCGGTGGACGCGCTGGCGCAGATTCCTGTGATCTCGAATTTCGAGGCGGAGTACGGGCGGAACTCCGGGGCCGTGGTGAACATGGTGACCAAGTCCGGCACCAACAAGGTGCACGGCTCGGTGTATGAGTACGCCCGCGACGGCGCGCTCGGCTCGCGGAACTACTTCAATCCCAGCATCGATCCCTACACCGGCCTTCCCGAGGCCAAGAACCAGTTTCGCAATAATCAGTTCGGCGGTTCAGTGGGCGGTCCCATCATCAAGGACCGGACATTCTTCTTCGCCTCCTACGAAGGACAGCGGGAAAACGGCGGGCTGAGCTTTGCCAACCTGGTGCCGACACAGCAGCAGATGGCAGCCGCCAATTGCGGTGGCGCGCTGCCCGCGGGGCTCAACCCGGTCACCGTCAACATCGCCTGCGTGCTGCAACCCTGGGGGCCGATCTCCAAACTGCCGGCCACCGGCGCCAGCGGCGGCTATGCGCTGCAGACAGTGAACTTCAATAACCGCGTGGACAGCGTGATCGGCAAGATCGACCAGCACATCGGGGCGGGCGACCTGTTGAGCGGCCGCTTCTTCTTCGGCGACAGCGACCAGAGCTTCCCGCTGGGATTGCTCGGGGGCGCCGCGGTTCCGGGCTACAACACGGTCACGCCGACGCGGGTGCAGATTCTGTCGCTCTCGTACACGCACATCTTTTCGCCCAAGCTGCTGCTGGAAGTCCGCGGCGGCTGGAACCGTTTCAACGAAAGCTTCTTCCCGCAGGACAGCACGTACAACGCCGCCAGCGCGGTGGGTTTGAACAACGTCGCTTCGACGCTGGATTTGGGCCTGCCCCTGATCAAGATCGGGACGCCGGCTCTGTCGGGCAGCGGCGTCACCTACACCCCGGTGGGCGCCAATGCCAGCGTCCCTCGCGGCCGCATCGACACCAACTGGCAGTTCTTCACCAACGCCACCTACACCGTGGGCAAGCACAGTTTCAAGCTGGGATACGAGTTTCGCCGCACCTTCATCAACGGCTTTTTCGACGCCGGCTACCGCGGGGTGCTCTCCTTCGACGACTTCGACGGGTTCCTGGGCGGCGCGATCACGGGCGGCCATCAGATGCTGGGCAATTCCAAGCGCTACACCTTCCAGAACAGCCATGGGGTGTATTTCCAGGATTCCTGGAGAGTGACGCCCAGGCTAACGGCCAACCTCGGCGTGCGCTGGGATTATTTCGGGGTGATCGGGGAGAAGAACGGCAATTTCAGCCTATTCAACCCGACGCTACTGGCGGCGGAGCGCGTGAAGCAGCTTTATCCCAAGGACTTCAAGAATTTCGCCCCGCGGATCGCGCTGGCCTACGACGTGCACGGCAACGGCAAGATGGTGGCGCGAGCCGGGTACGGTATCTTTTACGACACCTTCTCGCATGACTTCTTCGTGGGGCAGTTGCCGTGGCCGACCTTCAACTCCGGCCCGGCGTACAACTTCCTGGGCGCCACCGATCCCTGGTCGATCCAGGAGAGCTACAACCGGGTGGCCAATCTCGGCGTGGTTCCGGCCACCGGCGCTTCCTGCGGCGCCGGACAGGTGAAAGTGCCGGGCAGTTATCCTGGTTTCGGCTATTGCGCCGGGCCGACCTTCGATTACGACCCCACGTTCGGCAACGACACCTTCACCGTCAGCCAGAAGATCCGCACGCCTTACGTGCAGAACTGGAACGTCAACATCGAGCAGGCGGTGACGGACAAAGTATCGTTTCAGATCAGCTACGTCGGGTCCAAGGGCAGCCGGCTGTTCCGATACCTCGATATCAACCAGGTTTGTCCTGGGCCCGGTCCGTGCGGGAGCGTACCTGCCGGCTCGAACGCCTACGGCTGGCCTGCCGGCATGGGCTACGGTTACGTGCTGGAGTTCCAATCCAGCTCATCCTCGGTCTACCACTCCTTGCAGACCAGTTTGCAGATGCGCAGTTTTCACGGGCTGACTTCGGTGTTGAACTACACCTGGTCGCACTCGATCGACGACGCCAGCGACGGCCAGGACTATGTGCCCAACGCCACCCAGCCGGACAACAGCTTCAATCCAAGAGCGGAGCGCGCGAATTCGAATTTCGACCAGCGCCACCGCTTCACCTGGAATCTGACCTACGAGTTTCCCAACCCGGCGGGGATGAAATGGCTGTCCAACGGCTGGGAAATAGACAGCGTGGTCACGATTTCCAGCGGCGATCCATATAACGTCAACATTGGGACGGAATTATAACGTCAACATTGGGACGGAAACCTTCGCCAACGACTTTAACGGCACCGGCGAGTACTACGGACGTCCGGACCTGGTGGGGAACCCATTCGCCGGGACGGGAGGACTCAACATCCTGAACCTGGCGGCATTCAAGGCGCCCTGCGACTGGGACGGCAGTCAGTGCACCGGCGGGCAGCACATGGGAACCGTGCCGCGCAATGCCTTCCGGGGTCCGAGCTTTCGCGCCTTTGACTTCTCCGTGGTGAAAAACTCGAAACTCACTGAGCGCTTCACGGTGCAACTGCGCGCCGACTTCTTCAACCTTCTGAACCACCCGAACCTGGCCAACCCGCTGTGGCCGAGTTATGAGGTGGACATGGCGCGCAACGGCCTGGATGCCACCGGGCACGGGATCGGGTTCCTGTCGCCGACGGTCACCCCGGACGTCGGTTTGGGCAATCCGTTCCTCGGGGGCGGCGGGCCGCGCAACATTCAATTGGCGGCGCGATTCATATTCTGATCGCACCCCGGCTTTCCCGGGCCGCGGACATTGCCTCCGCGGCCCAGGTTTTCTGCTCCCGCTCTCACTCGGTTTTGACCAACGGCAGTTCGATGAAGCTTTCCTGGCCGGGCGCGTGAAACACGCGCTGCACCGCTTTTTTGTAGTCCTGCGGCCTGGCCCAGAAGATGTTCTCGACGAAAGTCTGCGGGTTGCGATCGTAGAGCGGGAACCAGCTCGATTGCACCTGCACCATGATGCGGTGCCCGGGCAGGAAGACGTGGTCAGCGGTCGGCAGGGCGAAGCGATAGAGCAGTGGCTTGTCAGGCGCGAGGGGCTTCGGGGTTTCCAGGCTTTCGCGATAGCGGCCGCGGAAGATGTCTGCCGAAATCATCAACTGGTAACCGCCCAGGTTGGGCTGGCCGGCTACCTGGTCCGGGTAGACATCGATGAGCTTCACCACCCAATCGCTGTCGGTCCCGCTGGTGGAGGCGACCAGGTTGGCGATTGGCTGGCCGGCGATCTTGAGCGGTTTCGTGAGGGGATCGGATACAAAGGCGAGAACGTCAGTGCGGCTGGAGAACTCGCGCTGATCGTCGGCGAGCCACTCCGACCACGCCTTGCCGCGGCTGGAGAAGTTCGAATCGATGGGCCTTAAGCGGAAGGGCACCGGCCGCGCCGGGTCGGAGACGTACTCGTCGAACGCGGCCTCGCCCGGTTTGGGCGCGGCCAAGCTCAGTTTTAACCCGGCGTCCAGGTAAAGCGGCGTTGGCGCAACCGTGCAGCCGCTGGTGCACCCGGCGGGCCATGCCGGCAGCCGCAGCCACTTGTTGGTTCCCGTCTCGAACACGTTTACGGGCGCCATGCCGGCGGGCGGGGTTTCACCCTTCAGGTAATAAGCCAGAAATGGCGCCAGGATGCGCTCGCGGAAATACAGCGCCGTGTCGCTGTTGAACTTGATCTCGCCCAGGCTGCTGCCGTCGCCGATTTCCTGGCCGTGATACCACGGGCCTAAGACGAGAAACACCTTGTCGTTGCCGACGTCCTTCGGCTTGACCGCCTTATACACGGCAATCGCGCCGTAAATGTCTTCCTGGTCCCACAGGCCGTGCACCAGCATTACCGGGACCTGCAGCGGCTCCCGCGCGAGGAGCTTATCCACCGCCTGCTCGCGCCAGAAGGCGTCGTAGCCCGGGTGCTCCAGAATCTTGCGCCAGAACCCGACCTGCTCCAGGCCGTGGCGGCGCCCCAGCTCGCCGGCGGAACCGAACTGCAGGAATTCGTCGTACATATCGAAGTGGCTGGTCCACCAGTTCACGCTGGAATCGCGCGTGGCCTCCTGGTCGTGGATGTACCCCATGCCCTGCTCGCGGAAGGCGCCGTTGTGAAACCAGTCATCGCCCATCCATCCATCCACCATGGGGTTCATGGGGACGGCCACTTTGAGCGCGGGGTGGGGATTGACCAGCGCCATCAACGGGAGGAAACCGTCATACGAAATGCCCAGGATTCCCACCTTGCCGTTCGTCTCGGGGACGTTCTTCACCAGCCAGTCAATGGTGTCGTAGGTGTCGGTGGCGTGGTCCACGGGCGTCGGGTTCAGCGGCCCGCGCAGCGGCCGGTTCATCACGTAGTCGCCCTCGGAGCCGTATTTACCGCGGACATCCTGCACCACGCGGATGTAGCCGCCTGCGACGATCACATCGGTCGCATTGTCGTACCCATGCAGGATGGGCCCCAGGTGCGGGCTGTGGGCATGGCTGGTGAGCCTGGCAGCGTTGTACGGCGTGCGCGTAAGCAGGATGGGCGCGTGCGTGGCGCCCCTGGGAACAATGACGATGGTGTGGAGCTTCACGCCGTCACGCATGGGGATCATCACGTCGCGCTTGACGTAATCGAAGCTGGCGGTGACAGGCTCGAACTTTGCCGGAGTTTCGCTCGGGAGCTGCGGGTATTGGGGAACCGCAGCCGGAGGGGTCTGTGCCGTGGCGGACTGCAGCAGCAGCAGTGCGGCAAACGATGTCACTAAGCTCACCATGCGAACATGCTCGTTCAGTTTCATAAGACTCCTCGCAGACACCCGCGGCCGGCAGGATTCGACAGCGCGGGGTCCTGTTGTGAGAACAGCCGGGAATTGTGAGCTGTGGGGCGGCCTGAACGCAAGCAGAACCAAAGTATCGGTCCGGACGGAACCGCGGGTGGATTTTGCGCATCGCCGACACACGCCGGCCCACTGGGGGTATCTGGCGGTGGACCATTCAGAGTGGGCCGACCGGGACGCGGCACATCAGCAACTGCGGCGCTGGTCCGGCCCTGGTAACGTGACTGCTAATACCCAGCTTGCAACCTTGGGGACGTATACAGCACCTCATGACATGAAGAGAGGCAGAAAAACTCTGAGCTGAGGTGAGCCATGCTGTGGCTGATTTTTGCGATCCTGCTGATCGCGTGGATCCTGGGGTTGGTGGGAACGTACACCATCGGGGCGTGGTTGTGGCTGCTGCTGGTCGCAGCCGTTATCGTGCTGATAATTCAACTGGCAAGTGGGCGGCGGGCTGCCTGAGGCCGTCGAAAGGCGGTTCTATCGGGCAGCTCGGCAGCCGAGGGCGGCTGCCGCCACGCGCCACGCAGCTCGGCAGCCGATGGCGGCTGCCTCCACGCAGCCCGGCGCCACGTCATGATCCTACGGTGACCGGCTGCTGGGTTTCGATGGCGGCCTCGCGCAGGAACTTGGCGGCTTCCTCCGGCGGCGTGGGATTGATATAGAACCCGGTGCCCCACTCGAACCCGGCCGTCTTGGTCAGCTTGGGCATGAACTCGATGTGCCAATGGTAGTGCTCGTTAAACGGGTCCTGCACCGGCGAGGTGTGGATCACGAGGTTGTAAGCCGGGTTATCGAGCACGTTATAAGCCTTGGCCAGCAGCGACTTGAGCGCGCGCGCCAGGTCCTCGAACATGGCCGACGAGGAGTTCTCAAACGCCGACTCGTGACGCTTGGGCAGAATCCAGGTCTCGAAGGGGAAGCGCGGGGCGTAGGGCGCGAGGGTGACGAACTGATCGTTCTCCCCGATGACGCGCAGCCCGCTATCGGTCTCCTGGCGGATGATGTCGCAGAAGACGCAGCGCTCCTTGTAGACGTAGTACTGCTTGGCGCCCTCCAGTTCCTCCACCACCTGCTTGGGCAGAATGGGCAGGGCGATGAGCTGGGAATGCGGGTGCTCCAGGGAGGCGCCGGCGGCCTCGCCGTGGTTCTTGAAGATCAGGATGTACTTGAAGCGCTTGTCCTGCTTGAGATCGAGGATGCGGTCGCGGAAAGCCCACAGGGTGTCCTCGATGCGCTTGGCCGGCATAGTGGCCAGGCTGGCGGCGTGGTCCGGGGTTTCGATGATGACCTCGTGGGCGCCGATGCCGTTCATGCGGTCGAACATGCCTTCGGCGCGGCGGTTCAGGTTGCCCTCGATGCCCAGGGCGGGAAACTTGTTGGGCACCACGCGGACCGTCCAGCCCGGCGAGTCCTTGGAGTTCGGCCCGCCGTTCGGATGGGGACGATAGGCCAGGATCTCGGGTGGCGTCTTGCTCTCGTTGCCGTAGCAGAAGGGGCAAAAGCCGCCCTTCATCTTCATCTGCTCGCGGATGAAGTCCGTGGGGCGTTTGGCGCGGTCGGTCGAAATAATGACCCAGCGGCCGACGATAGGATCTTTACGTAGTTCGGGCACAGAGAGTCCCTCTTTGTAACTGCCAAACAGCAATATTACGGCATTGAGAAGGCATTTTTAAATAGGGTGATGTCCGGAGAGGCGGCGTCAGGCTCGCAGTAAACGCTTACGATATCGAAGCGCAGGGCGCTCGCGGCGGGCAGGCGGCGGCGGAAGTCGCGGGCCACGGCGGCCAACTCGCGGCGCTTGTGCTCGTCCACGGCGGCTTCGGCGGGCTTGACCTCGCGCGTGGTGCGGGTCTTGACCTCGACGAAACAGAGCACGCCGCCATCCCAGCCGACCAGATCGAGCTCGCCCCGGCGCCGCGGCGAACGCCAGTTGCGCGCCACAATCGTGTACCCGTGGCGCCGAAGGTAGAAATAGGCCTCCTCTTCCCCCTTCTTGCCGGTCACCAGATGAGCAGGGGTTTCCGACGATGTGCGCAGCAGGCGGGCGGCGGCATCCAGGGAGCCAAGCAAGGTTTTGACCAGCCTGCCTTTCATGGCGGGGAAATTATAAGGCTTTGGCCGTCAGGCGCAAGGCGCGCGCAGCCGAGTTCAACAACAGCCGCGGATTGACGCAGATAAACGCGGACCAGGGCCAAGGGATTTCTCTTTGTGATCCGCGTTTATCCGCGAAATCCGCGGCTTGCGTTCCTCAGGCGCCCTGCGGCTTGCCGCGGCCGGGTCCCAGGCCGGGCTCGCTCTCCGCGATCGAGATGCACCCTTCCAGGATGTCCAGGCCGATGTCCGCCTGCGCTTCGGTGATGATCAGGGGCGGGCAGAAGCGGATGGCACCGGGCCCGGCGCCCAGGAACAGGCAGCCGCGCTGGAAGGCCAGCTCGACCACGCGGTCGCGTTCTGAGCCGGCGTGGGTCTTGCTTTCCTTGTCGCTGACCAGGTCAATGCCGATCATAAGGCCGCGGCCGCGGACGTCGCCCACGAGCTTGTGCTTTTTCGGCCACACGCTGATGCGTTCCATGACGTGGCGTCCTACGCGCTCGGCGTTGCCAATGGCTTCGCGCTCCAGAACGTCCATGGTGGCCAGGGCGGCGGCGATGCACACCGGGTTGCCGCCGAAGGTGGAAGCGTGCGAACCGGGGACCCAGTCCATAACGTCGGCACGGGTGAGCGTCACCCCCAGCGGCATGCCGGAGGCGATGCCCTTGGCAATGCAGACGATGTCAGGCTCCACCCCGCTATACTCGACCGCCCACCACTTGCCGCTGCGTCCGGCGCCGCACTGCACTTCGTCGACCACCAGCAGGATGCCGTGGCGGTCGCAAATGCGGCGCAATTCCTGCATGAATTCCGCCGGCGCCACCCGGTACCCGCCTTCGCCCTGGATGGGCTCGACCACGATGGCGGCGACTTCTTCCGGCGGCAGCGTGGTCTTCATCACCACGTCCTCGATAAAGCGGGCGCAGCCCAGCGCAAATTCTTCCGCGGTCGCGCTGGACGGGCGGCGGTACATGTCGGGGAAGGGCACGTGCGTGACCCCCGGCATGGTGGGGAAAAAGCGGCGGCGCTGCTGCGGCTTGGAGGCGGTCAGCGAGAGCGCGCCCATGGTCCGCCCGTGAAACGCGCCGTAGAACGCAATAATGTTCTGCCGCCGCGTGTGATAGCGCGCCAGCTTGATGGCGGCTTCTACGGCTTCGGCGCCGGAGTTACCGTAGTAGACCTTGTGCGGGCCGCGCATGGGGGCCACGGCGGAAAGGCGCTGGGCCAGGGTCACCATGTTTTCGTAGTAGAAATCCGTGCCCGACATGTGGATGAGTTCCGCCGCTTGCTTCTGGATGGCTTCCACCACGTGCGGGTGGCAGTGGCCGGTGGAGACCACGGCGATGCCGGCGGAGAAGTCAAGGAACTCGTTGCCGTCCACGTCTTCCACCATGACGCCGCGGCCGCGGCGCGCGACCAGCGGGTAGGAACGGGTGTAGGAGGGCGAAATGAACGTCTTGTCGCCGGCGAGGACGCGGCGGGCATTGGGCCCGGGCAGTTCGGTGATGATGCGGGGCCCGGCCGGGGCAGTGGTGACGCTGGACATGACATTCTCCCGAATTCTGTCTGTATTGTTGTCCATCGCTCCGAACCACTTAGTTCGGAGCGCCAGCGGAACGGGAGAGTTGCTTAGTCGCCGCCAAAAAGGTTGGGCCGGGAGTTCTCAGGAACCCGGCAGAGAGCGGCGCGCGGACGGTCCAGGATCAGCCGCAAACGGCACGGCAGCACGGCGGGATGGACGCGGTGGAACATAAACTCTTCTCACATTCATTATAGCTCCCGGATGCAAGTCCGGGGATCGGTGATCGGGTCATCGGGCGATCTGGTATGGTAAGTGCTTCTGCACAATGACTGGTGACCGACAGCACCGGTGGCGCGTGCTATTCGCCTTCGCGCTGGTGTACGTGTTCTGGGGATCAACCTACCTGGCGATCGGGATCGCGGTGGAGCACGTGCCGCCGATGCTGATGACCGGTTCGCGGTTTCTCACCGCGGGCGTGGTGATGCTGGGCTGGTGCGCCCTGAGCGGGCGGCGCATCGCGGTGAGCGGCGGCGAGCTGCTGCGGCTGGGGATCATCGGGGCGCTGCTGCTGAGCGTCTCCAATCCGGTGCTGGCGCGGGCGGAAGAAGTGGTGCCCACGGGGCTGGCGGCGCTGATCATCTCCATCACGCCGGTGTGGTTCCTGGTTATTGACAGCTGGATATTCCGGGGCGACCACCTTTCGCGCCGCGGCCTGAGCGGCATTCCGCTGGGCCTGGGCGGCATCGTGGTGCTGCTGTGGCCCAAGCTGCAGCAAATGTCGTCCAGCGCGGTGGACCGCCGCGTGTTGTGGACGTCGCTGACGCTGCTGGGCGCGTCCATGGCCTGGGCGCTGGGCTCGGCGCTGTCGAAGCGCTGGCAGTCGGGCATCGATGCGTTCTCCGCGACGGGGTGGCAGATGACAGTGGCGGGCGCCATCAACCTGTCGCTGGCGGGCGTGTTCGGCGAGTATTCGCGGGTGCGATGGACGGCCCAGGGCGTGGGCGCCATCGTCTACCTGATTATCTTCGGCTCCTGGGTGGGCTACAGCGCCTACATATGGCTGCTGCAAAATGTGCCCATGCCCAAGGTGGCGACCTACGCCTACGTCAACCCCGTAGTCGCGGTCTTCCTGGGCTGGTTGGTGCTGCACGAAGCGGTGGACGCCTACATTCTGGCCGGGAGCGCGATCATCATTGCCGGGGTGGCCCTGGTGACCAGCGCCAAGGTCAAGAGCAAGGCCGGAGTGATCGAGGCGGAAACACTGCCGGCGGTGGAGGGAACCGGGGACTGAAATCAGATTTCAGATTGAAGATTTAAGATTTCAGATTTGGCGAATTGTCGCTATCAACTCTGCCGCACCCGTGAGAGCTGGCGTTTGAAATCTGAAATCTGAAGTCTGAAATCTGAAATGAAGTCCCGGCCCCTCACTTAAGTAACCCCCGAATCCCATCTGCGTCTTGTGTACCGAAATGCACTTTGCTACTGTCGCCGCAAGCAAAGCGTGGCGCTACTGGTTGGACGGGCACGCGTGAAGACGGGCCGGGCAACCAGCAGGCGTGGTTGGAGGAGCGCTATGGCCCAGGTAGCACTGGTGGTGGACGACTCGATGCTGATCCGGCACACGGTGTGCCGCTTCCTGGAGCAGCGCGGGTTCACGGTGGAGTCGGCCAGCAACGGCGTGGAGGCGCTGGCGACGCTGTCGGAGATGCGGGCCGACCTGATCGTGACCGACCTGATGATGCCCAAGATGACCGGCAGCGAGCTGATTACCGCGGTCAAGAGCAACCCGCAGACTTCCGCCATTCCGATCGTGGTGCTGGCCGGGCGGCAGAGCGCCAGCGAGGTCCATCCCGAGGGCCGCGCCGATTACGTGATCTTCAAGGATATCGATATTGTCGAGCAGCTCGACCGGGCGCTGGCATCGGCGAAGCTATTGGCGGTCAGCAATTAGCGATTAGCCGTTGGCGGTTAGCCGTTGGTGATTCCTGCCCAGTTCGGCTTTCACCTTTCAGATGACGCAGACAAGCCCAGAGCAAAACCAGAGTTGCTGTACCCCAAGCGTCCCTTAACGTCTTCATTCCCAGCCGGTCCGCATGAAGTTGATCGTGTCGTCCTGAAGCGAGGGCCAATGGCCAACGGCCAACAGCCAACGGCTATCTAAGCTGCAATCCCGCTTCCGCTGAGAGTTCCGGTTCGGCGAAATCGCCGGCCAGGAACTTGGGATAGGCGGCGGCGGCGATCATGGCGGCGTTATCGGTAGAAAGCGGTCGCGAGGGAAAGAAGACCGGCAGGCCTTCCTGCGCGGCCTGCTCCTCAAACCGGCGGCGCAGTTCGGAGTTGGCCGCCACGCCGCCGGTGACGAACAGCGTGGCGACATTGTAGTGGCGAGCGGCGGCCAGCGTCTTCTCGATGAGGTCGCCAATCACCGCGTGCTGGAACGAGGCGGCCAGGTTGAGGGTCTCGCGGTCGGCAACGGCGAGATAGTCTTCGATGCCCGGCTTGGCGATCTTGGCGAGCGCGGCGCGGCGGCCCTCGACGGCGGCCTTCATGTTGTGCGTCTCAAGGTAGCGCAGCACCGCCGTCTTGATGCCGCTGAAGGAGAAGTCGAAGTGAAGAACACTCCCGGCCGAGGGCGGCCGGGCTACATCGCCATTTTCGCGCTCTTTGCGGTCGCGGTGCTTCATCTGCGCGAAGGTGAACTTCACCGCCTGCGGGTCGCCATGCGGGGCCAGCTGGTTGATGATCGGGCCGCCGGGATACCCCAGCCCGAGCAGCTTGGCCACCTTGTCGAAGGCTTCGCCGGCGGCATCGTCGCGGGTATGGCCGATGTTCTGGTAGCTCCAGCTCTGGCCGCGCTGCTCGGCCAGGTACAGGTGCGTGTGCCCTCCGGAAACCACCAGCGCCAGCACCGGAAATTTCAGCTCGCGATTACCCTTCTGCCGCTCTTCCAGCAGCACCGCGTGGATATGGCCTTCGAGGTGGTTGACGGCGATCAGCGGCTTGCCGAGCGCGAAGGCCAGCGCCTTGGCGAAGCTGATGCCCACCAGCAGCGCGCCAGGCAGGCCGGGACCGCGCGTGACGGCCAGCGCGTCCATTTCCGGGTAGCTGCGGCCGGCTTCCGCCAGCGCGGTACGCACCACCGGGAGGATCGCCCGCAGGTGCTCGCGCGAGGCCAGCTCCGGCACCACGCCGCCGTAAGGACGGTGGGTGGCGATCTGCGAGAGCACCACGTTCGAGATCACCTGCTCGCCCGAACGCACCACCGCCGCCGCGGTTTCGTCGCAGGAGCTTTCAATTCCCAGGATGTAGGCGGAGGGCATGTCTCTATACTAGCAATTAGCAATTAGCGATTAGCAATTAGCCGGGGGCCGCCGTTGTCGGCTATCGGCTAAGCAGGTCTGGCTGATCGCTAATAGCTAATCGCTAATGGCTGATTCTCCCAAATCCGCCGCCGTCCAGATCGTGCGCACCCTGCGCGAACACGGGTACAAGGCGTACCTGGTGGGCGGATGTGTGCGCGACCTCGTGCTGGGACGCGAGCCGGCGGATTACGACGTGGCCACCGACGCGCATCCTGAGGACGTGATGCGCATCTTCCCGCGCACCTGGGCCGTGGGCGCGCAGTTCGGCGTGGTGCTGGTGCCGGTGGAAGGATCGGGCGATCGGGTGATCGGGTCGTCGGGTGATCTGAAAATCACGGAAGAAGCTCAGGAAAACAAGCCGATCACTAAATCACCAGATCACCAGATCACCAGATCGCCCGATCACCCGATCACCCGATCCATCGAGGTCGCCACGTTCCGCAGCGATGGCCTCTACACCGACGGGCGGCATCCGCACGAGGTCACCTACACCAGAGAAGCGCGCGAAGACGTGCAGCGGCGCGACTTCACCATCAACGGGCTGCTGCTGGACCCCACCAGCAACCAGGTGCTGGACTACGTTGGCGGACTGGCCGATTTGCGCGCCGGTATCGTGCGCACCATCGGCGCGCCGGATGGGCGGTTCGGCGAAGACAAGCTGCGCATGCTGCGCGCGCTGCGCTTCGCGGCGCGCTTCGGATACCGCATTGATCCGCAGACCATGGCGAGCATCCGCGGGCTGGCGCCGCAGATCGCGCAGGTCAGCCGCGAGCGCGTGCGCGACGAACTGACCAAGATGCTCACCGAGGGCCAGGCGCGGCGCGCCTTCGAGTTGCTGGACGAAAGCCATTTGCTGCCCGAAGTGCTGCCCGAGATCGAGCGCATGAAGGGGGTGGCGCAGCCGCCGCAGTTCCATCCCGAGGGCGACGTCTGGGTGCACACGCTGCTGATGCTCGGCATGCTGGCGCCCGCCGGCTCGCGCACCCTGGCGTGGGGCGCGCTGCTGCACGATGTGGGCAAGCCGGCGACGTTTCGCGTTGCGCCGGACCGCATCCGCTTCGACGGGCACGTGGAGGTGGGCGTAGCTATGGCGCAGGAGATCGGGCGGCGGCTGCGCATGTCGAACGACGACATGCGGCAGATCGAAGCGCTGGTGGCCAACCACATGCGCTTCGCCGATGTCTTCAAGATGAAGCCTTCCACGCTGAAGCGCTTCCTGCGCCTGCCGCGATTCGCCGAGCACCTGGAGATGCACCGCATCGACTGCCTGGCCAGCCACGGCGATCTTTCGATCTACGATTTCCTGCGGAACAAGATCGCGGAATTGCCACCGGAGGAGATTCGTCCCGCGCCGCTGCTGACGGGGCGCGACCTGATTGCGCTCGGCTATCAGGCGGGGCCGCGCTTTAAAGAAATCCTGGCGGCGGTCGAGGACGCGCAACTGGAGGGCCGGCTGCGGACGAAAGAAGAAGCGCTGGAATTCGTAAGCCGTGAATTTCCCAGAGCAGTGGCCAGTGGCTAGTGGCCAGTGCAAAGCTGAGTACGGAATCAGCACTGCGATTTGCGGCAAACACCCACATCTGCCAAAAGCAGGCAGACGTGGGCGCCCTCCGGTACAATCAGATTTTTCGCGGAAGCGTCATGGAGCACGCGCGCAATAGACTGCAAAAGCTGGTGATGGACGCCATCCGGCGCGCGCCGCCGCAGGAAGCTCCGCTGCTGGGCTGGCCGGTGGCGTGCGGGGCCAAGGTGGCCGAGCGCACACGCGCGCTCAGCTATGCGCAGGGCGTGCTCTGCGTCGAGGTGCCGGACGCGGCCTGGCGCAAGGAATTGACGGCGCTGACCTCGCAGTATCTGGCCACGCTGCGGCAGCTCGGCGTGACACGGATTGAGTTTGTAGTTGCCGGCGTCCGCCGCAAAGCACAAGCTGAACGCTGACAGCTGACAGTTCCCTCATGAAAGTCACCGAAAAAGACGTGCTCTACGTGGCCGAGCTGGCCAATCTGGAACTGACCGAGACGGAGCGCGCCCGCATGGTCAGGGACCTCAATTCGATTCTGGAATACGTGGACCGGCTGAACCAGCTCGATACCAGCAACGTCGAACCCATGGCGCAGACCGCGGATCGCTACGGCATCGACCAGGGCAAGACCGGCACGGCGCGGTTTGCCTATGCCATGCGCGAGGACAAGACCGGGCCGTCGCTGCCGCGCGATGTGGCAATGGAGAACGCGCCCGAGTCGGACGGGGCTTTTTTCAAAGTGCCGAAGGTGATTGAAAGATAGCCATTGGCCGTTGGCCGTTGGCCATTGGCGGGCAGAATCCGGAGTTGCCAACGGCTAATGGCTAACGGCCACTGGCAAGTTAGTTGACATGGACATCGGTCTCCTCACCATCGAATCGGCGCGCACTGCCATTTTGGAGCGGCAGACGACGGCGGTCGCGCTGGCGGAAAGCTTCTACCGGAAGATCGAGGCTGACGACCCGAAGATTGGCGCTTACCTGACGCTGACGCGCGAACGCGCATTGGCGAAAGCCGCGCATATCGACGCCATCGCGGATAAAGGCGATCCACTGCCGCCGCTGGGCGGGGTGCCCATCGCGATCAAAGACGTGCTGACCATGCGCGGCGTGCGCACCACCGCCGGGTCGAAGATCCTGAACAATTTTGTCGCGCCCTACGACTGCACCGCGGTGGCGCGGCTGGAAGCGGCGGGCGCGGTGGTGCTGGGCAAGACCAACTGCGACGAGTTCGCCATGGGGTCGTCGAACGAGAACTCCGGCTACTGGCCGGTGCGCAACCCGCGCGACCTGACGCGCGTGCCCGGCGGCTCCAGCGGCGGCCCGGCGGCGGCGGTGGCGGCGGGCACGGCGGTGGCGGCGCTCGGATCCGACACCGGCGGCTCCATCCGGCAACCGGCCTCGTTCTGCGGCGTGGTGGGCCTGATGCCGACCTACGGGCGCGTGTCGCGCTACGGGCTGATCGCGTTTGCCTCCTCGCTCGACCATATCGGGCCGATCACCAAATCCGTGAAAGACGCGGCCATCCTGCTGCGGCACATGGCGGGACGCGATCCGCTGGACTCAACCTCCGCGCCAGTGCCGGTGGGGGATTATGCCGCGGAAATCGGCGAACCGGTGCGCGGGCTGCGGCTCGGCGTACCCAAGGAATATTTCGGCGACGGCTTGGACGCGGAGGTGCGGACCGCGGTGGAGCGCGCCATCCAGAAGCTGGCGGAGGCGGGCTGCGAGGTGGCGCCCATTTCCCTGCCTCACACTCCGTATGCCATTCCGACCTATTACGTGATCGCGACGGCGGAGGCGTCGTCGAACCTGGCGCGCTACGACGGCGTGCGCTACGCCTACCGCTCGCCGCAAGCACGCACCCTTTCCGAGATGTACCGCCGCAGCCGCGACGAGGGCTTCGGGGCCGAGGTGAAGCGGCGCATCATGCTGGGCACCTACGCGCTCAGCGCCGGCTATTACGACGCCTACTACCTGAAAGCGCAGCGCGTGCGCACGCTGCTGGCGCGCGACTTCGAAGCGGCCTTCCAGCAGGTGGACGCGGTGGTCACCCCGACCTCGCCCACACCGGCCTTCAAACTCGGCGAGAAGGTGGACGATCCGCTCGCCATGTATCTGGCCGACATCTACACCGTCACCGCCGACCTGGCGGGCGTGCCCGGCATATCCGTGCCGTGCGGAGAATCCAAGGGCGGCCTGCCGATCGGGTTGCAGATCCTGGGGCGGCACTTCGACGAGGCCACAGTGATCCGCCTGGCGCACGCCTACGAACATGCGCGGGCAGGTTGACGGTTTTCGGTTCGCGGTTGTCGATTTCTTTTGCTCAGCTTCAACAATCAGCGATGAGTTGTGATCCACGCTGGGCCTACGTCTACCGTAAACCGTGAACCGTAGACCAAAGTGCTACGACTTCTGCGCACGCGGCGGCGATCAGAGTTAGCGGCCGGATGTAAAAAGTACGCGACGCAATGCCGCGCCCGACCGCGCTGCTTCACCTCAAGAGCTTACGTTCCAGCTACATACCTCGCGGCGAGAGATTGGCCCCTGGTCTGCACCTTAGTACGCCGGCAGTAGGAAGGGAGGCTGTGATGAGGAAATTCTCTTTCAGCTCGCTGGCCGCGATGACGCTATGCGGGGCGATGGCGACGGGCACGGCCTGGGCGAGAGGCAACGAGCACGGCAAGGAGCATGACCGCCATCAAGGCCGCGAGCACGCGCGCGCGGTGTCGGAACACCGGCAGCAAGGCAGGCCCGCGGCGCCTCCGGGTTGGGACCACGGGCGGAAAACGGGTTGGCGCAACTGCGATGCGCCGCCGGGCCAGGCGAAGAAGGCCGGATGCGAGCCGGTCCGGGCGCGGCGCGCAAAGCGCCGTGACGAATGGCGGGAAAGAAGACGGCGGGAGGCGCTGCGCGACACACGCCGGCGCCAACAACGGCGGGAAGCCTGGCAGCGGGCGCAGCAGCGGCGCGCCCAGGTGACCGCGGCGCGGCAGAATGCGCAGAATGCAAAGCCCACCGCCCCCCGCCACAACGGAATGCACGACCGCGACTACGACCGGCATTAGGCGTTGATTTCGCAAACGGACATCTCGGCACGGCCGGCGTCGTGCCGCTTTCTTCCGTCTCGGATGCGATCGTGCGGGCGGCTATTGAGTCGTGACCACCGAATTCGGCGTGGTACCGGCGGTGGCGGTGCCCGAGGATTTCAGGGTGCTGCCGCTGATAGTGAAAATGGAAAGCGTACTGCCGCCGAAATTGGCGGTGTAAACGAAGCTGCCTGAGGGATCCACCGTCACGTCCACCGGCGTGCTCCCGCTGGAAAAAGGCGAGCCCGACATCGCCGTCAGCGTGCCGTCGGCGTTGATACTGAACCCGGAGACATTGCTCGAGCCCCGGTTGGCAGTGAAGAGAAACTTGCCATTCGCCCCAACCGCCACCGCCACCGGATTGGCGCCGGCCGCGAAGGCGTTGGTCGAGCCTCCGGGGTTAGCAATGAGGGTCAGGTCGCCCGTGCTGGCGTTGACCGCGTATGCGCAGACGGCGCTGGCGCCGTCGGCGATGAACAGGAATTTGCTGTTCGGGTCCAGCGCCATGTCGTCGGAGGCGGCGCAGGGCGCCGGCGAAACGGTATCGGTCAGGGTCAGCGTGCCGTCGGTCTGGTTGATCTTGAATGCCGCCGTGCCGGTGGCGCCCAGCCCCACGTAGAGAAAGCGCCCCCCAGGATCCACGCTGGCGCGTATCGGAGTTCCCCCCAGCGTCACCCTGGCGCTGAAGGCCGTGAGCGCGCCCGAGGAATTCACCGTGTAGCCGGAAACGTCGTTGGAACCACTGTTGACCACGTACACGAAGCGCCCCCCGGGATCGACCGCCACCCATGCCGGATTGGTGCCTGCCGCAAACGGTGAGCCGGTGACCTCGGCAAGCACGCCGCTGGTGCGGTCCACCGTAAAGGCCGAGACGCCGCCGCCCTGGTTGGCGGCGAACACGAACTTGCCTCCGCTGTCGGCGCCCACGGCAACCGTGCCGGTGCCGGCGGCGAACGGCGAGCCGGAAACGGCGGTCAGCGCGCCGCTGGAATTGTCCACCGTGTAAGCGGACACGCTTCCCACGTCGCCGTTGTTGAAATTGGCGGCGAAGGCAAACTTGGGAACCGCGCCGGTAGGATTGCTGCCGCTGCTCGAGCCGGGATTCGGCTTCGCCCAGAAGTCGTGACCGCCGCATCCGGCCAGCGCCAGGGAAACCAACCCCAGCAAGATGGTGCGCTTGATGTGCATGGTGGCATCGGAATTTTAGCAGGTTCAGTCCCGGACGGTGGTGAGTTCCGGTGAGCGAGACCGGCGGCTGGCGACTGCTAGGGAAGCTCTGATCAAGTACGTCGCCGGTGCCTCAGCGGCTAAAGCCGCGCTCATTTTGCGGCATTTACGGACGGCCTGAAGGCCGTCCCCTTCAAGGAACCGCAGTTAATCAGAGCTTCCTTAGGTGGACTTTCTGGGCTTGCCGCGGGAGATGCGGTCGTCGATAGGTTTGCGTCCGGCGAAGCCCTCTTCCAGGCCGTGCCAATGAGTGATCCTGGGCTCGCCCAGTTTCCAGCACAGCAGGATGATCTCGCCCTCCACCTCGCAGGGGAAATCCAGCAGGCCGGCGTCCAGGTCCTTGACCTGCGCGCCGGTGGATTCGATTTCCGCCATGTCGTCCTTGACCTGCTGCACCGCCTTGTCGCTCTCGGCGCGGCGCTCGATCAGCGCGGAGATGTTGAGCGTCGAGCCGCCGAGCAGGAACACACGCTGGTTGATTTTCTGGAAGTAGTCCTCGATTTCCTCTATGTGCCGCTTGCCCTCCATGGCCCGCCGCAGCAGCGATTCCATCACCGGCAGCAGGGTGTGGGCTTGCTCGAGAGTGAAGGTCCGTCCGATCACGACAAAGAGCTTATCACTTTCACAAGCATATCGTCAGGCGATATGACAATCCGGGACTGTGAGCGCGCCGTATGAATCACACCCGGCCGTAGCGAACGCGCTCTATTGGATCTCCAGCATGCGGTCCAGGGCCACCCGCGCCCAGTGTTTGACTTCGTCCTCGACCTGTATGCGGTTCACCACCTCGCCTTCCACCAGATTCTCCAGCGCCCAGCACAGGTGCTGCGGCGAGATGCGGAACATGGTGGTGCAGAGGCAGCCGGAATCGTCCAGGGTGATGACCTTCTTCTCCGGCGCGAACTGCCTGGCGAGCCGGTTGACTAGGTGAATTTCCGTGCCCACGGCAAAGCTGGCGCCGGCGGGCGCCTGGCTGACAATGCTGATCAGCTTCTCGGTGGAGCCGATCCCGTCAGCCTTCCGGCAAACCTCCAGGCGACACTCCGGATGCACGATCACCTGCATGCCCGGATAGCGGGCGCGCACCTTGTCCACGTGCTCAGGCAGGAAGCGCTGGTGTACCGAGCAGTGGCCCTTCCACAGGATGACCTTGGCCGCGCGCATGCGCTCGGGCGTCAAGCCGCCCATGCTCAGGAACGGGTCCCAGACCACCATCTGGTCCAGCGGGATCCCGAGCGCGTAGCCGGTATTGCGGCCGAGGTGCTGGTCGGGAAGGAAGAAGAGTTTTTCGTTCTTGCGCAGGCCCCAGGTGAAGGCGCCCCTGGCGTTTGACGAGGTGCATACCAGCCCGCCGCGCTCGCCGCAGAAGGCCTTAATGGCGGCGGTGGAATTCATGTAGGTGACCGGCGTGACGCCGTCGCCGCTGTCGCTGGTCAGGCCCAGCGCGACCAATTGTTCCCAGCAGTCTTCGACCTGCGTGATTTCCGCCATATCGGCCATGGAGCAGCCGGCGTTCAAGTCCGGCAACACCACCCGCTGGCCGGGACGGCTGAGGATGTCGGCGCTTTCCGCCATGAAATGCACGCCGCAGAAGACGATGAAACGCCCCCCGGCCTGCGCCGCCATTTTCGAGAGCTTGTACGAGTCGCCGGTGTAATCGGCGAAGCGGATCACCTCGTCGCGCTGGTAGTGGTGCCCCAGGACTATGGCATCGGAGCCGAGCGCCTGCCGGGCGGCAGCGATCCGCTCGTCCATAGACGCGTCTGGGAGGACCAGATAATTGTCCAGCCTGCAGGAAGCCGCTGTTGTAGCCAATTTGTCATCGCTCGCTTTCAGTCCCGCGCAAGGCGGAACGGGGATGTTGAAAGCATCAGCCGGCTCCAGTAGGTCCACTGCCAGACGGCCCGACCTACGGGGTTGTTGAAGCCGGTAGTTGTTTCGCGTGCCTCACCTGTACGGATGCGCGCCGCACCGAATAAGCTTCATCCATCTTCGGCACAGCCGCGCGTGCGAGGCAACAAACATATTGTGCTCCGTGGCGGGAGATGGCGCAAGCCAATTCAGCAATCCCAGGAAACATCGTGAGGCGATGCGACGCGATCAGCGCGGGGGCAGTTTCGGGGACGATGCGCCGGGATACGGCTGGCCGGTGGAAAGCTCGGCGATCAAATCCGCCATGCGCCGCAGCGCCAGGACGTCGTGGGCCTGGAAGGCATGCGGGTGGGACGAGAAAGCCTCCACCACGCCGATCACGCGTCCCTGCGCCTTCACCGGCGCAATCAGCGCCGAGCGCAGGCCCAGCTTGCGGCAGACCAGCCGGTCGGCGCGCGGATCGGTTTCGGTGTCCTCGCAACGGACCACCTCGCCGGAGCGCACACATTCTCCGGAGAGGCCGAAGCGGGGATCGAGACGCGCGCCCACATCCGGGGCGGCGCCGCTGCTGGCGCGGCACAGGATGACCCCGCCGGTGTCCAGGGCGATAGCCGCGCCGGTGGCACGGCTGATGCTGCGCGTCCGTTCCAGCACGAATGCCAGCGCTTCATCGCCGCGGATTTTGTGCGCCAGCAGGTCGCGGCGCACGGCGGCAATCTCGTCATGTCCGCGCAGCGCAGGCCAATTGGGAACGCCGGCGAGGGTGCGGGGCGCGAGGGGCGGGCGCGGTTCGCGTGCCAGCCACTGCGCCAGGAGCGGACGCGCGGCGCCGGCAATCTGGTCGAAGCGGATACCCAGCCGCCCGGAGGTGTCGGTCCAGGCCACCGTGCCCATGGCATCCACCCGGCCGCCGCTTTCCGGCAAGTCGAAGTGCAGTTCGGTGGTAGCTCCCAGGGGCGCACGCGCCAACGCCTGCAAGCCGACCCCGGTTTCACTCAGGTCGAGCAGCAGCGCGCCCTTCTGGAATCCCAGGTCGACGCTGACCAGGTGACTGTCAACCACATTGCGGCGCAACACCAGCCTGCGCTCCGCTGCCTTCACTATCGCCATCCCCCGTTTGTAGCCGTCGTCATGTGAAGCCGCCGCGCGATGGGGACACCGGCACATGCGCCGCCATGCCCCCGCGTTGCAACTTTAGCGGAAGAGCATTCTCCTGGAGAAGTGGCGAATAAGGCTCAGCCGTGCGCGCTATTGCCTGGGCGCAAAGTTCACCTTGACGTCGACCTCGGCAGTAATCGGTTTGCCATTCAGCAGAAACGGCTGGTAGCGCCAGCCCTTGACAGCGTTGACGGCGGCGGCCGCCAGCAGCGGGCTGCCGCTGATCACCCTGACTTGTCCCACCCGGCCGCGCGTATCAACGGTGGCCTTCAGCACTACCGCGCCGCTCAAACGCAGGTTGCGGGCGGCCTGAGGGTACAGCGGCTCCACCCAGCGGATCAGCTTACCGCCGGTCACACCCTGCGAAACGGGCGGCGATGTCTCCAGCAAGGGGGCCGCAGCCGGCGCGCTGAGCACGGAATTGAAGTCTGCCGCTGCGCCTGCTGCGTTGCTCGGGACAACCAGCTCCGGTGGAGGTTCGGGCGCGGCGGCTGTCGTTGCCGGCCACGACGGCGTCACCACCAGCACGGGGACGTTGTTCCTCGCCGTGCTGCCGACTTTCGCCGGCGCCACAGCAGTGGCCGCCGGCGCCACCGTCGGAATTTCCGGCACAGGAGCAGCAGCAGGAAGAGGCGGCGGCGTGGGCAGTGTCGTAGCGGCTGTCACCGGCGCCGGCGCTGTACGCAACTTGAACGGCAAGCGGTCCCGGACCAGCCAGGCGGCGGCAGCCACCACGGTCACAACCAGAGCGGCCGCCAGGAGCTTAAGACGGCCCGGAAGCACACGGCCGGCAGGAACGGTTTCGTCCGACGCTTCCCATAACTCTTCGACATCCGTGGCGGCATACGCAACCGGCGCCTCCGCAACCGCAGGCGCGGGGTTGGCGCGCACTTCCGGCGCGGCGGGAGGCGGCTCGGCCGGCAGGCGTGGCGCTTTCTCGACCGGCGGCGCGCTGGGCGCCGCCAAGGCAACCGCGGGCGCAGGCGCTGCCACCGGCGCCGCCGACTTGGCCGTGACCAGCTCGGAAACCAGTTCCGCGCAATCCCGCAGCAGGAGTATGTCGCTGCTCTGAAAACCGTGCGCCTGTGACGAGAATACTTCCAGCACTCCGATCAGCCGGGCTTGTGCCTTCACGGGGACGATCACCGCCGAGCGCAAGTCCAGCTTGCGGCAAACGATGCGATCCGCCCGCGGGTCGGTTTCGGTATCCTCACAGCGCACCACCACGCCGCTGCGCACGCATTCACCCGAAAGTCCGCTGGCAGGATCCAGAAGCGCGCCGAAGGCCGGTGCGGCGCCGCTGCCGGCCCGGCAGAAGAACCCGTCGCCGCCTTGCAAGGCGATGGCAGCGCCGCTGGCGCCGGTCAGTCCGCGAATGCGCTGCACCATGTACGCCAGTGCCTGGTCGCCTTGCGCCCCTTGCGCCAGCAGGTCGCGGCGCAGCAGCGCGATTTCATCCTGCTTCTGAGCCAGCGGCCAATTCGGCACCGGGCTGGCCGGGGTTGGCGCCACCAGCGGCGGCCGCTCGCGCGCCAACCACTGCGCCAACTGCGGGCGGCACATGTCCGCGATTTCGTCGAAGCGGATGCCCACGCGCCCGGAATTGGCGGTCCACGCCACCGTGCCCACGCCATGAATGCGGTTGCTGGTCCCGGGCAGTTCAAAATGAAACTCGGTGGTCGCCCCAGTACGCGTCCCGGCCAATGCCTGCACGCCGATGCCGGTGGCGCTCAGGTCGAGCAGCAGGGCGCCGCTCTGAAAGGACAAGTCAACCGTGACCAGATGCGTGTCGATGACGGTGTGACGGGGCGCTGCCCGGCGCTCCTTTGCCTTGGCCTCTGCTGTGGCAACGTCATCCCCCATGGCGCTGTGGCTCCGCGGGCTCCGGGTTTACGGAAATTGACGCACGCCGCTCTGGGGCATGCCGAAGGAAGGATCCACCGGCTTGGCCATTACCGGAGGCGCCGGCGCGGGTCGCGCTGCCGGGGTGCTGGCGACCGAGGGCCTCACCATGGCAGGCTCGCTTTCGGCATCGTCGGCCAGCAACCGCGCCGCGATTCGTAAAGCCTCGATTTCGCGCTGAATCTGCTGGATCTCAAGTTCCTTCTGGCGCAGGACGTCGTGAATATTCTTCATCTCGTGTCCACCGGAGGTTTATTGGCTGGCTGCCTAACTTTACCGCGTTTCACTCCGGATACAAGCAGGAATTTACCTGAATTGTGAAAAGCTCAGCCGCCGATGTGCACCATGGTGCGGGAAGGGGGCGCAAAATCCGGCTCGCCGATGTGGTGGCGCGGCTCCTTGCGGTAGACCACGTCGCGAATGAAAGCGGCCAGGTCGTCGTCGGAGGCGCCGCGCCGCAGCATGCCGGCAAGGTCGTGGTCGAAGGTGGAGAACAGGCAGGTCCGGATCTTGCCGTCGGAGGTGAGGCGGACCCGGCTGCACTGCCCGCAGAACGGCTGCGACACCGGGGCGATGATGCCGATCTCGCCCAGGCCGTCGTCGAAGCGGTAGCGGCGCGCGGTCTCGCTGCGCGCGTGCGGGATTTCGACCAGCGGCCGGAACTCCGCCATGCGCTCCAGGATTTCCTCCAGCCGCACCACGATCTCCGGCGACCATACCCGGTCTTCTTCCAGCGGCATGAACTCGATGAAGCGCACCACCACGCCTTCCTCGCGGGCGAACTTGCCGAAGGGGACGATCTGGCCGTCATTGAAGCCGCGCAGCAGGACGCAGTTGACCTTTACCGGCTCCAGCCCCGCGCGCTGGGCCGCGCGCAGGCCCGCCAGCACCGCCTCAAACCCGCTCGGGACGCGGGTGATCCGCGCGAAGCGCCGGGCGTCTACCGCGTCCATGCTGACCGTGATCCGCCGCAGTCCGGCGTCTTTCAGCGGCTGCGCCATCTCGGCCAGCAGGTGGCCGTTGGTGGTGATGGCAACTTCCAGCGGATCGCCTCCGGGCGTGCGCAGACGCGCCAGGTCGCGCACGAAGTCAATCACTCCGTGCCGCAGCAGCGGCTCGCCGCCGGTCACCCGCACCTTCGTGATCCCGAGTGAGACGAAAACCCGCGCCAGCCGCAGATAGTCGGCGAAAGGAAGCTCGGCGTAAATGGCGCCCTGGGCGCCGGTGCGGCAGTACACGCACTTGTAATTGCAGCGGTCGGTCACGGCCACGCGCAGGTCGGTGATGGCGCGGCCGTGTTTGTCCGTTAGACGCGTGCCCTGCGCGATTTCAATCGAAGCCGCCAAGGTCAACCTCTTAACATTGCCGAATTGCCGAACCGAAAATTGCCGAATTCAACGCCCGATGGCGAACTTCAGAGTAGGGCACAATTCCGCAATTCCGCACTTCGGCACTTTCGCAATCACGCTTTCAATGGAAAGATGGTAGACGGGACGGCTCACGTGTCCACTGGGAAGGGACGTTTCCTTTCCAATGGCTTCGCCGCAGCGAAGCACGGGAGGCGCCGGCGTTTCCACCTGCACCCTGGGTCCGCGTCTTGCGGACGCCGCCGCCCGTTCCAGGGCATGCCCGAAGGAGCGGGCGGTCGGAAACAACGCACTCATTATAGATGCAGCCGCGCACCACAGAGCAACCACGGATCTTTTCTGATTGTGTGGCACAAGTCTCTGCCCCGTGGGGGAAACCCTGCCTGACGCACCGGTCGGAAACCCATGCCACAGGCATATCGCGGATAATAGGCACGGTGGTTTCCAACATCAGCAACATTATCGACCGCGCCGCCGCCGAGGCCGGCTTCGACCTGGCTGGGATCGCCCCGGTGCGCGACTTTCCCGAGCTGGACTATTTCGCTGAATGGCTGGCCTCCGGTCATGGCGGCGAGATGCGGTATCTGGAAAGCCGCGGCGAAGCGGGCGAACTGAAGCGCCGCGCTCTTTGCAATGTGGCCCCGTGGGCGCGCTCAGTGGTAGTTTGCGCCATCAACTACAACACCGCGCAGCCGAAGACGGCCGACCCGGCGGGCGCCGGCGGACCGCCGTCCCGGGGCTGGATTTCCCGCTACGCCTGGAGCCGCGAGGATTATCACGACTCGGTCATGTGCCGCCTGCGCGCCGTGGAAGCGCGCCTGAAGCAGGCAGCTCCGGACTCCCAGACCCGCTGCTACGTAGATACCGGGCCGCTGGTCGAGCGCGTCTACGCCCGCTATGCCGGCGTCGGCTGGGTGGGGAAGAACGGCTGCATCATCAACCAGCGGCTGGGATCGTGGCTGTTTCTGGGCGTCATCCTGACCTCGCTGGAGCTGGCCCCCGGTCTGCCCGCGCCCGACCGCTGCGGCGCCTGTACGCGCTGCCTCGACGCCTGTCCCACCGAGGCTTTCGCCGGACCCCGCCAGATGGACGCCAGGCGCTGCATTTCCTACCTGACCATCGAAAAGCGCGGCCCCATCCCGGAAGACCTGCGCTCCGGCATGGGACGCCACGTGTTCGGCTGCGACATCTGTCAGGACGTCTGTCCCTGGAACCGCCGCGCGCCGGCCACCGCCAGCCCGGAATTCCAGGCGCGCGAGGGGCTGGTGAACCCCGCGCTGGAATCACTGGCGGCCCTGAGTGAAGAGGAATTTCGCCGCACCTTCCGCGGCTCGCCCATCAAGCGCGCCCGCTATTCCGGCCTGCGGCGCAACCTGGCCATCGCCATGGGCAACAGCGGCGACCGGCGCTTGCTGCCCGCGCTGGAGAAGCTGGCCGCCGACAGCGACCCGGTGGTGGCGGAACACGCACGCTGGGCGATGGCGAAGCTCAAGGGTTAGGGGTCCGGACTTAGCCTGCATTATTCATGAACGAGGAGGTTTCACGAGTGTCATCCCGAACTCGGGCCGCGCCAGAAACGCGTCCAGCCCGGGGGAGCCTGCCCTGACGCCGAGCGCAGCGGAGGCGGAAGGGGCTGGACGCGCTGCGCGGCCCGGGTGAGGGACCTGCTGTTCACGCTGTCGAAATAGACGAGTGATGAAAGAAACAGCAGGTCCTTCACACCGCCGCCGCCCGGCCCGCAACAGCGGCGGGCCGGCAAGACACGCGGCGGCGGTGTTCAGGATGACACACGGGAACTTCCGCGAATAACCGGGTGAGTTGGCGGCAATTTCGCCGCGCATTATTCGTTCTGGGCGCGGGGGCGATCCTCGCGGCCGATCAGGCGGGCCACGGCGGCCAGCAACTCGCGGACGTCAAGCGGTTTGAAGAGCACGATGACGCCGTTCTTTTCCGCTTCTTCGGAAGCTTCGCTGCTGGCATATCCGGTAAGTAGGATGGCGGGAATAGCGGGATAGAGCCGGCGGGCAAAGGCGACCACGTCAAGGCCGCCGCGGCTGTGCTCCAGGGCCAAGTCGCAGACCAGCAGGTCGTAGCGCCGTTCGGCCAGAGCTTGCGTGGCAACCTCCACCGACGGCGCACCCCTGACCTCATAGCCGTGCTGCTGCAAGATCATACTGTAGGTCAGCAGCACTGCGGGATCGTCGTCAACGACCAGAATGCGCGGCCCAAGTACCATTTTGATGCCTCAGCCAAACTCACGAGAATAACATTTTTCCCCGGCTGCGCGCGTGCCAGCTCCGGGTTCCGGGAACCGGCGGCGGGCCCTACGCGTATCCGCCATCGAGAAGACCCACATCTGCCCAAGGCGGGCAGATGCGGGGCACCCAGCAAATCTCAAAATCTCTGCTGCGGGTGCGTGCTCTGTGATTAACTTGACCCTGGAATGATGCGCATGGAGCTTTCCGCGTTGCGCCGGCAGTGCGAGGCCGCCTGGACGCAAATGGGCCGCCTGGCGCGGCTCACCGCGTACCTGGCCGGCGTCGATGCCGTCCTGTTCCTGCTGTGGCGGGCTTCGCTGCTGGGCAGGGGCGGCTCAGGACTGGCGGGCTGGGTCCGTTTCCTGAGCTTTGTGGTCGGGCTGCTGCTGGCGTTTCTGGCGGCGCGCTGGCTGCGGCGGAAACTGATGTGGCGGCTGCGCAATCGCCTGATCGTCACCTATATCTTCATCGGCGTGATCCCGGTGGTGCTGCTGGCGGCCATCGCCCTGATCGGGGCATACCTGTTCGCCTGGCAGTTCGCCACCTACATTGCCACTTCCGACATCCGGACCGAAGTCAGCACCCTGGGGGCACTGAACACGCGCGCGGCCGCCGACCTGGCCGGGCAGATCGCGAAGGGCGCGGCGCCCAGCGATTCCCTGCTGCAGGCCGAACGCGGGCATGAGTCGCCGTATGCGGAGCGCGAGATCACCGCCTGGTACCGCGGCAAGGCGGCCAGCCTGGGGCCGCAGGCGGGGCTGCCCGCTTCCGGCGACAAGCAGATGCGCAGCCTGGTGCTGGACGGCGGACGCGTCCAGCTGCGCGCCGTGGATACCGTCGCCGCCGGGAGCAGCGATCTGGTGCTGATCTCCAGCGTGCCGCTCAGCGAGAAGCTGCTGGAGAAAATGGACTCGGAACTGGGCGAGATCTCGATCACGATGTTCTCCAGCGCGCCCGATGTTCAGCGGCCGAGGAATGGAAAGCGGCTGGTGATCGGGAACGAGACGCTGGACCTGGGCAGCGAGAAAGCGCCGACGGCAGACACGCCCGCCACCATCCGCGCGGGCAAGCTGCCGCCGCCGGCCAACCGCTTCGACCGCGTGATTTCGGCCGGCAGCCTGGTCCCGGTGGTGGAATGGAAATCGGGCAAGTCGCGCAATGCCTTGCTGGCGGTGCTCACGCGTCCTTCCCTCCTCTACGCCCGGCTGTTCCGCACCGTGGGGCCGTCGGTGAGCTTCATCCTGGCCGTGCTGGTGGCCGTGGCGGTGTTTTTTGCGCTCATCGAGCTGTTTGCGCTGGTGGTGGGCGTGCGGCTCACCCGTACCATGACGCGGTCGGTGGCCGCGCTGTACAGGGCCACGCAGCGGGTGAACCGCGGCGATTTCAGCCACCGCATCGAGGTCCGGAGCGAAGACCAGCTGGCCGCGCTGGAGAGTTCGTTCAACTCCATGACCGCGTCGCTGGAAAAGCTGATCGCGGAGCAAAAAGAAAAGCAGCGGCTGGAAAACGAACTGGCCATCGCGCAGGAAGTGCAGGCGCAGCTGTTCCCGCGGCACAGCACGGAATTGCCGGCGCTGGAGCTGTACGGCGTCTGCCGGCCGGCGCGCACCGTGAGCGGCGACTACTACGACTTCCTGCCCCTGGAAAGCGACAAGGTGGCGCTGGCGGTGGGTGACGTGAGCGGGAAAGGGATTTCGGCGGCGCTGCTGATGGCCACCATCCATTCCGCGGTGCGCGCCTTCAGCCTGGAAGCGGCGGTCAGGCCGGCGCTGAGCGCGGCGCTGGCGGGCGCTTCCGGCGGCGGCTACCGCGGCGGGTCGCTGGCGTTCGCCAATGGCGATCTGTCGCCGGCGCGATTGATGTCGCTGCTGAACCGGCAGCTCTATCGCAGCACCCCGAGCGAAAAGTACGCCACCCTGTTCTTCAGCACCTATAACGGGCGCAGCCGGACCTTGACCTACTGCAACGCCGGGCACCTGGCGCCGGTGATCGTGCGGCCCGACGGGTCCACCCGCAAGCTGGATTGCGGCGGCACCGTGGTGGGCCTGTTCGACGAGGTCCCGTATGAAGAGGGCGAGGTGCAACTGGCGGCGGGCGACATCTTTGTGGCCTACAGCGACGGGATCACCGAGCCGGAAAACGATTTTGGGGAATTCGGCGAGGCGCGCCTGCTGGAGTTCGTCCGCGAGAACATGCACCTGCCGCTGGAACGGATTTCCGAGCTGGTGATCTCGGCGGTGACGGACTGGATTGGCGGGGCCGAACAGCCCGACGACATGACGCTGGTGCTGGCCCGCAGCCGGCAGTAGCCAGTCAGCGGAAAAAACCTGACCGCGGCTTTGCGCGGATGGACGCGGATAGGAGTTAGTCCGCGAAAATGCGCGGCAATTCGCGGTACGCGGCCACGAGCAGGCCGCGCGCATTCAGGGTGACGCCCTGAGTTTTTCCTCTGTTCTCGAAACTAATTTGGCCGGCGGCGGCGCGTCGCCGGGCGGTGTACGGCGGGGGGCAATTCCATCAACTCGCCGCCCAGCAGTTGCACCACGTCGAAGCAGAGGTCACTGCGTTTGCGCAGGAACTCCAGCACGTCGACGGCAGGAATGAACGCCACCTGCGAGTCCTCCAGCAATTCGGCGGTGAACAGATAGGGCTTGTTCAGGATGGTGGAAGGCAACCCGAACACGTAGCCGGGGCCGACGGTGCGGACAGTCAGGTTGCGGCCGACGTCGGAGCGCAGGGACAGGCGGGCGCGGCCATGCCGGAGCAGGAATACTCCCGTTGGCGTCTGGCCCTGACGAAACAATACGGTGCCCTTGGGATGCAGCGCCGCCTTGGCCAGGTGGTCAAACCCGGCACGCAGGTCGGGATGGGAGGCAAATGCTTCGCCGCCGCGCGGGCGCACGTGTGAATGCGGATTGCAGGCCATATTTCCTCTCCCTCACCCAGGTCTTTTAAGTATCGCCGCAATGGCGCATTGCGCTGTGATTAGCGTCACAGGTGAGAGTGAGTGGGAGAGGCTCCAGGCTTCACGTGAAACTTGAAACTGCTTACGCCCGCGACGCTTCAGTGCGCGCGATTGCCCGCTGCAAGGTCTGGTCAAGCGCCGCCTTCGCGGTGGCGTAGTCGGCTTCCGAGATGCGTCCCTGCTGGCGCTCCATTTCCAACTGAAAAAGCTCATCCTTCAGCGCCTGGAGTAAAACATCTGCATTGGCGGCGCCGGGCTGTGGCGTTTCAGCACCGGCCGTGGCGCCGCCGGCGACGGTCTGCGGGCGCGCGACCACCCAGAACCCACCCAACGCGAGCAGAGCGACGCAGGCGCCCAGTATCGCCCAGCGATACTGGTGCAGCGGGTCGGGCGTGCCCTCGGGATTGCCCAGACCGCCTCCCGGCCTGCCCGGCATGCCGCCGCCGGGCTGGGACTGCGCCTGCTGCTGTCCGGCAGCAGAGTCGTCGGGCAAAACGCCCTCGCCGCTGATGCGGAAACTCAGGTCCTTGCCGGGAGTGACGGCGGTGGCCACCTGCAGTGTGGACTGGTTGTCTTGATCGGCCACGGGCGAGAACACGCCTGGAACACTGGCCGAGAACTGCATGGACCTGGGCAGCAGCACGCCGAAGTGTTGCAGCTTGCCGACGGTGCGCGGCTTGAATGTGATTTCGCCGGAATACGGCAGGTGATACGAGACCTGAAAGCGCGTCTCGCCGGGGCGCAGGGGAAACGTGTAGTAGTAGAGGCCCTGGCGCGCGCCGTCGGGCAGGGGCGCGGTGTTCACCGGCATTCCGCCGGGACTCTGCGCGACGGCTTCGTCAATCTGGGCGCCGGTGGGAAGATAGATCTCCCAGGTGCGATTGGCCAGGAGCGCGCGCGGCGGCGAGGAATTGTTCTTCACCGCAATCAGTTCGATCACCTGGAGTGTGCCGCCTTGCGCCTGCACGCGCATGAGGTGCACGTTTTCGCTGACGCCCTCGAGCTTCTTGGCGGCGTCGTAGACCTGGACTTCGGTGCTGCCGGACCCGGGCATGATGGGGCCGCCGGCGGGAAAATAATTCACGCCCTCGTGGCTGACGCGAACCAGGTGCGGTCCGCCGGAATCCTCGACCTTGAAACTGAAACGCCCCTGGGCGTCGGTCTTGGTGCGGGCCGCCTCGTTCATCCCCTGCGAGAGGTTCAGCAGGACGACCTGGTCGCCGGCAGCGGGCTTGCCGGTGGTGCCGTTGGTCACGGTGCCGGTGAGGGTTTCAGCGGAGGCGAAGGTGGCAAGCAGGGCGAGGACGCCAACAAATATCAAATTGCGTAACGGCCGCGGGCAGGGGCGCCCGCGCCACAGGGAATTTGATTTCAAGCTTTCGCTCCTTTGGGCGAGTTGCGCGGCATGGGACGCAGATTGGACGCGAGCGCCTGGTTTTCCAGCGCATCAATTTCCGCCAGCAGGGCAGCGGCCTCGTCTTCCAGGCCGGCGCGCAGCGTGCGGTAGTCGGCGTCGGGCAGCTTGCCCGCTTTGTGTTCGAAGTTCAGGTCGCGCAGGTTTTCGTAAACGATTTCTTTACGCTCGCGCAGGAAAACCAGGCGCGTCTTTTCTTCGCCGGCCTCGACCTGTTGGGGCAGGGCGAAGATGTAGAAGAGCAGGGCGGCCGTGAGCAGCAGGCAGGCAGCGATGATCATATTTCGGTCTCCTCGCGGGCGCGCCGGCGGAAGCCGTCCAGAGCCGGGGTGTTGGCAATTACGACAGCGGCAGACGCGCTGCGGCGCCGGTTCCACGCGCGCACCACCAGCACCACCAGCAGCAGCCCGCCGCTGAGCGCCACAAACGGCATGATCCAGGCGACGCGGTTGAAGCCCGTGGTAGTGGGCGCGGCCAGCACCGTGGGGCCGTACTTCTGCACGAACGACTGCAGAATCAGGTTGTCGCTGTCGCCGCGCAGCATGGCTTCCTTCAGCTCGCCGCGCATTTTTTCCGAGTACTCGCAGCCGACGTGGTTGCATTCCAGCAGCACCTGGTTGCAGCCGCAGCGGCACATCAGCTTGTGTCCCAGGCGGTCGAAGCGAGCGGAGTCGTCGCCCGCGCCGAGGAAGAGAATCAACATGAAGCTCAGAGCGGCCAACGCCGCAACTCGCGTCATAATCTGGCGACCGGCGACTGGCGGCTGCCGACTCACCGCGCCACCCCGGCAGTCTGCTCCGCGGCGGCGGGGACGGGCGAGCGCACCACGGCGCGCACCGGAGCGGCGTTGGGCACCAGCGCCACCACGGTTCCGGCGAGCACGACGAGCACTCCGATCCAGATCCACATCACCAGCGGGTTCAGGTGCGCGCGGATGATGGGGTGTCCGGTCTGGTCATTCAGCCCGCTGTACACCAGGTAGAGGTCTTCGCGCAGGGTGGAGCGGTTGGCGACGATGGTCGCCGTCTGCTCGCTGGCCTTGTAGAAGCGGCGCTCCGGGAACATGGTGGTCAGCGGCTTGCCGTTCTTGCTGACGTCGATGATCGCCCACTGGCTGCGGTAGTTGGGGTTGTCGTCCTCGGTGTAGGAGCGGCAGGTGAGCGTGTAGGGACCGATCGCCATGCTTTGGCCATTGGCCAGTTCGTGCTCCACGTCGCGGTTGAATGCCGCGCCGGCAAAGCCGATCATGATCACGATGACGCCGAAGTGCACGATGTAGCCGCCGTAGCGGCGCGTGTTGCGCCGGGTGAGGCGCGCCATGCCGGCCAGCAGGTTGGAACCGCTGTGACCGGCGATAACGCGGCCGCCGCGCACGAATTCGGAAATTACGGTGGCCGCCACCAGCACCGAGAGCGCGATGGTCATGAGCGCGTAGAAATACGAAATATCCTGCCAGGGCCGCATGCCGAAGGGCGCGCCCCAGGACGGCGGGGCGACGATCAGCACTACGGCGACCGCCAGCGCCAGCAGCGCCGGGACCAGGAAGTTGCG
>Ga0315268_10000769_pt1 | contig 37336 bp, 30 predicted proteins | sample C1_top_MG_FD_204535 | JGI IMG/M metagenome (GOLD analysis project Ga0315268, IMG submission 204535) | Sediment microbial communities from Yellowstone Lake, YNP, Wyoming, USA - C1_top | ecosystem: Environmental > Aquatic > Freshwater > Lake > Sediment | place: USA: Wyoming | collected 2017-08-01
GTCCGAAGATTAAGAATTTCCTGGGTGTGCCGATGTTCTTAAGCTAAAAAATAAGCCCAGAGAATTAAGAAATATTCTATAAAGAAGAATATCTTCGTTATTCATTCATATTGATCACAAAAAGGTTGATCTAACCAACAGGAGTACATAATGATTGTAACAACACAGAAATTGTTTCAAGCAGCATATGGTAAGTATGCCATCGGTGCTTACAACATCAATAATCTTGAACAGTGCATGGGATTGTTCCGGGGCAACCTGGACAGTCAGGCACCTTTTATAATCCAAATTAGCAAGGGTGCTCGAGCATATACACATAAGGCGATGTTGGAAGCATTAATTCGGACCGCAGACACGATCTTTCCCGATGCAGTCTTTGCTGTCCATTTGGATCACGGGGATGAAGAGGCCTGTATTGATTGTATTAACAGCGGTTTCTACAGTTCAGTAATGATTGATGCCAGCCATGAGCCTTTCGAGAAAAATGTGGAAATTACTCGCCGAATTGTTGATGCGGCTCATGCAAAAGGCATTGTGGTTGAAGCGGAATTAGGTCAGTTAGGCGGAGTAGAAGAGCATGTGAAGGTTGACGAGGCTAACGCAAAATTGACAAATCCAGATCAGGCTAAAGAATTTGTAAAACAAACGGGATGCGATTCATTAGCCTGTGCGATAGGCACCAGCCATGGAGCCTTTAAGTTCACTGGAAGTCAGGGTCTTCACTTTGATGTTCTGGAGGAGATTCAAAAGCGCTTGCCTGGCTTTCCATTGGTCATGCATGGTAGTAGCTCGGTTCCACAGGAAGAAGTGGAACGTATCAATGCGGCGGGTGGAAAATTAAAAGGGGCCAGGGGAGTGGATGAAAATGAGTTCAAACGGGCAGCCGTTTTAGGTGTCACGAAGGTAAATATCGATACCGATGGTCGTCTGGTCTGGACACGTGTACATCGCGAGTATTTTCTTGAGCACCCTGAAAATATTGATATGCGCCCAATTGGTAAAATCTTCATGGCAGAATATGCTAAATTTATTGCAGGAAAGAACGAGAAATTAGGTAGCGCAGGCCAACTTGAAGCTGTGCGTCAAATGCTTAAGAAGTGAAATTTCTTTAAAGCAATTTGGACAGCGTCAAGGCTCATACACTACTTGGGAAGAAACCTTGGGGCGACCAATGTGGTCGCCCTAACTTTATCTGAGGTTGGTGCGATGCCGAAGTCAGATCAAGGTGTCTCCTTAAATCGATACATGGTGATTCCCAGAACATTAATATTCATAATGGATGGAAAACGCGTCTTATTGATAAAGGGGGCTCCTGACAAGAAATTATGGGCAAACCAGTTAAATGGTATCGGGGGACACATCGAGCGTGGAGAAGATGTACTCAATGCAGCTCGAAGAGAATTAAGAGAAGAAACAGGATTGGAGATTGACACCCTTCATCTTTGCGGAACGATTTTAGTGGACGCCAGTGACTCGATAGGAATTGCTATCTATGTGTTTCGTGGGGATTATCAAGAGGGAGAGTTGCTTGATTCTAAGGAAGGTAAATTAGGGTGGTATTCGCGGGATGAATTGAACCAGATACCCCTGGTAGAGGATTTGAAATATCTGTTGCCTCGAGTTGTCCAGATGAAAGTGTGTGACCCGCCCTTCTCTGCACGTTCGTTTTATGATGAGACCAATCGATTGCGGGTTGTGTTTGCAGATGAGTGAACCTCTTGTAATTATTATTGACGGGAATAACCTGGCTCATTATTTATTCCAGCTCTCCCCGGGCTTGAAATTATCCCTGGAGCATATCCGGCACTTGGTCCTCTATTTAGAGCAATATGCAAGTGTCGCTGGGGCACGTTCAGCGGATTTTTCTCTGAAGATTGAGCTGTGTCTGGACTATATCATGGGGGACATCCAGATCCCATTAAGGCATTTGTCATTGATTGCTGCAGATTATCCTTTTTCTGGGGATGATGAAGTTCTCCAACGCTTTTGGTTTCATGCCTTTCGACGAGATCGAAATATTGTGATTACTAATGATGAGGAGATCCTGGAGGAAGTCAAACAAGCGGACGGGAACAGCCTATCAGTTTTTCAGTTTGTCCGAATGCCTAGTTGGGAGCATCCTGTTTTTCTGCAGCCTGACGATTTTCCACCTATTCACATACCCGATATCGATGTGGAGAACGAATTGCTTCACCGCCATTGGGGGGCGTCGATCTTTTATTGCAAAACAAAACTACCTGAAAAGCCTTCATCATTCAAGAAAGCCAGACCTGGGAGTCAAGAGAAGGACCAGAAGACTGTTGATGATAGAGGAAAGATTATTCCTGGAACAAATCAGAAGTTACCGAGCTCTCCCGGAAGTGGAAGTCGGATTATACAGGCTCCCCAAGGCGAGGAAGGGGTAGAGTATCCAAATCCACCTGAACCGGTTTACCGCCTGACTCTTGATTATTGGCCAGTTGAGCTGGGAGCAAAGTTCTTACTTCACTCTTTTTGTATTAGCCATAGAGCGGATTACTTTTCTCTGATGAGCAATTTTGATTTAACTACCCTTCGCTCCTCTGATTTGCGGATATTAGCAGATTTTTTGCTTTCTACCTGTGGTCAGGAGGCGGATTTCGCTCGCCGAGGAAGTCTCATGGATCGAATCCGGTTGGCATTATTGAGAGAGAAAGGGGAATGGGTCTCGCTTTCCCAGCTGGCTGAATTAATTGATCTAAAGGCACCCGGTTTACAGGGACGGATTAAAGAGAAGGCAAAACCATGGATTGAGGTAACCTGGAGATGATATTGACAGAATTCGAGCCGACTCTGATATTTGCCCGGGCCCTTGACAGACAGGATAGATTAGCAGATTTTCGAAAGAAATTCGTTATAGAAGATCCCGATTTAATCTACCTGGATGGAAATTCATTAGGAAGGCTTCCTATACAAACAGCGAGTGTGATCAACGAGATCATCCGTTATCAATGGGGACAGCAGTTAGTTCGATCTTGGGGAGAAAGTTGGATGAAAGCCCCATTGCGAATTGGCGATAAATTGGCCTGTCTGGTAGGAGCGCGACCTGGTGAGGTTATTGTGGCAGATTCGGTTTCCACAAACCTATATAAATTGATTATGGCAGGTTTAGCTATACGTCCGGGCCGCCTGCGGATTATCAGCGATACATTAAACTTTCCTACAGATTTATACATTCTACAAGGTTGTATCCAGTTGCTCGGAGGACGGCACCAGATTGAGTTGCTTCCTACGAAGGACTCAATCACTGTGGATATTGCAGAAGTGATAAAAGCGATTGACCAGAACACTGCGCTTATTACACTCTCACAGGTAGCGTTCAAGAGTAGTTTCCTCTATAGCGTACCTATGATCACACAAAAAGCGCACGAGTCCGGCGCCCTGGTGTTATGGGACCTCAGTCATTCGGCCGGAGTCATTCCTATTCAATTGGATCAATGGCAAGTAGATATGGCGGTGGGTTGCACCTATAAATATATAAATGGGGGTCCTGGTGCGCCAGCTTTTCTATATGTGAATGAGAAATTGCAGGCAGAGCTGATTTCGCCAATTTGGGGTTGGTTTGGCGACCGTTCACCATTTGCTTTTAACCCGGAATATCAACCCGCTGATGGAATAGCTCGCTTTCAGGCTGGAACACCACCAATAATCTCCTTGCTGGCTATTGAAACAGGTGTAGATACATTGCTTGAAGCTGGAATTGATCGTATCCGGGAAAAATCCATCAACCAAACCTCGTACCTTATCTACTTATTCGACCAGTTCCTTTCTCCAATTGGCTTTACGCTAGGCACGCCACGGGATGCACAGAAAAGGGGATCACACGTCAGTATTCGCCATCCTGATGGATATCAAATCAACCAGGCCTTGAACAATGAGATGAAGCTGATTCCCGATTTCCGGGAACCAGATAACATTCGTTTGGGAGTAGCCCCGCTATACACCAGATACGAGGATCTATGGTGGGCAGTGGACCGGATCAGGAGAGTAGTAGTCGAAACCGTTTACTTGAAATATTCAAAAGAACGGGGAGCAGTGACCTGAATTCTTTTTACATCAAAACCCTGATTTGATCTTATGTGATTTGACTACTCCTCGTTATTGTTAAAGATAATTCTTCTCCAACCTTTCTTGAACTTCAAAACAACATCGGCTGTTATGGTACGGGCATTTCCATAAACTGACTAATGGTCCTACCACCGGCTGGCCAGTTCGGGTTATTCGCCCGTACCACTCGCCGTGCTGCCGGTCTACCATATACTTTTGGATCCACTGCCAGCAACGGTAGGAAACATTAAAAAACTCGTCACGACCCGTGAGTTGATAAGCATTCAAAAAACCGACCACTGTTTCTGCCTGTGGCCACCAATCTTTAGACCCTCGAGGGATCGCCATTCCTTCCACTTCATTTGCTAATGTGCCATCCTCATCTATACCTTGAGTGTATATTGCATTAACCATATTCAATGAGATGTCTTTTACTTCATCCAAAATTTGCGGGTCGCCCAATATGTCCGCAGCTTCAAACAGCAGCCAGGATCCCTCGATATCGTGTCCTAAGGAAACAGCAGGGATCATAGGATTCCAGGCTTTGTCGAAGAAAAGGAAAAAGTGAAAGGTATCCGAATTAATGATGTGATCGAGGAAAACGCGGATAACTTCTCGCAACCGTTCTTTTAGCAGAGGATCATCCCAAACACGCAATAAGTTTGTCAAAGCTTCCAACACATGCAAGTGCGTGTTCATTGATTTTTCTGCGTTGATCTCGTCTTTAGCCAGACGGAAATCGTCAGTAAGCTCCCACTGGCGGGTGAAGGCTTCCATATATCCACCAAATTGGCTTTCATGGGCGTGTTGTTCGAGCAAGTTGAATATTCGGATAGCTTTATCCAGTGCCTCTGAATTTTGGGTTGCCTGGAAATATTCGGCCAGAGAGTAAATAGCAAATGCTTGTGGGTAAACATGCTTCTTGGTTTCCAGCGCTGCTCCCTTGTAATCCACCGACCAGTAGACCCCCTCATGATCATGATCCCATATATACTGATCTAAAAATTGGAAAGCGTGTTCAGCCATCTGCAGGTATAAAGGGTCATGATATAACCGGTAAGCATGGGAGAACGTCCAGACGATACGGCTGATTAAGATACAACCTTTTGGAGCCTGTAGAATGGCTTGGCCTTCGCCGGAAACTTCCCCGAAAAATCCCCCATTTTGACGGTCGACGACCTTTTCACTCCAAAAAGGCAGGATGTTATTTCGTACTTCCTTTTCAACCTCTCGGCGAAATGTTTCAAATGTAGGATGGCTGATCATCCTATACCTCCTCTGGGTTTACAAGACACCGAATACGCGATAAACCTCATCAATGGGCATTCCGGCCGCAAGTAATTCCCGTTCCTTGTTTTCCTTCTCGAAAGTCTCCTCTACTCGCAAAAGCACTTCATCCACCAGGTCCTGGGGAATTAGTTGAACACCATCATTATCGCCGAAGATGAAATCTCCCGGTGCTACACGTACATAATGGGAGATATGGCCGGGCAGGTATATTGGAACATTCACTTCTGTGATAATCCATCCCCCAAAAGCATTAGGACGGGTGCCAAAACTGAAAATCGGGAAATCTGGCATCTTCAGGACATATTGGGTATCCCGACAATTACCAGCCAGTAACATGCCACGACAGCCATGTGAATAAGCCAATTGGCAGCTCATCTCTCCAAAATGGGCTGGTTGGAGATCACCTCCACAATCAAAGCACAAGATGGATCCGGGAGAAGACGTGGCAACTGCACGCATCATCCGTTTTTGTGGGTGACCGCCTTCGGCCTCCCAACGGGCTTCCATTTTAGCTCTTTCCTCGGGAAAATCATTAAGATCTACTTGAGAGTGTAGCTTTATCGGCAACGCTCGACCGACAAGTTGCATTCCTTGCCGAAGAGGTTTAAATCGGTCCGAGAAAACTGAGTCTTTAACACCTAAACTATAAAGCGCGTCAGAGACCGAGCCCCCATAACCTGCTCGACGGTAGCGATCGATCCGCTCCAGATCGGTAATATCTAGCTTGCGAATTTGTTGTGAGGATGAGTTGTGGGACATGTTTTCTCCTATCTGTACGGCGGAAACAACTAAGAACGCTTCGTTTTCCATGGAGAGGAAGCTTTTTTTCATGAGTCTATGAATTTGACGAATACTGGGGATGGGACCTGAATTGGTTCACCCACCCGATAGAGTTGCCCAGTCAGAAGATCTATATGAAAGCCAATGACTGAGTCGCTTTTCTGGTTGGCAACGACCACGTAATCACCGGATGGGGCTATGGCAAAGTTGCGCGGCCAGCGCCCCTCTGTTGAAATAAACCCGAGTGAGGTGAGTAAACCATCTACCTCTCCAACCATAAAGATCGCCAGACTATCGTGCCCGCGATTGGAGACATAAAGAAATCTTCCGGTTGGAGTAAGATGAAGATCGGCGACATCATTGTGCTTATGCCAATCCTGGGGGAGCGTGGAGATTGTTTGGAGGACTTCAAGGAAGCCCTTTGGTTGATTCCAGGAACAAACGGTTACTGTGGAATCCAGCTCATCGGAAATATATAGTCGGTGAAGGTAGGGATGGAATTGCAGATGACGAGGCCCAACCCCCGGATTAAGCTCTAACCCGATAGGATCATGGGGTAGTAAACGTCCTTGTTTGGTGTCCAGTGTGTAGACATACACTTTATCCGCGCCCAGATCAGCGGCCAGAAGATATTTTCCTTCAGGATCAAACCGAACAGAATGAGCATGCGCTGCTTCCTGGCGGGCTGTGTTTGGTCCTTTGCCATGGTGTTGAACAAGGTCAGTGATTGATCCCAGGCTGCCATCTGGATTAATAGGAAAAACTGCCAGACTACCACTCTTATAATTTGCGACCATCAGCCATTTTCCAGATGGGTCAATACACAGATAACAGGGGAATCCACCATGAGTGGATTGGCGGTTGTTCAGTTCCAGCCGGGCAGTCTGGGGTTCAATAGAAAATGAACTGACGAATCCTTCGTCAAGTAATTCGTTTACTGCGAAAAGGAAAGGTCGCCTGGGATGAATCTCGATAAATGATGGATTGGGCCCAGAGGGAAAAGAACCTATTTTTTCTAATAAACCAGAGGCGGGGTTCATGTGAAGCAGGAAGATGCCATCTGGACGGTGGACACCGTCAGTCATTGGGCCTGTATATGTGCCGATGTAAATCTGGTGAGTGTTCATGGCTTTGCGGGGCTGCCATCAGGCAGACGGGTCTGAGTCCACCAATCCACTTCATCTTTGCATGGATATTTGGTGGCTAATTTTTCATCGAAATCGATTCCCAGGCCAGGTTTATCGTTGGGGTACATATAGCCATTACGAACTACTGGCAGGCCAGGGAACATATCATAAACCAGGTTGTCGAACCGGCACCATTCCTGCACACCAAAATTGGGAGCCCATAAGTCAAGATGCAAATTGGCTGCATGTCCAACTGGCGAGGTATCCCCTGGTCCGTGCCAGGCAGTGCGGATACCATAAATCTGGGAATGGATAGCCGCATTACGAGCCGGAGTTATTCCGCCCATCTGGCTTATATGCATACGTAAAAAGTCGATGAGTCGTTCTTCAATCAACAGGCGCCATTCATGAGGGTTATTGAATAACTCGCCCATGGCAATTGGCGTAGAGCATTGCTGGCGCAATGGTCGAAACCATTCAATATCCTCAGGTGAGAGGGAGTCTTCCAGAAAGAAGAGTTTGAAACGTTCAACGTCCTTGGCAAACTGGATCGTATCGATCGGAGATAGTCTTTCATGGACATCATGGAGTAATTCGACTTCATCTCCAACCTGATTGCGAACGTATTCCATCATGTGCAGCATGTTGCGTGTATACGCACGAGGGTCATAATAAGCTCCATCCAACGCACCTTCTGGTTTTGGGAAGGTGGATGATTTTCCCCCGTAACCACCCATCTGTACCCGAATAAAGCGATATCCTTGTTCTTGGAATTTTCGTACATTGTCCACTACTTCTTCCGGATTCCGACCATCGGCGTGAGCATAAACCGCAGCTGCTTCGCGACACTTTCCACCCAGTAGATCATAGACCGGCATGCTGGCCATTTTTCCCTTAATATCCCATAGTGCCTGGTCAATACCAGAGATAGCATTGTTTAGAACCGGCCCGTTTCTCCAATAACCTTGCACCATGTTCATATGAAAGAGTTCTTCGATCCGAGAGACATCCTTGCCAATCATAAAAGGTTTGACATGATGTTCAAGTGCACTGTACACAGCTCTGAAGCGTTGGGTAAAAGTTGCACAACCTAGGCCATATAATCCCGGTTCTGAAGTCAGGACTCTGACAACAATGAAACGAGTCCCTGGTCCGTTTGTTTGGATGAGAAAATTTTGAACATCGCAAATCGTAACAGGTTTTGTCATAAGACCCTCCATATCCATGGATTATCAAAGGAATCCTCACTGACCATAAGCTGGCCAATGAATGAGCCTAATGCACTTTCCACAATGTTAGCCCTTACCCCTCATATCAAGGGATTAAGGCCTTGAGAAGTGATTGGTTCCACTGTTTTGAATCCCGGTCATATAGTCCAAAACCGGCACAGAATTCCCAATAAGCCCAGCTAAAACCAAACTCTTCAGCAGTACGAGCGATGAAAGCTGTCCAGCGAGCTCTAGAATCCATATCAGCTTTATTATATGAGCCGAACTCACCTAAGAAGATCGGACGATGGTTCTGTTGTGACCACTTTGATGCTATATTGAAATCATTCAAAATAGCTTCTTTTTCTGCTTTATTCGCCTGCCAGGTGGTACCAAGCCATGCGTCCGAACCCTCCACCCATTCAGCGCCCTGATGCGTAAAATTGAAGGGAGAGTAATAATGCACGGTAATGATCAAGTTACGATCTTCTGATGGTAATTGAAGATCATAAAGGTCGTTTATACTGTTCCAATTGCCTGGGCCAACAATGATGATCCGCTTGGGATTAGTCTTCCGGACTGCCTGAATTACTTCCTGGGCAATAGAACTCCAAGACCGAGTCACTAGAGAGCCATTGGGTTCATTCAGCAGCTCAAAAAATAAATTATCCGGGTAATCCTGGTAGTGCTTTGCGATCTGTTCCCAAAGAGATAGAAAACGTTCTTTATGAGAACGGGGGGATACCATGATCTCTTCGTAGTGATGCATATTGATGATTACCACCAGATCGCGCGAAAGCGCCTGGTTCACTGCCCAATCCACTCGTTCAAAGAAAGCTGAATCTATCGTATATGGTACATGCTCCATGGCATGGGCTGACCAGCGGATTGGAAGGCGCACAGAGTTGAAACCAGCTCCCTTAATGAGCTGGAAGAAATCCGCCTGCAATACCACTCCCCATTCTCCTTCGACAGGGGCTTCCAGGGCATTTCCTAAATTCACTCCCCGACCCAGCCGCTTGTTTTGGTCGAAAGCGTCGCCGTCTTCCTTTGGAGTAGGAGTAGTTGTATTGATCTCGATCGAAGGTCGGATAGGAGAGGAAACTACAGAAGGTGTGGAATACGATGGTGTTGGGGCATTGGTATCAGATAGTTGCATGGTTGGCTGTACAGTTGTCATGCAGCTTGTCATAAGTAAAAACAACGCCATCCAAAAGTATCGGTGTATTATAGTTGATCCTGATACCTGAGAGATGTTATCCGAGAACGACTTCATGTTGGATAAGATAAAATTCACCTTCCAGACGTGAAATGTGACTTCTTAATTTTACAACAACAAGTATTTTTTAGTGACTTAGAGAGTTTAGGGTATCGAAATCGTGTACTTTGTAGCATGTCTGGCTGGAATCGTTGTGAAACCATTTTAGGTATATGACAATATTTGATAAAATAGATTGTTGTATCCTAAGATTGTGGAGAAAAATATGGAGCCCGGTGAATTGAAGTATCAATATCCTTTACTCGAATCATTTACTCAAGATAAAGGTATCACACGCCGTAAATTCTTGGTCTCAATGGGTCTTGCTGCAGCTGGCTTGGCGTTGCCAGGTTGCCAGCCAAACGCAGCAAGGGTTGGGGGAAAACCCGCTGTGGCAATAGCTAAGGCTGACCTTTATGATCGCAAGCTGGTTCGTAAACAAGTTGAAAAAATGTTGGATAGCATTGGTGGATTAAGAGATGTATTGGCGCATGGCAATCGCGTTGCTATAAAAACCAACTTGACTGGAGGCACTAGTAACAAAGGGCTACCAGGAATTCCGGAGATAGAAAGCTACTTAACCCATCCTGAAGTCGTCCGGGCAATTGGTGAATTGTTGAGAGATGCAGGGGTTAAGGACCTATATATCGTTGAAGCGGTTTATGAGAAGGAATCCTGGTCGGCCTATGGGTATGAAGAAATTGCCAAGTCCCTGAATGCTCCTCTGATAGACCTGAATGAATCTGCTCCTTATCAGGATTACGTCAATGTTGCTCCGAGCAGTGGAAGTCCTATGATCTATGAGAAGTATATCTTTAATCCGATCCTTGCTGAGCTTGATGCGTTTGTGTCGGTATCGAAGATGAAATGTCATAACACGGCGGGTGTAACACATTCCATGAAGAATCTGTTCGGGCTGGTTCCCTACCGTTTTTACAGGCTTAATTCCATGGATGCAAGTCGTTCAGCTTTTCATAATTCACCAACAGTTGCCAGGACGCGCGTCCCGAACATTATTATCGACTTAAATCGGGCACGACCGGTAACACTATCAATCATCGATGGAATCATGACGACAGAAGCGGGGGAAGGTCCTTGGATATCAGCTATGAAGCAGATTAAGCCAGGTTTGCTATTTGCCGGGAAAAATCCTGTAGCGACTGATGCTGTTGCCACGGCAGCGATGGGATTTGATCCCATGGCAGATTTTCCCAATGAACCATTTGTTAATGGTATTAACCACCTCAATATTGCGTCCAAATTAGGAATGGGTCCGAACGACCTGGCGCATATCAAGGTGGTTGGCGAGAAATTAGGGGATGTTACTATGAAGTTTAAACCGAGTTATTAATCTACGGGATAGTGTAGTCGAAGGTATACCGTAGGGCAATCGTCAAGCATAACGAGGAGAGTCGTTGTATCATAGGATTGCAAAGGCGACTTCTTTTCTTCTCCTCCTCCTTAGAGAGAGCCGGGTCAGCGGCGGACCCGGCTCTCACAGTTTAACCAAGTGGAACTCCGATGGCAGCCAGTTTTTGCCAGGGTCGATTATGACTCTATCATTGGTGCTGATTTGTCTTTTCCCAGGTCTCGTCATCGACCAGAGTTATCACGCGAAAGGATTCCGCGTATTTCATCTCTTTACCTTTCGCCCTGCTGGCTGCCCACTCCCTTATTCTTGGCTCTGGATCCCAATCGCCCATCTGGCTCACATGGGCGCGCAGAGCAGCAATTTTTATATCAATGGTCTCCTCAATATTAACAAACAGATCTGTTGCATTACCACCTGTGACATAAACTTTACGTGGTTTATGGGCGGTTAATCCTTCGGCAGATAGTTCGGCGAAAAGATGTGGTTGCCCTGCAGCAGGAAAGGTGGCATCCAGGGCGGCTAAAGATGCTGCACGATGATCTGGATGATTAATGTAGGATTCACCAGACCAGACAATGGTCGGATCACCACACAGGATCACTTCAGGTCTAACACGACGAATCTCCCTGACCAGCTTTTTGCGGAGCTCAATTGTGGCTTCTAGCATTCCATCTGGTTCCCTTAAGAAGATAACTTCCTGGGCTCCAGCAATCTCGGCCGCGGTACGTGCTTCCTTTTCCCGAATTTCGGTTGCTTGTTGGCGGGTGATAGAGAGATCAGCAATTCCAACATCTCCGCTAGTACATAGAACGTAGTAGGTGCGGGCTCCCGCGCGTGCCCAACGCGCTAGGGTACCAGCGCATGAAAACTCGATGTCGTCAGGATGAGCTACAATTGCCATAGCACTTTGTGGAACATAAAAGTTATTTTGCATGGAATTCTCCAAGTATTGAGCATATAGAATAAAACAGCATTTCCGTTACCTGCCTGACTGATTAAATGATTAGAGCTTTGGCAAAATTATGGACTGTTGTCCCTGGTACTTGCCTTTCTTATCCGCATAGGAGATATCACATATCTCATCTGCTTCAAAAAAGAGCACCTGGGCGATGCCTTCGAAAGCGTAAATTTTGGCCGGTAAGGGGGTAGTATTGGATATTTCGAGAGTGACGTAACCTTCCCATTCTGGTTCAAAAGGTGTGACGTTTACAATAATCCCACATCTGGCATAAGTGCTCTTTCCCAAACACACGGTCAGAACATTGCGTGGGATGCGGAAGTATTCAACAGTGCGCGCTAATGCGAAGGAATTTGGGGGAATAACACACACCTCTCCCTTAAAATCAATCATCGAGCGTGGATCGAAGCTTTTGGGATCCACAATAGCTGAAAATACGTTCGTGAATATCTTAAATTCGTCGGCGACTCGGATATCATATCCATAAGAGGAAACACCATAGGAGATTACGCCGTTGCGGACCTGACTATCCGCAAACGGATTGATCATGCCATGCTCTAAAGCCATTTTTCGGATCCAATGATCAGGTTTCAATCCCATCGTTTCACCTCTTGTCGGGGAAAATTATTTACCATCCACTTGCTTTGAATATGATATCCAGTAATTGCCTGCGTTCTTCAGCGGTCATCGGTCGGGGTCGTGCCAGGTCAATAAATTGGATCGTCAATATCTCGGTGCTAATATAACTGCCATTGTAAAATATATGACGGTCGATAAAAGCCTGACGTTCAGGTAGTCCTTCATTATATTGATCAAAGAACAAGTTTCCTAGCCCATAATGGAGAAAGGAATTTCCGTCAAACTCCATGGCTTGTGGTTGGTGAGCCTGGCTGCCACTGACAATAACTGCGCCGGCTTCCGCTACTTTGCGGAAATCGGGTATTAAAAAAGGGCTGGCTTTGTAATCATAATATTCAAGGTGTTGAAAGGTGACTATTGGCAGATACCCAGCGCTGAGTAAATTACGGATTTCTGTCACTAAAACATCAAAATTGCAGTGTACTGCGCCTGGGCTGGTGGCAGTAGCACCGGCATAACCTGGCGGTTTGGCATTGCAACCCAAAAAAGCCAGGCGATTGCCATTGTGCTCGAAAATTGCTGGCTTGCGTCCGTCCTCGAGGTTTACACCGCCACCATAATATTTCCAGCCGAGTTTTTTATAAAGGTCGATCGTATAAAGCATTGCGTCTGGCCCCCAATCCTGAAAGTGATCCCCGCTTAATTCCACAACGTCAGTGCCTATATCTTCCAATAGGCCAATATATTTTGGCTGGCTACAGAAAACCAGGACATCCTGACGAGGGTAGGGTGGAGGGCATTTGGGAGTGAAGGGGATCTCATTGCTTATATGGGTGATATCGGCTTCGCTTAACCAATCGCGAATATCCTCACCTGGATAGGTGATACCCTTAAGTTGCATCAATCCAGCGGTTGCACGAACCAGCGCGGTGACCCCGGTTAGAATGACCGTGGTCAAGAGTCCGGCATCAAGGTTGCTCTTTGGCGCTAATGCACTGGATGATTCCTGTTGTTGGTGCGAGAGAAGCAGATTGGCAAGATCTTGATCACCCAATAGTGATATTGGAACACTTAAGGGGTAGCCTTCTGGGGAGAAATCTTTATGGATTGGAGAGTTTCCCTCGATAGCAATGACCTTCCAGCGGGGCTGAAGATCTTCAAAGGGAATAATTGCCCAGGAAGATCGCGTTTTCCAGGCTTGATCCAATAGATTATCTGCACTGACTACCCGAATAGTTCGTGAGCTGGATGTTCCCCATAGCTTTTCCAAAACATCCCTGGTGTTCTCATTAACAAGCAATTCACGTACTGGTGATTGGTCACTGAGTTGACCGTTCCATAGAGAATGCAAATCGAACCAGGAAACTTTATCGGGGATTGTTGGAAATGGAGCAACCAGGGCATACACCCAAGTGCTTATGGGTGCCACAGGGCTGATATCAAGCCTCAAATTAGCCTGGTTAGAGCCTTCGGCTAACTGTAGATTGTTGGGAAGTTTGAGAGATTTTACGAAACCGGCAGGCAGATAGGGTGGTATCCACAAACTGGGAGATTGAGGGGTAACAGTGGAGGAGGGTTGTGGGGTCCAGGTAACCGTTGGAGAAGGAAAGGAGGTAAGAGTATTCTCAGCTTTTATAGGTGTTGCATAACCTGCATTTTGGGATATTTGAGAAGAAGTGCAGTTACTGAAAAATGGTGTTACAAACAAAACAAGGATTATGGTCGCAATAATACGGTGATTTCTCATATGTTATAACGGTAAAGAAAGGCCAGATCGCTCCTTTAGAATTTGACCCATAGAGTTCTCCATTTTAGCTGCATACTCCTCAAGTTTATTCAACTCCAAGAATATAGATTCGTGCGGAGAGGGATCTTGAAGGGATTTCAAATTGGTTCGGATATTTAAACCTGCTCCTTTGATAGCAGCAATGGCAAGCATAGCAGCTGTACCAACATCGGAAATTGCGTTCAGGTTTCCAATCCTGGAAACCCGAAGAGCCAGTTCCATTATGGATACCGCATTCCTTGCGACATGCAATGGCACTTCTGCGGCGTGGATCGTGGCCTGTTCAATGGCCTGCAGGCGTGCAGTTTGCTGTTCAGCGGTTATCTTTGGTAGTCGGTTAGCGGCTAATATGGCATCAAATGCTTCTGCATCCTTTTGAACCGCTTCGGTTAATTCCGTCCGAAGTACTTCGGCTTGATCAATTATTGGCCACATTTGATTTTCGACATTGGCGTATTTCTTCTTGCCTATTGTCAGGCGGGCAACCATCGCAACTAGGCCAGCGGCCATTGCACCGGCGTATGCGGAAGCCGAACCCCCACCAGGAGTGGGATTTCCCCTGGCAAGTTCATCGAGGAAGCGGTGCGCTTCAATAGGAATTTTCTCCTCAGTTAGGCTTTTCAAGGAGTCCGCCAGGCGCAACTCCAACACTTGGGCTAATTCAAAACCATCCAATTGTAAATACCAGGTAGCAGCCTGGAACAGTGCTTCTTGAGGTATCAGACCGACCAGCTCAGAATGATGAATTGATACACCGTACCTGGTTGCTTCACGGCGGACCATCTCCACCACGCGAGCAATGGGGGTTTGACGATAATTGGTCAGGTTCATGGATACCTGGGCGCGCCCTTCCACTAAAACGCCCATTGCTTTCACAAACCGAAGACCTCCGGAAGAATTTCGTACAGCTCGTGCAATCTGGTCTGCAATGGTGACATCATCCGTGGACAAGTAGATGTTATACGCGATCAGAGGTTGGCGAGCTCCAATAACAGTTGCTCCGGCAGGTCCAAGCTGAGAAGGTCCAAAATCGGGTGTCCTGGTAGGATTTGTTCCGATTTCCTCTTTCAGCGTTTCGTATTCGCCACGCCGGATATTTTCAAGGTTTTGCCTATCCGGGCGAGTAGCAGCTTCTTCATAAAGATAGACAGGAATGTTTAGTTCATTAGCAACGCGTTGACCTAAATTGCGCGCTAGCTCGATACATTCTTGCATGGTAACACCACTAATAGGGACGAAAGGAACCACATCAGTTGCCCCGATGCGAGGATGTTGACCTGTATGCTGGTTCAAATCAATAAGCTGGCTGGCCTTTGAGATGGATCGAAAGGCAGCTTCTGCTACTGCAGAAGGATGACCGATATAGGTGATTACTGTCCGGTTGTGATCGAGATCAGAATGGCGATCTAGTACACAGACACCTGGAACGGCAACAATACTGCTCAGAATAGCTTCTACGACTTCGGGTCGCCGGGCTTCTGAAAAATTTGGAATACACTCGATTAAAAGATCAGGCATTTACCCCTCGAGAGGAAAACTGGTGCAATTATACTATATAGGAGGTTTTCTCGATATTGCGAACAATTGTGCTATAATTGAGATGGGTTCATGAGTATATGAAAGGAGCTAAAAATGTGCGGAAGATTTACATTAACTTTAGACGCGATCGAGCTGCAGGAAGCGTTGCAGATCGGTTCTGTACCTGCAGATTACAGACCACGGTATAATGTCGCGCCTACTCAGCCGGTATCAATTGTGATCGACCCGGTTAATAGGAATTTAGAGTGGGCACGCTGGGGATTAGTTCCATCGTGGGCCGATGATCCCAGTGTAGGCAGCCGATTCATTAATGCCCGATCGGAAACCATTACAGAAAAGCCAACCTTTCGTCGTTCGTTTGCTTCACAACGTTGCCTGATCATAGCGGATGGATTCTACGAGTGGAAACGCCCAAAATCTGGCAATGGTCGTTCAATACCCTATTTCTTCCGCCGGCAGGATCAAAAACCTTTTGCTTTTGCTGGAATTTGGGAGATTTGGAGATCCAAAGAAGGTCAGGAGTTACGGAGTTGTTCGATCATTACCTGTGCCGCAAATTCGACTGTTGCACCGATACATGAGAGAATGCCAGTGATTTTAAACAGTGAAAACATTTGGGCTTGGTTGGAAAAACATGGTCGCACCGAATTACTATCTATGCTGGTGCCTTATCCTCCAGATTTAATGACCACATATCCTGTTTCTTCCATGGTGAACCGGCCTGAATTGGACAAGCCCGAGTTGATCTTGCCGGTAGGCGGATAGAAATCCGTTTTGAGATTGCTTGACCACTTTTCAGTGAGATGGTAAAATCTTCCCGCTGACGCCTCCATCGTCTAGGGGACCAGGACGCAGCCCTTTCAAGGCTAAAACCGGAGTTCGAATCTCCGTGGAGGCATAAAACTGCCGTGAGGAAATACCGCGGCAGTTTTTTCAGCCCTTTGACCCCGTTGAGGGGTGCTTCGCAAAGGCTAAAACCGGAGTTCGAATCTCCGTGGAGGCATAAAACTGCCGTGAGGAAAAACAGCGGCAGTTTTTTAGCCCTTTGACAGCACCATGAACTATTTACCAATCCCTTAAGATAGCTTAAAATGAGCAGAGTTATCTAATATCTCGGAGGTTATTATGAGTTGCTGTCATGAAAAGGCAGTCATTAAAGCCGAAAAAGCACCCAAGCCTATTGGTCCATATTCCGCTGCAATTAAGAATGGACATTTTGTGTTTGTTTCTGGTCAAACGGGGACGATCCCAGAAACCGGGTCACTTGTAGAGGGCGGTGTTGAAGCAGAAACCCGTCAGACTCTAATCAATATCCAGAGCATCCTGGAAGCTGCTGGAGGAACGCTGGCTGATGTTGTGAAAACGACCGTGTTCCTACGAGAAATAAGCGAGTTCGTGAAGATGAATGCGGTATATGCCGAGTTCTTCAAAGAAGAGCCTCCAGCACGCTCGACTTTTCAAGTTGTGGCGCTTCCAAGAAATGCGGCAGTAGAGATCGAAGTAATTGCAGTAATGGCCCACTGTGATTGTAAGGATAGTGATTGTTGCTGTAAGGATTGAATAGCGAAACGGTAGGTAATGCTGTTCGTTTCCATAATCATCCCATGTTACAATGAAGAAAGGACAATTCGTCTGCTCCTGGAGGCGATTTACCATCAAACTTATCCACTCTCCCAACTAGAGGTAATTATCGCTGATGGTTTATCCACGGATCGGACAAGGGAAGAAATATATAACTTTCAGAGGAAGTTTTCTGAATTGTCAATCAGGATTGTGGATAACCCGAAAAGGATTATCCCTTCTGCTCTAAATATAGCTCTATCCGAAGCCAAGGGTGATATTATTGTTAGACTTGATGCACATTCCCAACCCCAATCTGATTATGTAGAGCGGTGTGTCGTCGATTTATCTGGCGGATTAGGCGATAATGTGGGTGGGGTTTGGGATATCCATCCTGGTGATTCTGGATGGATGGCGCAATCGATTGCAGCCGCTGCAGCACATCCATTGGCAGTGGGAGATGCATTATATCGTTATACAGATCAATCTGGGGAGGTTGATACAGTACCTTTTGGTGCATTTTATAAAAAACTGGTGGAGCGGGTTGGGCTCTTTAACGAGGGATTGCTTACTAACGAAGATTATGAGTTTAACACCAGGATAAAATTGGCTGGAGGAAAAGTATGGATCGATCCAGCTATTCGCGCCGTTTATTTTGCACGCTCCAATCTAGCGTCTTTGAGACAGCAATACTTTCGCTACGGTTACTGGAAATTCCAAATGCTGCGCAAGTATCCTAAATCGATCCGTTGGCGTCAGGCGCTTCCACCGCTATTTATACTCAGCTTGGTGGGACTGGCTGTGATATCTATCTTCAGGCCTGTGGCAAGTTCGCTTTTACTTTTGGAATTGCTGATATATGGGTTGATATTGATTGCTGTATCATATCCTGTTGCCCGACGCCTTGGTAATTTACGTTTACTCTTAGGAATACCTCTGGCAATTGCTACCATGCACTTGAGTTGGGGTGTTGGTTTCTTATTTAGCGTGATTGGACCAAACCAGCCATGAGGAACTATTTCGAAAGCCATGGGTAATTCTATTGTGACTCAAAAACCAGTATTGTGGCGTTTACGGCCTAGTGAGCGGCGGATCATCTTACTTATGGGTGATATTAGTGTTTCCGTTCTGGCTTTGTTTCTTGCGGTAATAATATGGTCCAGGCGGGATATGTGGTTAGATTTTTCACTTGAATTCCTGCGACAACGTATTCCTGGATGGTTTTACTTTCTCCCGTTGGTCTGGTTGTTTTTCATTATTGAACTATATGATATCCGTCGAGCCAGTCATTGGTATCAAACGGTGCGAGGGGTAGGAATTGCAGCAGGTATTAGTATTGGTATCTATTTATTATGGTTCTTCCTTGCTAAGCAAGGGACACTTCCCCGGTTAGGGGTAGGGGTGTTTATCCTGGGCGCTTTAATTGGGACGCTATTATGGCGGTTTCTATACATCAAGATTTTTACTGCTCCGCTTATGATGCGGAGAGTACTGATCGTTGGTGCTGGGAGAGCCGGATCCACTTTGGCTGCTTCGATTCGTCAGATTTGGCCACCGCCTTTTCACCTTATTGGTTTTATAGATGATGATCCTGAAAAGATTGGCACCCAGGTTGGTGAATTCCCTGTATTAGGGGGAAATCAAGACCTGATGAAGATCATCCAGGCTCAAAATATCAGCGATCTTATTTTTGCCATTTCTGGTCAAATGAATCCGGATATGTTCCAGGTTTTGATTGCTGCAGAGGAACAAGGAATTGAAGTAACTACTATGCCAGTAGTGTATGAAGAATTGCTTGGGAGGGTTCCAATCTTCTTACTACAATCAGACTGGATTCTGCGTTCTTTTGTCGATCAGGCTCACACTGGTGAATTTTATGAAGTTGCTAAGCGAACTATGGATATATTGGGTGGGCTAGCAGGGTGTCTTGTGTTGATCTGCCTTTTTCCTATTATTTCGCTGGCGATTCTATTAGATGATGGTTATCCAATCTTCTATTATCAGACACGTCTCGGTAAGAGCGGCCAGATTTACAAAATTGCAAAATTCCGCACAATGCGAAATGACGCTGAGATAGATGGAAAGGCGCGTTTGGCAACCGAAAATGATGAACGAGTTATCAGGGTTGGACGCTTGTTAAGGAAAAGTCACCTGGATGAACTGCCACAGTTTTTCAATGTGCTGCGCGGGGATATGAGCCTGGTAGGTCCACGTGCAGAACGACCTGAACTTGTAGATGAATTGCAGACAAAAGTGCCTTTTTATCGAGCCAGATTATTAGTTAAGCCTGGATTGACCGGTTGGGCGCAGGTCAATTTTCCGATTGTCTCCACAATTCATGATATTGGGGTAAAGTTGGAGTATGATCTATATTATATAAAGCACCGAAACCTGATGCTGGATTTCATCAGTCTGATTCGAACGATTGGCATCGTGGTGCGAATGCGAGGAGTCGGATGAGAGTGCAAAACAACATCCGTAATCAATATATCTTGATAAGTGACCTGGTACTGATACTGGCTTCAGTATTTGGAAGTTATGTGTTAAGACTTGAGATGGGTTTAGCCTTCTTGCAATACCTGCCATCAGCCTTTTGGTTGGCTGGGTTGGCACTGATTATCAAACCGCTTGTCTACCATTCTTTTGGCTTGTATCGCCGTCTATGGTTGTATGCCAGTATCCAGGAATTAAAGTTAATAGTGACAGCGGTTACTACAGCCTCTGTATTGCTTTCTTTTGGAATTGTGGGGCTATTTACCCTGGGCGCTTTTACTGGGTTTCCTCGGTCAGTTTTGGTAATTGATTGGTTATTATCCGTTTTCATGGTAGGGGGAATCCGTTTTGCGTTACGGTTATTAGCAGAAAATAATCACCAGAATAATAATATGCAATTGACTGCCCATACCAAGCGGGTGGTTATTGTTGGCGCGGGAGATGCAGGTGCATTAGTTGTACGCGAATTGCAGAAGAACCCACAACTCAACCTGTCTCCAATTGGATTCCTTGATGACAACCCTGATAAGCATGGAAAGCAAATCTATGGTGTTCCTGTTGTCGGTAGTCTCACTGATCTGGAGCATATTCTTAGAACCCGCCACATCGATGAAGTAATTATTGCCATCCCCAGTGCTCCAGGACGGGTGGTACGTTTAGTAGCAGATGTCTGCCGGTTAAAAGGTGTGCCGTTTCGTACCATGCCTGGTATGTATGAGCTTTTAGGTGGGAAAGTTAATGTCAGTCGGCTACGGGAAGTAGATATTGCAGATCTGTTGCGTCGAGAAACCACCCGAATGCAGGATGACCGGATTGGTGCCACATTAGGGGATAAGGTGGTTCTTGTAACTGGAGCAGGAGGTTCAATTGGTGGTGAATTATGTCGTCAAATTGCTCGTTGGAGACCGGCGGAATTGATCGTTCTGGGACATGGCGAGAATAGCATTTTCGAAACCTGGATGGAGCTCCAAGAAACATACCCCTCTCTTCTGGCTCGGCCTGTTATCGCCGATGTACGTGATCTGACCCGAATGCAAGCAGTTTTTTCGAGGTTCAGGCCCGATGTGGTCTTTCATGCAGCAGCACATAAGCACGTGCCCATGATGGAGATGAACGTAAGCGAAGCGGTATCCAATAATATTCTAGGTACCCGAAATGTGGTGAAAGCCGCGTTACAAAACGGTGTTGATCAACTGGTTATGATCTCCACAGACAAGGCGATTCGTCCAGCGAATGTGATGGGAGCTACCAAGCGATTAGCTGAAATGATTGTCCTAGATGCGGCAGGCAGGTCTGGAAGATCCTATTCAGTTGTGAGATTTGGGAATGTGTTGGGAAGTCGCGGAAGTGTAGTGCCTTTGTTTAAGAGGCAGATCGCAAAGGGCGGACCTGTTACCATTACTCATCCTGACATGAAACGATATTTCATGACGATTCCTGAGGCAGTCTACCTAGTTTTGCAAGCTGCAAGCTTGGGACAGGGCGGTGAAGTGTTTGTGTTAAATATGGGGCAACAGGTGCGAATTTTGGACCTGGCGGAAGATCTTATTCGGCTTTCAGGACTCGAACCTGGGCGAGATATAGAAATTGTGTTTACAGGAATCCGACAAGGAGAAAAGTTAAGTGAGGATTTATGGGATGAGGGGCATCAATTTCAACCCACACCTCATCCGGATATTATGCGACTCCTCTCTGAGGAAGAGATGGTCGGAGAACAGCTGCATAATGCTGTAAATGAATTAATCCGATTGTCAAACGAAGATGATACCGCCGCAATTATTGATTTGTTGGATATATTGATCCCTGAAGCGGCGATTCGCAGTACACCACCGCCAGAGATGACGTCAATCTAAGCTATGGTTGTACGGACGCGCGCCGAGTGGGATCATTTCCTACTTGCATATCCTGATGCACATATATTACAAACAGGTGGGTGGGGGGATTTAAAATCCCAATTTGGTTGGAAACCTTTTTGGGTCACCTCAGATAAATCTGGCGCACAGGTGTTATTGAAACGATTGCCATTTGGTTTGAGCATAGGTTATATAGCCAAAGGGCCATTAGGGGAAGAATGGTCAGCTTTATGGCGTGATATTGATTCGATATGCCGGCAATATCGGGCTATTTTACTAAAAGTTGAGCCGGATTGCTTTGATCCTTTAGACAGCAAGCATGAATTATCGATGGCGGGTTTTCGATCCGGGGCAAAATCGATCCAACCACGCCGGACAGTAGTCGTAGACCTGACCGGTACAGAAGAGGAATTGCTCGCAAGAATGAAACAGAAGACTCGATATAATATCAAACTGGCAGAGCGAAAAGGCGTCCGTGTGCGGGCGAGCGACGATCTGAATACGTTTTACCAGATGATGAGGATCACTGGCTTGCGAGATGGCTTTGGTGTACATACACTCTCCTATTACCAGCGGGCGTTTGAGATATTTTCAAAGGATGATGATTGTATATTATTCATGGCGGAATATGAAAATCAACCACTGGCTGGTTTGATGGCTTTTTCCCATGGTAAGCGTTCCTGGTATTTCTATGGTGCATCTTCAGACAAGGAACGTAACCGTATGCCAACTTATCTGTTGCAATGGGAAGCAATGCGCTGGGCTAAAGCCAAAGGTTGTATAAGTTATGACCTTTGGGGAGTTCCTGATGAAGATGAGAGCATGTTGGAAGAAGATTTTGAAAGTAAAACGGGCGAGTTGTGGGGTGTTTATCGGTTCAAGCGAGGGTTTGGAGGTCAAATAAGAAGGTCAGTGGGGGCATGGGATCGAGTTTACCGACCAGCCCTTTACTGGCTTTACCAGTGGTGGTTGGCTCGCGGCAAACCAGAGGGATGATCATTGATTGAAGCCGACCAGTGGAATAAAAAAATCGCACAATTACCTGGTGCACATATCCTCCAGACCTGGGAATGGGGGACTGTCAAATCCCAGACGGGCTGGAAGGCAATTCCCTTGGAATGGAATTCCAATGCAGCCGCTCTTGTTTTAAAACGATCTATCCCGGTTGGGGGATTGGCTGCTCGTTTGTCAATACTTTATGTACCACGTGGACCAGTCTTGGATTGGGAGGATACTGGTTTGCGACGCCAAGTGTTGGATGAACTGGAAGGGCTTGCCCGTAAAGAGGGTGCAATATTTATCAAGATCGACCCGGATATAGTGATTGGACATGGTATTCCGGAAATATTCCCCTCTCAGGATGCGATCACAGAACACGAGGTTCAGAAGGAATTACACCAACGAGGTTGGTTTTTTTCAAAAGAGCAGGTTCAATTTCGTAACACAATCTGGGTAGATGTTAATATGAGTGACAAAGATTTGTTGGCGCGAATGAAGCAAAAAACACGCTACAACCTTCGTTTAGCGCAGAAGAAAGGAGTGCATATCCGACAGGGAAGTCTTAATGACCTGTCATTATTGTATCGAATGTATTCGGAGACTTCAGTGCGAGATGGATTTGTGATCCGTCCTGAGCATTATTACCAGACAGTCTGGCGTACTTTTGTGGACCGTGAAATGGCAGAAATATTGATTGCTGAGGTTGAAGGTGAACCTGTCGCTGGTTTGATTTTCTTCTATTTTGCTGGTAAAGCCTGGTACCTGTATGGGATGTCACGTGCTATCCATCGCGAGAAAATGCCGAACTATCTTTTACAGTGGGAAGCTATGCGCCGGGCAAGGGATTTGGGCGCCAAGATATATGACCTATGGGGAGCACCAGATATCTTTGCGGAAAGTGACTCGATGTGGAATGTATACCGCTTTAAGGAAGGATTAGGAGGAAAAGTGATCAGGACTCTCGGCGCCTGGGATTATGCTCCTCAGTCTTGGTTATATGCAATTTATACCCGACTACTTCCGCAAGTTCTGAATGTTTTAAGAAGAAGAGGAATAGGCCGCACTCGGCACGAAATAGGGATGTAATCCAATCCAAGATTAAGGTTGCCAGACAGGGTTAAAATCTTCTGCCTGTTCGGAGGTTAATCGGGTTAAGTTTGCTCCAGTTACAGAGGTGAGGATAAATATATCAAAGTTGCTATCTTTTTGACCGGCAAAGACCAACCAATTACCATCCTTTGAATAATGTACATCGATTACAGGACGAAAATCTGAAATTGTAAATTCTTGCGTAGTGCTATCTGCTGGAAACTGCTTAACCACTATCCAGGGGAGTTTAGAACCTTGTAAAAAGCAGATAGTAGCTCCAACGGGTGAGAAGTCTGGCTTGAAAGATACGCCATTGGCAAGGGTTGAGAATTCTCGCGGATCAGTACCATTTGAATTCATCACCCAAACCTGCGATGTTCCCAGCCGTGTGCTATCAAAGGCAAGATATTTTCCATCTAAAGACCATGCAGGGTGACGTTCGTTGGTCGAGGTCTTTGTTACTCTCGATGCAAGGTTGGTTTGAAGATCGTAAAGGTAGATATACGGGATATTATTCGTACGAATGGAGGTGAACGCAATCCTCTTGCCATCTGGCGACCATGCCGGTTCAAAGTCACCACCTGGGGAGGAGGCTAACGGCGTCAGGCCGGTACCATCTGCGTTCATCAAAAATAAGCTAGAACCCTTATATAAATCTTGACGGTTGCGACACGGTGAAATAATTACCAATCGAGTTCCGTCTGGGGACCAATCTGGTTGGCAAGCGCCGTCTTTAAGGTTGGTAATTTGTTTCTGTTTTGAGCCGTCGACATTCATTATCCAAATCTGAGGCAATCCATCCATTTGCTTAGAAACAAATGCGATTTTTCCTCTTCCACCTCCTATCGCTGTCGCAACTGGGGAGGGTGTCAGGCTTGGAAGTTCGGGAGTAGGTAAAGGTATCTGGAGTGTTGCGGTTGGTACCGGTGTGGCCGGTTGCGTAGGCTCGATCGTTTCAGTTGGTTGCTGAGTGGCAGCAGGTCGCTGAGTAGCTGTCATCAGTTGTGTATGTGTCGTAGTGGCCGTTAGAGAATGAGCTACTACGAAAGGTAGGTTGATGCCAATCCTGTCACTTATGAAGTATGCAAAAACCAACAGGCAAATGATTGCCAATGCTATGATCCCAGCCAAGACTGCGAACCAAGGGAAAGTTTTTTTACGTTGTTGAACAGGAGCAAGGTTTACAGGTATTTGCTCAATAGGTTGGGCAATTTTTTCTTGTGTCACCTGTTGGCTATTTGGGAAGGACCTGATCGATGTCCGCTCCTGCTTCAATGCACTCCGTGCTTCACCGCCGCGGACAGTATTCCTTCGAGCCGCGGAATTCGCTGCAAGTAAAGCTGTCTTAAATTGATCCGCAGATTGGTATCGGTCGTTCTGTTGAACAGCCATAGCTTTCTGGATCACCGATGCAATCTGGTCGGGAATATTCGGGTTATGGGCGCGAAGGGGAGTCAGGTTAATATTTCCCATAGCCCTGGATAAGCCATCTTCGGGAACTGCGCCTGTCATTGCCGCATATAGGGTTGCCCCGAGAGAGTAAATGTCTGAACGATTGTCTGTCCCTCGCCCATATTGCTCTGGTGGTGCATATCCAGGCGTCAATGCCTGGGCTCCAATTGTTGTAGACTGACCTGGTTGAGCGATCCTGGCTAGGCCAAAGTCGACCAGAAAAACCTGACCAGTTGGAGATACTTTGACATTTCCTGGTTTGATGTCGCGGTGTAATATCGGTGCAGGGCGATTATGCAAGTAGGAAAGTGCGTCACAAATGGCTGCACCGATGAGAATGGCTTCATCTTCTTGCAACAAACTGTTTCGACTTATACGCTGACGGAGATCTTCCCCCTCGATAAAATCCATGACCAGGTATTGGCCCTGGTCAGGGATTACAAAATGATCAGTTACTCGTGGTAGATTGGGATGGCGCAAACTTGCCAAAATGGTTGCTTCTCTCCGGAATTGGCGAGAGGACTCTTCTGTTACGAAGAGATTTTCCTTAACTGCCACTCGTACTCCGAGGCTTTGATCAATTGCTTTATATATGGATCCCATCCCACCCTGGGCGATAACAGATTCAATGCGATAGCGGTTGTATAACAAGCCCCCAATCTCAAGCGTCATATAAACCTCTTATGACCATCGCTCAGTGGTTAATGTGATTTTGGACGCCAGGCTGGACTAAAATCAAAACCGGGGTCAGTCGTAAGACGGAAGCGATTCTTCCCGTTCATGTCCATCATATAAAGGTCATGATTGCGCCCATCCGGCCAGCCCTCGAAAATGATCCAATGGTCATCCGATGAAATATCAAATTTAGAGATCGGTCCTGGATCTTCCTGTCCAGCTGCAGGTATCCGGGTATATTTAGCGGTATTAGCATCTTTATAAAGCATACTGACTAACCAAGGGATAACCGGCGATAGCTGGCTTCTGGTAAAGATGATGAAAGAGCCGTTATGAGCCCAAACTGGCCAAAGATCAATCACATTCCCGCTTGTACTGAATTGGAATTGCGTCAGACCTTTATCCGACATAACCCAAACATGGTTATATAATGTATTGCGAATAAAAGCCAGTTGTGTTCCGTCTGAGTTCCATGAAGGTTGAAAATCAGGATAGCGAGAGTCGGAAAGTTCCTGTAGTGTAAGATCCTCCAGGTTGTAAACGAAAATGTGAGGTGTCCCTGTACGCAGGGAAGTAAAAGCTATCCGCTTGCCATCTGGCGCCCAGGTCGGGTCAAAATCACCTTTCTGACTAACAGGAAGAAGCTGGAGGTTACTGCCATCCAAATCCATAGTATAAATCGATGCATCAGGATAGAACTCATTTTGTTTGGAGTCACAGGGCGAGATGAAGGCAATGTGCAATCCGTCCGGTGACCAGTTGGGTTGGCATGCCCCATTGACCATCCGGGTGATCTGTCTTTGGTCCGATCCGTCCGCATTCATGATCCAGATTTGAAATGAACCACTTCGGTCGGTTGAGAAAGCAATTTGACCATACCCACCGCCAAAAGGAGTCCCCTCAGGGGTTGGCGATTGGGAGGGTGTAGGCGAGTCCGCTACTGTCACAAGGATTGTCGGTAAGGGAGTTGGAGTAAGGTTAGGTATTTTCGGGGATTGGGTTACCGAGAGGGTCGGTTTTTGAGTTGAACTACTCTTTGGTGGTGGGGTTAAAGAGGGTGATTGAATGGGGGTCGGTGACAATAATGATGGATTGGCACGGGATCCGACACTTGGTAAAAAAGCAGCAAGAACTCTTGAAGCAAGTTGTGGGTTAAGAAAGGAAACCCCTACTAAAATTGCTATTGCAACGAGAAAGGCAGGGATTGATAAAATTGCTAACCGATTGCGTCTTTGTAGTGGGCGCGATGGGGTTGCTTTATCTTTCTTAGGTAGTTTTTCTTCAATAATCTCTTGTTGTTCTGGTAAATCTTCCAGCGATACACCTTCTGGAGGCGGTGAAACTCGTAATTTAGAACGTGTCATTTGTACTAAGTCACCAGCCTCCAGGAGTGCTCGCCGGAATTCCTCTGCGGTTTGGTAACGGTCCTCTGGTTCAATATCGAGTGCTTTTTCGACAACAAAAGCCAAGCGCCGGTCTATTCGGGGTTGTAATTGTCGAATTTGGGTAAGTTGAGTCTTGCCGGTGGCTCTGGAAAGCCCATCCTCCGGGATGATTCCCGTCAATGCTGCATAAACCGTGGCGCCAAGTGAATATATATCCGAACGAGGATCAGTGCGGGCAGTACCATATTGTTCAGGTGGGGAATATCCAGGAGTCATGGCACGTGCCCCAGTGGTTGTGGATTGATCCAGGTGCATCAATTTGGCCAGGCCAAAATCGACCAGAACAACTTCTCCCTCAGGGGTAATCTTTATATTGCCGGGTTTAATGTCACGATGGACTACGGGCGGTTGACGGTTATGCAAATAGGTGAGTGCATCACAAATTGCAGAGCCAATCAGAATGACATCCCGCTCGGGTACAGTACCGAGCCGTTCGATGCGTTGACGGAGGTCTTCTCCATCAATGTAGTCCATGATCAGGTATTGCCCCTGTCCAGGAACAACGAAGTAATCGCTAACATGCGGTAGTGAGGTATGGTGAAGGTTGGCGAGGATATGAGCTTCTCGCTGGAACTGACGGATATACTCGTCGCTCAAGTATAAATTTTCTTTTACAGCTACAGAGATGCCAAGGTGTTCGTCTTCGGCGCGGTAAACAGCCCCCATTCCACCTTGCCCCAGAATGGAAACAATGCGGTAGCGATTACTGAGACGTGTGCCAATATTTAATGCCATATTTTGATTATGAATGCCACCTTTATAATTCTACCCAAGTTAATAGGTTCGCGCAACGAAAAGTTAGGGGATTGAAAGAGACATGCTATAATCAGATTCGACTTTACTCTTGAAATTATCCTCTTACGATGAATCTCGATATTCATACAGCTGTTCTGACGGCTTTCCTTCTAGCGATCCTGGGTGGTTTATTGGGTCTGGTGGCTGGTGTACGTTCGATCCAGGCGGGTCGCCGCTTGATGTATTTTCGCAAAAGGCAGGAACAAATTGCGCGCGGCTGGCGATGGATTTTCACCGCTTTGGGCCTGGGATTTATCGCCTTCTTCTTGAACCGGTATGCAGAACCCACTGCTTATCTTGTATTTCCACCTTCACCGACAATCACCTTGACGCCTACAATTACCATTACACCAACTATAACATTGACTTCTACCATTTCATTGACACCAACCATTACGAATACACCTTCAGTAACCAATACTCCTTCTTTACCCGCTGATATTAGCAAGCTGTTCACTGCCAAAGTTACGCCAAATCCGGATTCCGTCTTTAGTAAGATTCGGTTCGCCCTTAAAGTAGATAAGAATAACCAACCTGTAGATCCGGCAACCGAATTTAAGAACCCACTGGTTGAGCTTTTTGGTACCTTTAGCTATGATAAGATGTTGCCTGGCTCCCAGTGGACAGCCTTGTGGTATCGCGTTAGTGATAATGTTCTGATTTGTTATGAGACCAAACCCTGGGATGGAAGTACTGGTGGTTTTGGATACACACAGTGTAGTCCATCTTCAGATGAGTGGTTGCCAGGGGAATACGAGACCCAGATCTATGTTGGTACAACGTGGATTGTTTCCTCCCGTTTTACTGTGATAGGAGAACCGATCAAACCTTCAATCACGCCTACCCCTACACGTACAGCGACGGTTACAGGTACCGCAACATCAACCAAAACTCCAACTCCTACGCGTACTCCCAGCCCGACTTCTGGACCCTCTCTGACACCAACCATGAGTCCAACTCCTACCTTATCACGAACTCCTATCCCAACATCCACGCGACGGCCTACATTAACTCCACGGCCAACTGACACGCTCTGGCCTAGTCTCACACCTTTGGTAAGTCCAACAAAAATTGATTAAATCCACTTTTTGTTTGGACCAGCCGATAATTTCTTGGCAACGATCGCGGCTATCCGGGCATTGTTCTGCAATAGGTCTAAGTTCGCTTGCAAGCTGGCGCCTTTACTGATCTCACTTATTCTTTTTAGAAGATATGGAGTCACGGCCGCGCCGTGAATAGAGTGTTGCTGTGCTTCTTGCAAGGCTTGTTGGATAATGTGTTCGACCTGATCGAGTGGCATAGCTGATTCGGTTGGTGGTGGCACGACCAGTAAAATGGCCTGTGAAAGGCCTAATTCCCATTGAGCCTGAGCAATCCGGACAACTTCTTCCGGATCAGAAACCCTGACGTTCACTGGTAAACCACTTTGACAGGAATAAAATGCGGGAAAATCGTCAGTCTGATAACCTACGATTGGCACCCCCATTGTCTCCAGGTATTCAAGGGTTGCTGGTAAATCGAGGATCGCTTTGGCGCCTGAACAAACAACGATCATTGGAGTATGAGCCAATTCCGGTAAATCCGCTGAAATATCAAGAGTAGCACCGCGATGCACGCCACCTATACCACCCGTAGAAAAGACACGGATCCCTACTGCATGTGCTGTAATTAATGTACCTGCGACGGTCGTTCCACCAGTCTCCTTTCTCGAGATGGCCAGACCGAAGTCACGACGGCTGATCTTTCGTGCCTTATGATTGGGACTACCTAATTGATTAATTCCTTCGGAGTCAAGACCAATATGAACTTTGCCGTTGAGAACTCCAATGGTCGCTGGAACAACATTCTGGGAACGCACTATGCGTTCCAGATTATTGACCAGCTGAATGTTCTGTGGATAAGGTAGACCATGAGACAAGACGGCCGTCTCTAAGGCTACCACTGGCATATTATTGTCAAGAGCTCGAGAGACTTCTGAATCAATTACAAAGGAGTGAGGAACTGTCCGCATGATCACAATCAGATTACAAGTTGGTCGTAAAGTAGTTCGAGGGAAAGATCAGGGCGTACTGTTCCAGGATAGCGCAAGGTTAGAGATGCGGCTGAGACACCTAGGCGTATTGCATCATCGAGCGACATTTCATTCATCAAACCGAATATTACTGTAGCAGTTAACGCATCCCCAGCGCCAGTAGAATCCAGGACATTTGTGTGAATAGCTGGGACATGACCATAAGTTTCAGAGCTGGCATAGCACACGCCGAATTCTGCCAGAGATACCATGGCTATACTGGAACCAGCATCCACTAATTGATGAGCCACCTGGAGGGCCACCTGGGGATCTTGGGGCGCTTCTGATGATCCAATTAGAATAGAAGCCTCATAAATGTTGGCTGTGATTAGTTTCAACTGAGAAAGGTGCGGAGAAAGCCGGCTGGCAAATTGCTTGGAAGTTGAATCAGCACAAACCGGAATTCGATAGCGATGAGCCAGAGATAGAACCGTACGAATGGATGCAGGAGAAAGATTGGCATCGATAAAAACCATGCCTGCTTGATGAAATTGTTCGTGATTTTGACGTAAATAGGCCGGAGTCAGGTTGGACAAGATGCGCATATCATCAAGAGCAAAGTATAAGTGACCATCCTCCTTCAATACTGCCAGATATGAAGCAGTGTGACCATTTTCGACTTCCATGCAAGCAGAGATATCAACTCCAGCGTCCGCACTATGTTTCAGGAGGTGTCGACCAAAGGGATCTTGGCCTACTGCTGTAATCATGCTAACCGGTTGTCCCAAGCGCGCCAGATTTTCAGCTACATTTCTAGCCACTCCTCCATAAGAAGGGCGGACTACCGCTGGTGTGGAGACACCAGGATCAGGAAGAGTCGAAAGACGGCCGATAATATCCAGGCCAGCAGCGCCAATCACCAGGACCATTTTTCTAGAGGAAGATATATTGGTTGTCATCTATTCCTACGTAGAGTTGCACCGGTTCAAATGGAATCTGTTATCGTTATACCATAAAAACAATCTTACTTTTATGATTCGATAAGTCTTTCTGGGGAAGTTGGGTTGTAGTAGGTATAATTTGATAGACAATACAAAAAATGATGAACGAATCTGCTCATTTCTTTACAGAAGATAGATACTAACGTTTGATTGATTATACGAGGTATGATTCCAGGGGAAGTATTGGGGCTCCTGGTGCTCCTGAGATTGGTATATATGGGAGTTTTACCCCTGCCCCAAAATGATCCGACTGGCAAAATGATGATGTTGGGTTAGGTTGGAGTTATTGATGTAGGTGATTTTGCGTGATCATATAGGGTAAAGGTATGGTTCCATTATTGAGTGTTGAGTTGCATTGCCATAGTCTTTTTTCACCCGATAGTCCAAATAAGATTGATGACCTTATATTAATGGCAGAAAGGAAAGGGATTGATCGGCTGGCTATTACTGATCATAATACCATTTCTGGCGCTCGGGAGGCAAAAAAGATGGCGCCCGAACGGATTATTGTAGGAGAGGAAATTCGTACTCAAAAAGGTGAGTTGCTTGCATATTTTGTACAAGAGGAAATCCCCAAAGGATTACCACCTTTGGAAGCAATCCGATTACTTCGTGAGCAGGATGCATTTATCAGCGTTTCACACCCATTCGATATTGGGCGCGAGAATTGGCCGGAAGCTGATCTTATGGAAATTGTTTCGTTGATAGACGCGATTGAAATATTCAACTCACGCTGTTTTTATCCGCTGGCCAATAGACGAGCGCAACAGTTTGCTGCCCGGCAAGGTTTACCTGGGACAGTCGGCTCGGATGCACATTTATTGTCAGAAATTGGTCGCTCTAGAATGCGTGTATGTCCGTTTTCAAATAAAACAGAATTTAAGATGGTCATCAGAGAGGCAAAAGTTGAAACTGCGATGTCGGAGTTCTGGGTTCACTGGGGTTCCTGGTGGGCAAGGATGGTGAAAGAGCTTAGTTGGCAAAAACCTCCTCCTTGAATGCTTGACGATTTGGGTAGATAGGTTAAAATTCAATTACTGGGGCGATGGCGGAACAGGCAGACGCAACGGACTTAAAATCCGTCGGTGGCAACACCTTGTGGGTTCGACCCCCACTCGCCCCATTTTTTTATTTTAATTAATGAAACCTTTCGGCAGATTGACAAAACGGGGCAAAACAAGGCGGTTAAGGAAGCTGGCAATCGCCGCGCTTTCTCAATACGACTTTAAGATTCGAAATATCGAGCTTGTTGGAGTGTTTACTAACACTCTTTTCCGTTTTTGGGATGCTCACGGCTCATCTTTTATGATTAGAATTTGTACACCTGGCTGGCGCACTGACACAGATCTTCAATCGGAAGTGGTGTGGCTTCAGGCAATAAACCGGGATACGGATATCGGTGTGCCTCAACCTTATTCATCCAAGGATGGTCGTTTTATTGTGCTGGCTCGCGCTGATGGTGTCCCGGAGCCGTGTCGATGTATGGTGATGAGTTGGGTTCCTGGAGTTTTGCTTGGAGAAAGATTGACTGAGGAAAATCTATTTAAAATGGGTGTTTTATTCGCCAAATTGCATAAATATGCGACTTGCTTTATACCCACTCCAGGATTTACAAGGCGAAAAATGGATCGCATATTTGCGCGCGGTGAAGAGGATTTGCTGGTGAGCGAAGCTTGCCGAAAGAGGATTTCATCAAAACACATCTATATTCTTGATAGAGTCAGAGCAGTGGTTGATCTTGCATTTGAGCAATTGTATGGTAACCCGGTCGGATTACGAGTGATTCACAATGACTTATGGCATGGTAATCTTAAGATTTACCGCGGACGTTTACACCCACTTGATTTTGAGGACACGATTTGGGGATATCCTGTGCAAGATATTGCGATGGCATTCCAGGATTTGATGATGGATGTACCACCTGGGCGCTTTGAGCCATTGAAGGATGCATTTCGCTTTGGTTACGAAAGCAAATGTGAGTGGCCTGAAGAATATGGCGGGCAAATCGACACATTTCGGGCAGGTCGTATGTTATGGGTAGCCAATTATGTTGCTCGATACGAGCCTGAACATCTTCAAGAACATTTTGAATGGGCATCTCATCTTTTTGAGGAATTCCTTGCCACAGGAATGTTAAGGAAATAGAGTGGGATATATTGTAGGAATATTCAATAGGGGTTTCCATTGGCAAGGATGGCTATTTCTTGACTTTTATTTTTCGCTATGCTATAACGCTTGGGGTAGCCCAAGTAATATCATAAAGAGAGATGAATATTCACGCCTGTATGGGAATCCTCTGATACGCTCCTATATATTTATGTGACAAAATATAAGGTTTCAAGTCAGATTTAACCCAAAAAATAAAGGATACGTTCATGACATTACCTTATACAAGGGTTCGTTTCGATCCACTAGCAGACGAAAAAGCGATAGTTCACGCACCTGGAGTCCGATTTACTGTGCTCACTTCACGGTTGATTCGGATGGAGTATAGCGAAAAAGAACAATTTGAGGATCGCCCCAGCCAGGTCTTCTGGTATCGCCGGCAGACGGTACCAGAGTTTCAGGCCAAAGTCACAGAGAAGGTGGTGGAAATAACAACTGAGCACCTCCAATTAAATTACAAGGTGTCACCGAGTGGATTTACCCCGGCAACATTAACTGTGGAGGTAAAGGCTACAGGTTGGATTTGGCGATTTGGAGCTAGGTTTTGGGAGTCTCGTAATTTAGGGGGAACAAGCCGCACATTGGATGATGTAAGCGGTCATATCCGCTCCGAGCCTGGTTTAATGGCTTATCGGGGTGGTGTAGCCGTAGACGATTCGGAATCATTGGTCTTTAACTCTAATAGTTGGTTAGAATCGCGCTCCAATCCAGGGAATCAGGATCTATATTTTTTCGGATATGGACACGATTATTCTGACTGCCTGGTGGACTATTGTAAAGTAACTGGTGAGGTACCCTTGATACCTCGTTGGATTCTTGGAAACTGGTGGAGCCGTTACTGGGCGTATTCTGACCAGGAATTGCTTGCCTTAATCCGCGAATTTAAGGAACGCCAGGTGCCATTATCCGTTTGTATTGTAGATATGGATTGGCATATTACTAAAACAGGAAATGCATCCAGTGGATGGACTGGCTATACTTGGAACCGGGAGTTATTCCCAGATCCGGATGGATTTATCGCAGAACTGCATGCCCTTGGGTTAAAGACCGCTCTCAACTTGCATCCTGCCGATGGGATCTATCCACATGAGGAACAATACATCCAATTTGCAGAATTTATGGGAATTGATCCGGAAAGTCAGCAGCCAATTCCATTCGACTGCGCTGATCCTAAGTTCGTAGAGGGATATTTCGAAATATTACACTACCCACAGGAGAGACGAGGTGTTGACTTCTGGTGGATAGATTGGCAACAAGGAACACAATCAGAAACCCCAGGACTTGATCCCTTGTGGTGGTTAAACCACCTCCACTTCTATAACCTTGGAAAAGATCCCAAGAAGCGGCCATTTGTTTTCTCTCGTTGGGGTGGGTTGGGTAATCACCGCTACCCCATCGGATTTTCAGGCGATACTGTGATCGGATGGGAGATATTGGAGTTCCTCCCTCCTTTCACATCGAGAGCAGCGAATGTCGAATATGGGTGGTGGAGCCATGATATTGGTGGACACATGGGGGGAATCGAAGATGATGAGCTTTATATCCGGTGGATACAATTCGGTGTTTTTAGCCCTATCTTACGGATGCACTGCACCAGCAATCCTTACCATGAACGGCGACCTTGGGCACGTGGACCAGCAGCGGAACGCTTCGCCAGTAGTGCACTGCGTCTTCGCCACCGATTGATTCCCTATATCTACTCAATGGCCTGGCGAAATCATACAAAGAGCATGCCATTTATCACACCCATGTATTATTCTCATCCAGAACTTGTTGAAGCGTATGAATGTCCTCAGCAATATTGGTATGGTAGTGAACTTGTGGCTGCACCTTTTACCTCACCAGCCGAGGACCAGACCAGATTGAGCCGACAGACAATCTGGTTACCGGAGGGGGATTGGTTCGACTTTTTCAGTGGAGAATGTGTACAGGGAGGCAGTTGGCGAACGATTTATGGGACGCTTGATGACATACCGGTCTTTGCAAAAGCAGGTGCGATCGTACCTATGGGACCAGAGGTCGGTTGGGGAGGCATCGATAATCCCGAGATACTGTATCTCACGGTTTTCCCAGGCGCGGATAATCGCTTTGATCTTTATGAAGATGATGGACAATCAGCAGACTATACACTTGGCAAATGGGCTCAGACAACCTTTACGCAATCCTGGAAGGACAATGAGATTGTTCTAAAGGTCCTCCCCGCACAAGGCGATCTTGGTGTAATCCCCGCCGAACGGGAATATCGGATCAGCCTTAAGGGGATTAACCATCCTGAAATTGTGGCGTTATTAGTCAATGGACAGGCAGTCTCAGATCAGTATGACTACGATGACAAGGAAGATACACTCAGGTGCGCTGCTCTACGTATTCAGCCAACGGATGAATTAACCTTAACCGTCAAGGGTAAGAATCTTCTTTCCCAAAGGGATCGTTCGAATCAGAAGCTGAAAAAATTTCTCGCGATGTTCAAATTGAATACCTGGTTGAAGGCAGAAATCGATCAGAAATGGCCCGAAATCCTGGCGGGACAGGTTTCACTCAGAAGCTTTGCAGGCCTAAAGGATGCTCAGATCAGCGTGCTGGAAAGTATATTTGGGAAGTGCCATTAGGGTTTCTATGAGTAATTTATAAAAGGAAAACATGGGTGTTAAGATTCTTCTAGATACGGATATTGGCAGCGATATCGATGATGCCATATGCCTGGCGTACTTGCTTGCTCATCCGCACTGTGAGTTGCTTGGAATTACTACTGTGTCTGGTGAGGCATTAAAAAGAGCGCAGTTAGCCAGCGCTTTATGTAAGGTAGCTGGGAAGATGGTTCCAATTTTTCCTGGTTGCGAAAGGCCATTCCTCGTGGATCAGCGCCAAACAAAGGTTCCTCAGGCAGCTGCTCTGGTTAAATGGCCCCATGAGGAAGAGTTTCCCACAGGTCAAGCCATTCATTTTCTTCAGGAAGTAATCCATAGCCAACCCGGGGAAATTACTCTATTGACAATTGGGCCATTGACTAATATTGCCTCGCTTTTCACCATCGATCCGGATATTCCTCGGCTACTCAAGGGATTAGTGATGATGTGCGGGGTTTTTACTAATCGTCTGGCGGGAGCAGGTCCATTAGAATGGAATGCCTTGTTGGACCCTCACGCTACTGCAATTGTTTACCATCATGAAGTACAGATACATCGCTCGGTCGGTCTAGATGTGACTCGTCAAGTGAAAATGGGTGCGGCGGATGTTCGCAGCCGATTTCAAACCCCTATGTTACGACCAGTCTTGGATTTCGCTGAGGTTTGGTTCCAGCATGCTGAGAGCGTTACCTTTCATGACCCATTGGCTGCGACTACGATATTTAATGATTCAATCTGTATGTTTGAACGCGGTCATGTAGATGTAGAATTAACTAGCACCCGATTGGCAGGTTTGACTTATTGGTCGCCACAGATAGAACATGCCCATCATGAGGTTGCGTTAGGAGTCGATGTGCAGTGCTTTTTTGATGAATATTTTTCAGTATTCAAGTAATTACAAGCCATAAATATAGAAAGATTCTTGAATGTGATTTTTTTGAAAAGGAGGCTCTATGGCACTCATACATTGTGATTTTTTCTCTCATATATTGGGTTTGTGCATGGAGATGGATGTGATCCTACCTCAGCCTGCTCCTTATGGGTCCAAAGGTAGCAATCGTAAGAGGACCAAGAAATATCCAATCCTTTACTTGCTTCATGGCATGTCTGATAACCATACGATCTGGCAAAGGAGGACATCCATAGAACGATATGTTGAAAATCTGGAATTGGCAGTGGTTATGCCGGCTGTGCACCGAAGTTTCTAT
>Ga0315268_10000770_pt1 | contig 37319 bp, 29 predicted proteins | sample C1_top_MG_FD_204535 | JGI IMG/M metagenome (GOLD analysis project Ga0315268, IMG submission 204535) | Sediment microbial communities from Yellowstone Lake, YNP, Wyoming, USA - C1_top | ecosystem: Environmental > Aquatic > Freshwater > Lake > Sediment | place: USA: Wyoming | collected 2017-08-01
CATGGATTTCGTTCCGGGCGAGACAAGGCGCGCGAATCCTGATGGGACGACGACCTATATGAGGCCGCTTCCGGGGAAGGCGAGGATGTACCCTGAAACAGATGTGCCTCCGGTACCGATAAGCGCAGATTTCCTCGAGACTGTCGAGAAAGGCGAGTCCTTGGAGGAGAAGAAGAAAAGGCTCGAGAAGATCCTCAACAAGGAGATGGCAGCGACCATGCTGAAATCCAGGAACCTGCACCTGTTCGAGAAGCTTGTTTCAGCAGGCGCCGACCCGATGCTCGCGGCCACCACACTTGAAAATACGCTCGTATCGCTGAGGCGCGAAGGCATCGAGCTTAGCGACCCAGACAAAACCTTGAGCGAGCTTTTCGCTGAATATGGTAAAGGCGCATTCGTGAAAGCCGCGATACCCGAAGTCCTCAAAGGCATGGCCAAAGGGGCGAGGGTCGAAGCTGTGCTGAAGGTCTACAGGCTCCAGAAGATCTCAGGGGATATGCTCGACCAGCTCGTGAAAGAGAATTACTACGATATGACAGCCATCATGCAGAAATACAGGCTGCAGGTGGATCCCCAGGAAGTCGCGGAACTGGTCAAGAAGAAGAAATGACTGTCTCACGGGCTTGGCGGCGGTCTCGAGCTATTCAGCCCTCTTTTTTCGCTTACCATCTCATCCACTATAGCCGCATATTTTTCATTACCTAGGCTTTCCTGGATCTGGTATTCGAAGGATACCCCTATCAGATAACGGCCGAATGTAGGCAGAGGCTTTCCGCTATACGGGTCAAATTTCACTTTATCATCCAGCCTCAGGTCAGGGATCGCAGTGCCTGCATTCACAGCCGGAAGCAGGATCAGGTCGGGAAAATACTGGTCCAGGTTGTCCATCCTTCCCGCATGTATCTCCCCGCCCTTTTCTATCTTGTACGAGACCACTTCCTTATCAGGATCCTGGAACGAGGCGATCTCCTTGCCATTCGCCATCATCCGATCCATTATATACGGAAGGATTATGGTGTTCCGGTCCTCTTGGGCGCCATCAGGCAGGAAGACAGCGATCTTCTTGGCCCTCGCGAACCTTCCGCTTGCTAGGACATTGGAGATGACAGTTTCCCTTGCGGTGCGTATCAGATTCATTAGTTCAGCTTCACCATCTGGGTAGAGGATCCCTGCGCGCAGGAGCCTTACAGCCATCTCAGGCTCGGTTATCAAAGGGATGAGCGCCATCTGCGCTTCGCAGCTCGTGTAAGCGCCTGAGAGCAGCATAGCGTATGAGTCTTCAGTCAATCCGTTCGATGCCGCGCTCATCGCATGCGCGAGCTGCTCTCCATCGCTCAGTATTACACGCTTCTCGTCCACTATATCCTCGGCCTCGAGCGTCCCGGCCGATTCAGCCTTCCGGTTGTCGTTCGCTTCCCCATCTCCCTTCGGTCGTATACCGCTCGAGCGTTCTTCTTTAGGGAAATCGCTGATCAGGCCGCGCAGCCTCTGCCACAGGCTCAATTTTCTCCCAGTCGTAGGTGCATCTCGCGCATGGTCCGCTTGCCTGGCATCAGGCGGTTTTGCTATCTTGGGTACAGACATATCATTTTCCAACTATAATAACACATACATATTTATAAAATATAACTGATATACCAACATGATGCACCAGAAACTAGAACACGGGCGGATGAGGCAGACCGCTGCCAAAGCAGCCCTCGCCCTCGCGGTTTCTGCGATGCCTCTCCTATCGCATGTTCCAGAAGCCAAAGCGATAAACAACCCAAGATTCTCGTATTATGATTCCGGCCAATGCATTGCGCCCGATTCTTTCGCCTTGCTCAAGGATAGCGTTTCCTGTCATGCTGAAGGGCAGACAGTCGTCTACCAGAACTTCATGGGCATTACAAAGCGAATCGATAGTTTCAGCAAATATGGCGAGATCATTACTCCTGATAATATTTCATGCAATGACCAGGATCTTTTCGTGCGCACCAACAAAAGCTTCGTCCTGATAAGATTCTTTGACAGGATATCCGAGGAAAATCAGCGTTACGGCCTTGAGGCGTATGCCTGGAGGCCTGATGCCGCAGCGCGATTGATTGAGCGCGGGATCCGGTCTTGGGCATGCAGCCGTACAGAATGTTATTTTCTCATGAACGCGGGCCGCATTATCTCAATACCTGTAAAATACAATCCGCAGCTGGATATTGACCCCCCGAGTTTCATGAACGAATTGCCGTTAGTTGGCGATGTAGCAAAAGCCAAGTTGACGATATTCGCCAATTCCATATTTGCCGCTCCTTTAGATGATAAACTCGCTGTGATCAGGCTTCCTTTAGGCACCGGAAGCATCTATTACTCCCTTGCTCCGGCGCCTCCCGTCCAAGGATTTACAGGTTTCGCATTTTCCGAGAGAGGCGCTCAGCTTTTCCTAACCTTATCAGAGCACGGTCGCACCCAAATTAAGTTGGCTCACTTATGCGGCAGGTCACTCTTTATGGATGTTGCGGCTGAGGAATCATCCGGCCAACGATAGATAGCTATTGTACGGCTTCAGACGCCCTGCGCTTTCCTTGCCGCTGCGATTGCAGGCTCTACCGCTGATGCCTTGACCTGGTCCTCATAAATCTCCGGATGAGCGCTATCCAGAATCCGAGCCATTATCTTGCTTATCGTATCTATCGTCCTCGGATCGGCAAGCTGGGACTTGGTGAGCTTGAATTCGAAAGAACGGCTGCCTTCCCGTTTCGTTCCTGCTTTCCCGACCGCGATGCCCATAGTAACAGAAGTCATATTGCTGTATTCTCTAGGGGCGAGATCGACAGAATACGGCGTAGTCTCGCTGCCGAAGCCATTGACGCCGTAATCGACGCCACCCAACGTGATTGTCATAGGGGATGGGCTTATCGGTCCAGGGATCCCGCGCAGCCTTTCTATGTTGCCCCTCACACTCCGCATGCTGGCCTCGAAAGCAGATTTATCGCCCGCAGTAAGATTCAACGCGCTGGCATGCTTTTCCAAAGTATCTGCCTTCTCCTCAAAGCTTCTGGCTAAAGCAGGCAAAGTCGAATTATCCCTATCGTTCGTCCTCAGCCTTCCAGCTATCTCGTTTGCCCTTACAAGTTCAGCGCGCGTTGTTTCCGCATCCTTCCTGAGAATCGCGATATCCTCCCGTCGCTTCGCGGCTTCGCTCTGCGCGATTTCAGTTGGCGCTTTTTCTTTTTTTGGTTCCTCAACCTTTGCCGTAGGTGCTGGTTTCTGCTTGGGCGGAGCCTGCGGCGCTGCGGCTTTTTGAGCTTGCCGGGCTTGAGCAGCCGCTTGTGCATCTGCAAGCGCCTTCTGCCTATCCGCTTCCTTTTGTTGCTTCAATTCCCGCGCTGCCTCGGCTCTTTGAGCCAACCGCTCCCGCGACGCGGCTGCTTCGAGCGCTTTATTCGCCTTGTCTGTCTCCAGCCTTTTCTTCTCTTCGGCTTGCAGCGCCTTCCTGGCCTCTAATGCTTCGGCTGCTTTCTTCTGCTTCTCAAGCGCCGCCTGTTGTTTCTTTGTCTCAGCCTCTGCCTTTGCGGCCTTGGCTTCTTTCGCCCTGGTTTGGGCTTCAGTATCCGGTTTTTTCGCTTCTTTCACTTTTTTCGGAACCTCAGCGACTGTGGCCTGCCTTTCCAATCCGGCTAACATCCTATCCATCGCTCGTCTCTCTGGTTCTGTCGGTGCCTCGCCCCTTTTCTTCGCAACCTGCGCCTGAGGCGCCTCAGCCGGTGCTTCCCGAGCGCCGATCCTCAGCCCTTGAAGCTCGAGCGCATTCTGCAACGGCGCCCGCAATTGGTCCCGGTCGTATGTCTTGTATGTCTCAGGATACGCCACGAACTGCTGAGCTACCCTCTCGACTGCCCTCCCTATCTCAGCGCTTTTGCCTGAGGCAGCCGGTCCGAGCATCCTCCTGGCATCAGCTTCGAGTTCGGTCCTATGCGCGTCAAGGAACGATTTCTCCATGGTCTGCCTCTTCCCGCTCAACCAATCACTGAGGGCCGCATTGACATGCGACTGGCCTACCGAACCGCCATAGACATCAGCAGTCCTCCGAGCGCTCTCTATCGCGCTACTCACCGTGCTCCTGATGACATCAGCACTAAGGCTCATCCCGACCCTGCTCGCTAACCTTCTCAGCTCGCTTTCGCCCTGCGTTTGCAATTCCGCTGTTTTCTCTTTTGTCTTCTCTTCAGGCATGATCATCACTTCATCTATATTCCATTCCCAATCCTTTTTATTCATAGTCAGCAAGAACAATCCCATGGCAGGGTTCACGAAGAGAGAGGCATTCATAGCACAGGTCGCATTTTACCTGAAGAACGAGGATTACAAGCAGGCTTACCCCATGGCCAAGGAGCTAGTCACGAAATTCCCGGATGATATGCTTGGGCATTACCTGCTCTCGAAAGCAGCATTCTGGTCAGGAAAATACGACGAATCAATAAACGAAGGACGAAAAGCGTTCAACATGAGCAACGAGAAGGACATGCTCATCTGCGCGATCCTCATGGCAAGCGCATTCTTCAAGGCCGGCCGTTACCGGGAAGGATACGACTTCCTCAGCTCTGTCAAGGAGATCCGGGATGATAAGGAGGTGCGCACCATGCTCTTCCTGTTCTCATACGCCCTGAAGAACGAGAAGGCGGCACTCGAGCACGCCGAGATGCTTTATCGGATGGACAAGGACGCCGCCCTGAGCCTGGTCAGCAAATTCACCAGATAAAGGAGCCTGCGGGACACATGGTCAACCCCTGCATTTTCTGCTCTGCCGAATGCTGCAAGACATACACCATAACAACCACCATCTTCGATATCCTGCGCATAGCTTCGAAGGCTCGGAAAAACCCTGAAGATGTCTGCTTCCTCCACGAGCCCCGCTTATTGAGCTATGATCCTGACATGGTCCTTGATACGAGCGATGGATATGGCTATTATCTTCTTGGCATCAGATCGCATCCCTGCCGATTTCTAGACGACAACAACCGATGCTCGATCCATGCGTTCGCTCCGCTTTCCTGCAAGAGATACCCCTACAAACTCGACGGGAAACTCAATCCGCGGTTCTGCCCGCTCGCCTCGCAGATCATTTTCAGGTTCAGTAGTTCGGATATCCCGCACGAACGGCTAGTCACTGAATTAGAAGCGCATAAGCGCCTGGTCAAAGCGTGGAACAGGAAAAAAGGTACGAAAGAGGAATGCATCGGGTTCCTGATTGAAAAAGCAAGAGCACGCTCACTTTGATGAAGCCAGCCGTTTATCCGATGAAGACTGCAATTTTTCTCCATCTTTGAGGATTCCCCGGGACTCGGTCACTTCATCCAGCTGAGCTGTGGTGTAACGGGTCTTATGCGCTTCCATCTCCTCGACCATAGTCCGGAGTTTCTTCACATCCTGGTCAAATTCCTTTAATGCGGTTGCTTTGAGCCTGGTTATATCGCCTTTCGATGCGAGTGTCCTCACTTCGACCGCTCCGGAGACAGCAGAGAGATTTTCGATAAACTCCGCCCGTTTTTCCATCTCGCCGTTTATCATCCTGACCCTCATGACAGCATCACGTTGGTTCTCCTCGGCACCGGCGGCTTTGCTATTCTTTGGCATCTCCGTCCTAGCCTGCCATTTCGCAAGCTCCTGCTGAAGCTGGTTAGCTGGCATATCAGTATATCCTGCCTTGACATTCACCTTGTCCTGAGCATCGGCCAACTGCTGTTGAAAAGACGCGATTTGGGCCTTCAAAGGCCCGGTTAAGCCCTCGAGCTTCTCCAGCTCCTTTATCTTCGTATTCAGGTTCGCTATCGCTCCCTGGCAGTTGCCCATGTCTTTTGTCGATTGCGCATCCGCCATATGTATCTGGATATTCAAGGTAGCTATATCGCCATCGACAGAATCGAATTTGGGCTGATATTTCATCTCTGTGACTTTCTCATTGATTTTGGCAACGCCATCTTTTGTGAGCCTTTCACGGAAGGCGACATTGGCCGGGTCGTTTATCTTATTGGACAGGTAGTTGACCATTTTGCCTTCGAACTCTTTGGCGCTTATGCTCTGGCTGCGAAGATTTAGAATCGGCCCTATTTCGGCAGGCGAGATATTCAGCTTGTTGGCTCTCAGGAAATCTGAGATTTTGCTGACCTCCATCCCGGCAAGCGGTTTCCACGTCGGCTGCTGCTCCTCCGGTTTCTTTAATGCTTCGCCTGGCATGATATGATATCGGTGCGAATCATTATATTCCGTTCATTTCAAACCAATCTTCAATGGTCGAATTCACGAAAAAGGAAGCTTATGCCAGGCAACTTGCTATCTTCATCCGCAACGAGGACCGCCAGCGCGCATACGAGCTATCCAAAGAATTCGTCAACGCGCACCCCGATGAGATGCTCGCGCATTTCCTCCTTGCTCTTGCAGCCTATCGGCTGGATAAATTCGATGAGGCGAAACTGGAAGGACGGAAGGCCTTCAACCTGGCGAGCTCGGCAGATGATATGCTTGTCTCCGCCCTTCTCACGAGCTCAGCCTATTACAATAAAGGAGAATACACCCAGGGCTATGAGCTCCTGAAGACAATCGAGAAGAGGAAAAGCACCGACGAACTTCAGAAGAGGATGTTCATCTTCGCAATGGCTCTTGGAAAATCTGATGAAGCACTCCAGCACATGGACGAGCTCTTCAAGATGAACGAATCCATGGCAGCTGATATGGTCCTGAAGATGCTCGGGCTCTGAGCAAATCAAAGCAAGATATCATTTCCTGCATCTTTTCAATATCATAATCGCTTCCTCATCCTCGACCTGGACGAAATCGTCGTAGAACTGGCCAATCGCGTAGAATATGGATGGCGTCTCGAGGCATATGACCTCGTCAGCCTCTGCTTTGACATACACAAGCGAGTCGGCAGGAGCGACCGGGACAGCCACGATTATGGATTTCGGCCTTTGCCTTCTTACGATCCTTATCGCAGCGATCATGGTGCTCCCTGTCGCTATCCCGTCATCAACAAGGATCACGATTTTTCCTTTCAGGACCGGCACAGGTTCGTTTCCCCGGTATCTCTTATATTTTTCCTCGATAGAAGCTGATATCTCGCGTATCTTATTATCAAGATATTCCCTCGGCACTTCCCTCGCGGCTTCATCGTTTATTATCCGTATCCCGCCAGGCCCTATCGCGCCTATCGCATACTCCTCTTGCATAGGGTGCGAAATCTTCTTGGTTATGATTATATCGAGCGGGAGCTTGAGCTCGTCATGCAGGACCTGGCCTATCTGGAGCGCTCCCCTTGGTATGGCGAGTATTATCGCATCCTTCTTGCCCTTGTACCTCTCAAGCGCCTTGGCAAGCCTTTTCCCAGCATCGAAACGGTCAATGAACATAGAAAATCATCCCTGTACCACGTTTTTGTTATTCACAAGATGCGCGTTAATCGCTTTGGAAACCACCATCACAATCGCGAGCGAGACCAGAAGGATGATTGTAGAATCGAGCGCATCCAACCCCAAAACCTTCCATTTCCCGAGCATCGCCTTCATCACTGATTCATGGAACAGGAAAATCTCGAACGTGTGCTGCCCGATCAGCGAAAAAGCCGACCCGATATGATGATTCGGCCCGTCCGATGGCAGCAAGGACAGGACGAAGAACACGATGAAAGGCAGGACCATCACCGGGGCTGCGATAGCAAGCGCCAAGGGTGCAAGCATCCAAAAATCCCTTTTCCCGTGCGCGAATGCAATCCCGAAACAGAATTCAGCCAAAAAGAAGAACGGGTTCGGATTCACAAGCCCCCCAAAAATCATTCTCGTTGCGAGCGTAGCGATGACAGCGAGCGGGAGGAAGAAATCGTAGTTTTTTACGAGTTTGTTCAGGTATGGGTAGAAAACATAATAGAAGAACAGCGGGATGATGAACCAAGCAGGGCTGATAATCGAATATGTCAGCGCTGGCCAGGTCCCGTTTATGAAAAGGAAGTGCGCGATGATGTCCCACAAGCCATTATCGTAGATCTGCGCCCCGAATAGGATGACCAGGACGATTATTGTTGGGTAGTATAGCGACGCGATCCTGATGTATCTCCTGACAAACCATCCCTTATCGAACGAAACCAGTTCTGGGTCATGTTTTGCGAGCATGAAGCCGCTGATGATGAAGAAGAGCGAAGCGCCCAGGAACCCAACCCATCTGATGCTGCTATCCAGGCTGAACTCGTAGGCCACATGGAAGCCGACAATCAGGGCAATGGCTAGGACTCTTGCTATATCTATCCAGAGAATCCTGCCCTTGCTGCTCATCAGCATCTATTTGCGCAGAATCGAATTTTAAGATAGTTGAATGGCGTCGTGATAGGAACCAGCGGCAAAAAACGGTTATTTTGTGGTAAAAGATGAAATGAAAGGTTTAAATAACAAAACATACAGTGATAATATCATGGCAACGCCCTTCAGGATTCTTGATATCTCTAAACCAGAGCCTCCCAAGGACATGATAAAGCGGGATTTCGTGAAAAACCGCATGACGCCGCTCCTTATGAGGCTCATCTCTGCGACAGCGGCAAGCCCCCTGACCGGCAAGACCCCATTGTTCGAAGAATACGATTCCATCCGCCAGGACTTTGCCGATGCTGAGAAATCCGCCAAAGATATCGGATTGCTCCCTGCCGACTCTGTGTTTTTCCCTCTTCTGCTTTCATGCGCTCAGCACCCATTTAAAAGAGATGAAAGCCAGCCGAAATACAAGGATGTGTCCTGGAAGAATCGGACCCAGCAGCTGCGGACCTCATTGACAGGGTCGCTTTTCCAGCTCCAGGACGCGCTCGCCGCAGACAATATCTTTTTTTCCACCGATTTCTACGAGAAGCTCTACAATCTCACCAGCGGTGACATCGTGGCTTCTATACGTTACCAATATTACTCCCACGAGGATGTCGCGTTTGTGGTCTATCCTTTCATGAAGGATTCATTCCTCTGGGATGCCGGGGGCTTCTATTCATCGACGACAGACAAGGTCATCATCAATGGCCGCACACTCGTATCAGAGAACGGCATCAAGGATCCTGAAGCCAAACTCCAGGAAGTGCTTTCAGGATTGAACTCTGGGGCCTTAAGGCTGGCATCAGCGCTTTATGATCTTGGCACCTCATTGCAAAAGCTCATCATCCACGATAAGGAGGAAGAGCACCGGATGTCGTTCCAGGATGCCGAAGCCAACAAAATCCCTGCCGATTCCAGGATACTTGAAGGCATAGTCATCCACGAGGCCAGGCATAGGATAGACCGGGGAGCCACAGGAGGAATCGTCAAGACCGTTTTCGGAGCCCAGATCGATCCGTCGTCTGTCGTGGCGGATTCCGCGGTTCTAGAAGCCACAGCGATGCTCAGTTCAATCGCCCATGGGCCGGCTCCGCGTTATGAGTGGGCCAAGATGCTTGCTCTGATGTCCAATACTGCATCAATCCACGCCAGAGGCGCCAGGATGATCGTCCCCTCCCTCATAGAATGCGGGAGGAAGAACGGCGATATCAAGAATGCTGGCCTTGAATCCATGGTCGGCCAAAGCGCAACTCTTGGCGACGATAAAATCAGGGCGATGGCAAAAAACGCCCTTGATATCGCATATCGGAAGGTGGAGATAGAGTCCATCGACGACCGGAAACCTTCCGGCTAAACTAGAGCTATCCCTTCAAACGTCCTTTCTCTTCCTATCCAGCCGGTCCGCCATTGCTCATCTCGACTCCGCTCTCGGCTTCGTCGCTTTTAGGTTCGGGATTGTTCTTTATCGTTTGGACGTCTTTATCTGGTTGGGGGTCGGTTCCAGGGCTCGTTCCGCTCGGATCATTCCCTTTTTTCTCCCCATTGTCTAGTTTCGGAGGGGAACTCGGAACGACAGCGAAGCTCGCGACCTTCTCCCCTTCCTCTTCCTGCAACCTGATTATCCTGACGCCCTGGGTGTTCCTTCCTATCACGGAGATGTCCTTGATATAAGCCCGAATAGCCTGGCCTTTGGAGCTCATGACTATGACCTCGTCAGCATCATCCGCTCCGCGCACACCGACAACATCGCCGTTCCTGCCTTCTGTCTTGATGTTGATGACCCCGGAGCCTCCTCTGCCTTGGACCCTGTATTCATCGACCGCGGTCCGTTTGCCATAGCCGTTCTCGGTTATGGTCAGGAGCGCAGGCTTCCTGCATGCGGCTATCCCCACGACCTGGTCTTCGCCTTCCTTGAACCTGATCCCAATGACACCTTGTCCGGTCCGACCAAGCTCGCGCGCTTCCTCTTCCTTGAACCGGATAGCCTGGCCTTTCTTGGTCGCGATTATCAGCTCCTGCTTCCCATTTGTCTTTATCACTTCGACAAGCCTATCGCCTTCCTTCAGGGTGATCGCGATGATACCGCCCTTCCTGACATTGCTGAAATTGTCCAAAGCAGTGCGTTTGATGATGCCGTTCTTGGTCACCATCGATAGATACTCTCCGCTGTCGAAGCGGACCACGCTTATCCACGATGTCACCTTCTCGTCTTTCAAATCAAGAAGCGACACGAGGGTCTTGCCTGTGGAATACCTGCTCCCTTCAGGCACCTTGTATGCCTTCAGCCAGAAAGCCCTTCCCTTATCGGTGAACAGCAATAAGTAATTATGGTTCTTGGTCACTATGACATCCTGGACGAAATCCGCTTCCTTTGTCTCGGTCCCTATCACGCCTTTCCCGCCCCTGTGCTGGGCGCGGTACTCGTCCAGGCTCACCCGTTTCACGTATCCGCGGCCGCTTATCACCACGACAACATCGTCGTTCGGGATAAGGTCCTCTATCTCCACATCGCCGTCATCTTCTATGATCTCAGTGCGCCGTTCATCTCCGTACTTGTCCTTTATCTCGCGCAATTCGTCCTTGATGATGGTGAGTATCTTGTTGATATCGGCAAGCACACCCACGAGCCAGGTTATGGTCTTCATGAGCTCCTGGTATTCGTTCTCTATCTTCGTCCGTTCCAGGGAGATGAGCCTTGATATCTTCATATCCAATACAGCGTTCGCCTGTATCTCGCTCAAGGAATAATCCTTCATGAGCCCAAATCTGGCAGCGTCCATATCCTTTGCGGCTTTGAGGAATGCGACAATCGGATCTATATGCTCGATCGCAATCTTCAGGCCTTCGAGTATATGCACCCTCGCCTTGGCTTCCTTGAGGTCGAACTCGCATCTTTTGCGCACTATCTCCTTGCGGAACTCGATGAACTCGTTTATCGTCTGCTGGAGGTTCAGGCATTTCGGCTGCTTGCCGACAATGGCCAGGTTGATTATGCCGAATGTACCCTGGACCTGGGTATGCGCATAGAGCTGGTTGAGGACAATATCAGCATCAAAGCCTTTCTTGATGTCTATAACAACCTCCATGCCTTCCTTGTCAGAACGGTCATGGACGCCGCTTATGCCCTCGATCCTCTTGTTCTTGACCGCTTCCACGATGGATTCGATGACAGCGGTCTTCGTGACCTGGAACGGTATCTCCTTGATCACCAGTGCGTTCCTCTTCAGGTCCTTCTCGATCCTGGATCTGACCTTGATTATCCCGCGCCCGGTCTTGTACGCCTGGATGATGCCTGAACGGCCGACTATTATCCCTCCTGTCGGGAAATCAGGGCCGCTGACCCTTTTCAGCAGTTCGATCTCGTCTGCCCCATCGATGGCCGCGATTGTCGCATCCACGATCTCGCCCAGATTGTGCGGAGGGATGTTGGTCGCCATGCCCACAGCGATTCCAGAAGACCCGTTTATCAGCAGCGTCGGCACTTTGGATGGCATCACAGAGGGCTCTTTGAGGGTCCCATCGAAATTGTCAGTGAAAGGGACCGTCTCCTTCTCCAGGTCCTCAAGCAGCTCGGCCGTGATGCGCGCCATGCGCACCTCTGTATACCTCATGGCAGCCGGTGAGTCGCCGTCCACAGACCCTATGTTCCCCTGCCCGTCCACAAGCATGTAACGGAGCGAGAAAGGCTGCGCCATGCGGATAAGGGCATCATAAACAGCCAAATCGCCATGCGGGTGATATTTACCTAGGCAGTCACCGACAACACGCGCGCTCTTCTTGAATGCCTTGCCATGCACATTGCCCAGTTCATGCATGGTATAAAGGATCCTCCTGTGCACCGGTTTCAGGCCATCCCTGACATCAGGTATCGCCCTCCCGATTATCACTGACATGGCGTAATCGAGGTAGCTCTCCTTCATGTCGGATTCGATGGTCCGGTTCGTGATGATTTCTGCCATGAGTATCACTTCAGATGTCCAGGTTCCTCACGCTGGCGCCGTGTTTCTCGATGAAGGCCCTTCTCGGCTCCACAAGGTCTCCCATCAGGAGCGTGAAGAGCTCGTCGGCGAGCAATGCGTCCTCTATCGTAACCTTCTTCAATGTCCTGGTCTCGGGATTCATCGTCGTATCCCAAAGCTGTATCGGGTTCATCTCACCAAGGCCTTTGTAGCGCTGGATGCCAGCGTCTCCCCCGACTGCCTTGAGGATCTCAGCCAATTGTGCATCTGTGTAAGCGTATTGGACGGATTTGCCCTTCTGAATCCGGTATAGCGGGGGCTGGGCGATGTATAGGTACCCCTTCTCTATGAGGCTCTTGAAGTAACGGTAGAATAGGGTAAGGATCAGGGTGCGGATGTGCGAACCATCGACATCAGCATCCGTCATAATGATGATCTTATGGTAGCGCACCTTCGTGATATCAAAATCTTCCTTGAAACCTGCCCCGATCGAGAGCACGATATTCCGGATCGCCTCGCTGTCTATTATCTTGTGTATGGGCGCCTTCTCCACATTCAGGATCTTCCCTCGCAAGGGCAGGATCGCCTGATAGCGACGGTCGCGGGCGCCCTTGGATGATCCACCAGCGCTATCTCCTTCCACAAAATACAACTCACATTTGGCAGGGTCCTCTTCTGAGCAGTCAGCGAGTTTCCCTGGCAAAACACTGCTCTCGAACACGTTCTTGCGCCTTATCAGGTCTTTCGCTTTCTGCGCGGCTTCTCTGGCTTCCATGGAATTGTGGATCTTGAAGAATATCGGCTTCGCGATCTGGGGGTGCTCCTCGAAATATGATTTCAGGGCGTCATAGGTTATGCTGTCGACAGCCCCGCGGACCTCGCTGTTTCCCAGTTTGGTCTTGGTCTGGCCTTCGAACTGCGGCTCCTGCACCTTGGCGCTGATTATCGCTGTCAGGCCTTCGATCGCATCGTCGCCTGTTATCTTCTGGTCCTCCTTGATGTACTTGCTGGATTTCGCGTAATCGTTCACGACGCGGGTCAGCGCTGTCCTGAACCCTACGACATGGGTCCCGCCCTCTATGGTTTTGATGTCGTTCACGAAGCTGTAGATGCTGTCGGTATAGCCGTCGGTATATTGCAGCGCGATCTCCACCTCGATGCTGTCTGTCTTCTTGTTGAGGTAGAATGGTTCGTGTAGCTTGTTCCTCGCCTCGTTTATATGCTTCACGAACTCCACGATCCCCCCTTCGTATCTGAACTCCTCTTTCTTGCCTGCCCGGTCATCGCTCAGGACCATGCGGAGGCCTTTGTTCAGGAACGCGAGCTCCATTATGCGTTCTCGCAGGTAGTCGTAATCGAATTCTGTTACCGGGAAGATCATGCTATCCGGCTTGAATGTGACTATTGTCCCCCGGTCGTTCGCCTGGCCTATGCTCTTGAAAGCCTCCCTCAGCTTGCCGCGGGCGTATCCTATCTTGTACGCCTTGCCATCGCGGTGGACCTCGATATCCATCCATTCTGAGAGGCCGTTGACGACCCCCATCCCGACCCCATGGAGCCCTCCTGACACCTTGTAGGCGTTCTTGTCGAACTTGCCCCCTGCATGCAACGAGCTTGCTACCAGCTCCAGGCCTGATTTCCCGGAAGGGTGCATATCGACAGGGATGCCCCTTCCGTCATCGATGACCCGGACAGAGCCGTCTTTCCTGAGCTCCACCAGGATGTTCTTGCAGTTGCCTGTGAGCGCTTCGTCAATGCTGTTATCAACTATCTCGTAGACCAGGTGGTGGAGGCCCCGCTTGGCAGTATCCCCGATGTACATTCCCGGCCTTTTCCTGACCCCTTCTAGGCCTGCCAGAACCTGTATTTCTTTGGCCGTATAACCGCTATCCGATGCCATATCAATACCACTAATTCCTTGACCTAAAACCACGTCGGTAGAATTCAGAATTTCTTGGTACAAAAGTAATGGCTGGAAGGCTTTAAATTGGTGCCGGTTTGAACAGGGGATTACGTAGATTTCATGCAGCCTTCAAACGCTATTTTTGGCCTTTGAAAACCCGATTCAACCGCTCGCGCCCGCTTCCCCTGGCGCCATCTTGCTGTTCCAGCCCTCGATCGCTTCCTTGACCCTATCCTTATCCAGGAAAAGCATGGTCTCGCTCGCCCTTCCTTTGAAGAACAGCAGCACGGATTTGTTCCCGACAGACAGGAACCTGGACGGTTCGCGTTGCGCTATATTCTTTGTCAATGAATAGAGGTATGTCCTCAGCTTCATGGCAAGGGCGCTCCGCAGTGTAGCATTGCCGTCGGCGAATTCTGATATCGTTATCTTCTCTTCCTGGATGACAATCGCGCCACGGATGAGTCTGCGGGTTATCATGTCCTTGACAACTGTCGCCGGGTCAATGCGTTTCTTCCGCAGCGCGTCATGCTCGAAGACAAGGCCCTCGCTCTTCTTCTCAGCCACATACTTGCTCAGGGCCCAGAGGCGCAAGGACGCGGGAATAGTCACAAGATTCGAGGCATACACCTCATCATGCTCCTCCAGCGTTTTTGTTATGCTATCCTTCCATCTCGGCCAGCTCTCATCAGCCAGTTTCTTGCGCTCCTTCAGGGTGCTGATGGCGCCGTCTATATGGATCGAGTAATCGTCGAGCATGGCCTTTGTCCTCGGGGTCATGCTTTTCACTATATCATCTATCTTCTGCGGGTTCACTGTCGTGAGCACATCATATTCCCTGCTGATGTCGAAGTCCTCTTCGCGGTAGGCGTCGATGAGGTCAGATAAGGCCTTTATGCGCTCCTTGACCTCGTTAGCCCTTTGCACGAAAGTGTCCTTCTCTGCCTTGAGTATCTTGCCGTACGACATCTCCAGTAGCGTTATCTTCACTATGTTCTCGATCGCGAAATAGATGAGTATGGTGCCAGCAAGGACTAGCCAGGCCGCCACCATGCCGACGCCGTTCGCAAGCAGGATATCCAACGAATCCACTATCGTGGAGCCGGTCTCGGGTTGCGTGGCCACGAATCCTGACAGGTAGTATCCTGCCACAAGGGCTATCACGGATAGGGCCAGATCGCTTTTCCAGCGGATCTCTGTCCTTCCGAAGGCCCGCCTGAAGGCAGTGCTGAGGCCGGCACCGGCGGTTTTCTCGCTTATTAGGGTGAATAGCAATATCGCGATGTTATAGACCAGGAGCAGCACAGCGATTGTGGCGCCTATCGCCATGCCGAGTGCGAAGAAATAATTCTTGCTTAATCCGTAAACCGCATTGAACAAAATATTTGTCGGCGCTAGCCAGACCAGGTTGACGCTTTTGACGCTGATAGCCGGGCTTGCCAATGAAGCTATCAAAACATCCGGCGCTGTAGCCGAATCGAACTCATAGACGAATACCCTTCCCTGGTCAGAGGGTTTCGCTTCAGCCCACGACATCACTAAGCTGTTGGCGTTATCCGATGTGGTGAGGGTCTGGACTGATGATATCGCCTCCTTGTTGGGGACTACTGATTTCGGAATCTTGTCTGTTATAGCCAGCGATCCTATCCCCTGGCTCAACTTGGCGTCTGCTCCGTCACTCGGTTTCACGGATATGACCACGGTGTAGTGATAGTTCGTCCGCTCGCTAGTGTAAGTCCCGATTGCAAAGATCGCATCGGTTAGGTAAGAGACGCCGAAATCCCCATTGCTGCAGAGGTTCAGGTCCTGGCTCGTGTACAATGGGTTCGTCTCCACCTGCGCTATCACTTCGATGAGCGCCCTTGATTTATCGAGATACGCTTCCTTGTCCTGGGCTGTCCCTGTCCGGAGGCCTGTCACCATCCTGCGCATGTCAAGGGTGAGCGAGCTGATCTCATTCACGTTCTGGATATAGCCGATCATGGACCCTGCAAGCACATCCTGGTAGGACGCAGCGATCTTCTTGCATTTGACAGAGTTGCTTGAGCAGAGCCTGCTGCATGTCTCGGTGTCTGAGCATACGACGTTGAACAACCCTATTGCTTGGCTGCAGGAGCCAACCGCCTGGTCCTTGGACTTGCTGAATTCCTCAAGGTTGGAATCCGCGGTTAAGAGGTCGAGATCAGTCAAATTCTGGTTGGTCGTGCTGAATGTTGCAGTGGATCGTACAGCCACACCCAGCTGGCGTTGCACTGTCAAATCAGTGCCGGTGACAGTCACCGGAGCGAAATTATACACAGAAAGGTCGGGGATGCCGTCCTTATCGAGATCCACGCTGTTGGTGGTGCTGAGCTGCTCGTTCTTCACGCTGGGGTAATCCTTCTGCTCTATGCAGCCGAAGGCGCCCAGGAAGATGACGAGAGCCACGGCCAGTATCAGTGCACGGCGCATGCGCAGATAACACACAAGAACTTTAAAATCTCACCCATAGAGCGCTTCGCGGATTGCGGATAATATTATTAGTATGGAGCGAACAGACGGTCGCTTCTTTGCACCCATCGCCCGCGCGCGATTGCCCGGAGATTGAGTATATAATTTTTCCCTACGAACCATCTGACCATGCAGAAGATCCTCTTCCAGGTCCTTTCTTCCATCAGGCCGTCTGATGAGGAGATACAGAAAGAGCTCGCAATTGCGGACGAGCTCATCAGCAAGTTCCAGTCATCCGCCCCATCAGGAAGCGAGGTCATCCTCACAGGTTCCGTTGCCAAACGCACATTCCTCAAAGAAGGGCGCGACATAGACATCTTCGTGCTCTTCGACCGCTCGTACCCCCGCGAGATGCTCGAGATGCTGATAAAGAACGTGATGGAATCCAGCCTTCCAGGGACCGGCTACCAGATCAGCTACGCCGAGCACCCGTACGTGCGGTTCCATTACAGGGGCAGGAGGATCGATCTCGTCCCTGCGTACAAGATATCCGATTCCTCGGAGCGCCTCAGCGCCGTTGACCGTTCCGCCCTGCACACGATATTCGTGAACTCGCATCTCCCAAAACAGCACATAGGCGATGTGCTCCTGCTGAAAGCATTCCTGAAAGCGAATTCTCTCTATGGCGCCGAGATAAAGATCAAGGGCTTCTCAGGATACCTATGCGAACTCCTGGTGATCAGATACGGGAGCTTCCCGGAGCTTGTCCGCCAGGTTTCCAGGTGGAATCCCAGCAAGCCCATGCTCATCGATCTCAAAGGGTTCCACAAGGGCAAGCAAGCGGTCACGGATGCGCACGGACGTCTAGGAGCTTTTGTCGTGATAGATCCGACTGATAAAAACAGGAACGTCGCTGCGGCGTTGTCCATGGAGAACCTCAGAGCCTTCATCGCGCTCTGCAAATCGTTCCTTAAGAAACCAACCGCGCTCTATTTCACAAGGAAGCCGGAGACGTTCGATGAAAAATGCAAGCGCCTGGCATCCGCCAAAGGTGCAAAGGTCTTCATCATCACCATGCCAAGATCCGATGTCGTGGACGATATCCTCTGGGGCCAGCTCTACAGGTTGAACAGCCAGCTGGAATCCCATATGGCCGATTTCTCACCGAAAGCGATTATAGCAGACGACTCGCGCCATATAGTCCGCATCGCGCTCTCGCTATCAAAAGACACGCTTCCCTGTGATATGGCGATTGCTGGCCCGCCGCTCGATATGAAGAAGAATGTAATCGATTTCCGCAAGAAGCACAAGGGCGCAAGGTTCTTCAAGCAGAAAAAAAGGATGATGGCCAAGGTCAAGCGCCAGATAACCAGTGCGCATGATGCGATAATGGAATTCTTCAGGAGCTTCAGCAGGACGAAATCCCATCTCGCCTGCAGCGAAGAGCTGGTCGTGGTGGAGAGATATGCGGAAAAAACAAAACAAACAAGCGTGAAAACGACGAAAGCGAAAACAAAAAAAATCAAAGCGAAAAACGCGCGGGCGAATAAAAAGAATAAAATCAAAAGAAGAAAATAATTAATTTATCAGAGCATCAGCCTCTCCCCTGGAAGCGGCGCAACAGCATCGAGCCCGTGCTCCTCCTTCAATTCAGCAGCGAAATCAGTCGGCTTGTCCCCATGCACGAGCACCACCTTCTGCGGATTCGCTGCCTTGATGAACTTCAGCAAATCCGAGCGCCCGGCATGAGCCGAGAAATCGATATATTCCACCGGGAGGTCGACATAGAGGTCCTGCTCGTCCTTTGTTATGAACCCGTGGTTCTGCAGTTTCCACCCGTTCGTGTCTTCCACGCAGTATCCTGTGAAAATCACCTTGGATTCGCTGTTGATGTTGAACAGATAATTGACCACCGGCCCGCCGTTCATCATGCCAGCGCTCGTGATTATCACAGACGGTCTCCTGGTCGCTGCCCTCCGGTCAGAAAGATCACCCACGCTCGTAACCTCGTGGACATTCCTCCTGAATGTGTTCGGATCCTTGATGTATTTGTGATACTTTAGATAGGTCTTGTTGATCTCCCTGCCCATGCCATCGACAAATACAGGCACATTCTTGTCATAATGCCTGATCATGGCTATGAGCTCCTGCGTGCGCCCGAGCGCGAAGGATGGTAGCAGCACGTTGCCGCCGTTCTCTATGGTCTCATGGATCTCGTCCATGAACTTCCTCTCCGCGGCTTTCCGCGGCGGATGCTCCTTCTTTGCATAGGTGCACTCGGTTATCAGCACATCGACATCCTTGGCAAGCTTCGCTCCCTTGTGCATGAACGTCTCTTCGCACTTGAAATCGCCGGTGTAGAGGATGGTCTTCTCATCATGCTCTATCTCTATCATCGAAGCGCCGCTGATATGGCCGGCATCATGCAGTACCATGCTTGTCCCCCCTGTCTGTATGGTCTGCTCATAGAGGAGCGGAGACCAGTATTTCAGGGCTTTCTCGAACTGGGCAAGCCGGTAAGGGAGCTGTGACCCGTTTATCTTCATGGAATCCATCCAAAGCAGCTGGCAGATCTCCATGGTGGGCGGGGTCGAGTACCACCTAATCTTGTTGTGATGGTAAAGCGACGGCAGGCATCCGCTGTGGTCCAGATGCGCGTGCGAGAGGATCATCATATCCGGCTTCGTGGGCGTCTCGATGGGGAATTTCGGTTTCCCGCTCTCATCAAAGAGCTTGATCCCATAATCAAGATAGATGTTCCGGTCGGTATGCAGCATGAAGGCGCTCCGCCCGACTTCTCGCGAGGCGCCAAGGCATTCGAGGAAAGGTTCCATTCAATGGGCGAATCCCAGGCAAGGTTTTTAATATATTGATTGCTAGGAAGCAGCATACTCCCAAGCGCGATCAAGTCGATCGAGATACAGTACAGAGTCGGCAGGTAAATATCAGGATGGAACCCATCAGCGGCATAGCGGACCTCGTGTTGGTCCTGCTTTTCTCGGCCATCAGCGGCATCCTCTCAGTGCGATTCAGGGTCCCGCCGGTTGCCGGCCTTCTCATTGTCGGGATGCTCATTGGCCCGAATGTGCTCGACCTGGTCAGCCCTCTAGCCATCGGGTCATACTCTGATATCGGCGCTGTCCTGCTCCTTTTCATGATCGGCCTGGAGTTCAGCGTGACAAAACTGCTCTCCAGCGGGCTGCGCGCGATCATCAGCAGCATGGTCCTGATGGTGATGCTCTTCATAATGATGCATGAAGTCGCGGTGCTCCTCGGCTTTGATTTCATAACCTCGCTCTTCATAGCAGCGACATTCTCCATGAGCAGCACAGCGATAATGATGAAGATTTTGGAGCAGAAGAAACTGATCGAGCGGCCTGAAGTCCCGGTCCTTGTCACGATCATGATAATCGAGGATATCGTCGCCATCTTCATGCTCACGTTCTTCTCGAACCTGCGCAACGGCCTCAACGCAGGAGACGGATACCTCAGCTCGATCGTCATCGCGATAGGTATCCTTGTCTTCACCTACATCATCCTCCTGAAATTCCTCAAGGATTTCTCATCCGTCTTCTTCCGCTACCAGGCAGACGATACGCTCGTCCTGTCCGCATCCATCCTGTGCATCGGCATGAGCGCACTTGCTTCGCTCCTTGGCTTCACCCCTGCTATCGGAGCGTTCCTTGCAGGAAGCATGATATCCGCGCTTCCCAACGGCCGCGAGTTCGAGCGCTCCATCCGGCCCTTCAGCGTGGTGTTCTCATCGTTCTTCTTCCTGTCCGTTGGCATGCTTGTCATGCCTGCTGCCATCCTTGTGTCTGCTCTTCCCTCCACGATCATCATCCTGAGCTTCATCATCCTCGTATTCCTCGCCACATCCGTGACCTTCTTCCTCACTACAGCGAGCGGCCGCTCCTCGATATTCGCCGGCCTTGCCATGATACCGCTAGGCGAATTCTCCCTGCTGATAGCAAAAGAAGGGGCCGGGCTCACAAGCATCGATCTTGTCGGGATGGTCTCGGCAGGCGTGCTTGTCACATCCCTCGTCTCTTCGCTCTCGCTCGACAGCGCAGAGCGCCTCTATGTGGGCATCCGCAAGATGCTTCCCATCCGCTTCATCCAGCGCTTCACTGACGCTTCAGGATATTTCCGCAATGTCGTGAGCGCGTTCGAGCCGCGCGGCTATTTCCACAAGGTCCTTCTCCAGGAAGTGAACAGGATAACAGTGGATATCCTCTATCTTGCAGGCGCGACAATGTTCTTCTGGATGGGCCGGAATTACCTTGGCTTCCAGATAGATGTTTTCGGCAATATCATCCCGGCAGATCTTGCCCTCCTCGCCGTGCTATCCGCCCTGTCCCTCATCCCTATAGTGAGGATCCTGCTTTCAGTGAAAAGGCTTTTCGACGCTCTTTCCTCGATATTCTCCAGGACCACCCCGCAGACCAGCAAGGGCGCGATATTGCGCAATATCATCATCTCCTTGCTCTTCTTCATCGTCTTCGCGACATTCAACCTTATCGTGAATTTCATGCTGCTCCCCCCGCAGTTCAACTGGCTCGCGCTCATCTTCGCCGCATTCGCAATATTCTTCTTCTGGAGCGCGATCCGCGCGGCATCGCTAGGCTTCTTCCTCAACGAGACGCATGGCATAAGCCTGCTGCGCAGCGAGATAATGATAACGCGTGATGACGCTGTTGTTGTTGGGAAGCGCAATGACCGGTCGCGCAGCGACGATGATGAAAGCGGGACGAAAAGGAACGGAAGGCATAAGTGAGCGGGGAGCAGCGAGCAGTAAGAACGCGACCGGCAAAGCCCCAGGTACAAAATAATATAAATATCGTCATCATCAATATACTAATCATGGATACCTCAGACCCTGTGATCAAAGGATTGATCAACGCGGTCACGCTCATCGTGATCCTGTATGTGATAGCGATCCCCTTCTACATGCATTTCGAGGGATTCAGCTTCGTGGATGCGTTCTATTTCACATCGGTATCAATCACTACCGTGGGTTATGGGGACGTGTACCCCAAGACCGCCCTCGGCAAGGTCTTCACTGTCGGATTGGTATTCAGCGGCGTATCGATATTCTTCTATCACCTCACGCATCTGAACCAGTTCAAGGAGCGCAAGATCGATCCATACTTCAGCCGAAGGATCGAGGTCCTCCGGAACCTGACCTCGCTGCATACCGGAGATGTGGGAAAGTCTGAAATCAACAAGATACGCAGCAAGATCGAGATGTCCGAGCCGCCAAAACAAGAAAAGACGGCCGCGGCAAAACCCCGGGGTGAGACACGCGATGACAAGCCGCGCCACTTCGGCCACATCTGAACCAGCCCTCGGCGCCCGGGCGGTGTATCTCCAAAAATTCCAGAGGAACCCATTTCGGAATAGGGAGCAGGAGCGGGTAAGGCAGGCATGTTTCGCGATAATCGGCCTAGGGGGGACAGGCGGATACATGCTCGAGAACCTGCTCAGGCTCGGGGCTGAGCGCTTCATGATTTTCGAGGATGACCGCACCACACTCTCAGACTTCAACCGCCAGATTTTGGCCATAGATAAAAATATCGACCAACCAAAATCTGAATCCGCTCGCTCACGCGCAAGCGCGATAAACACTTCGGCAATTCTCGATATCCGGGGCCGTTTCACAAAAAAATCCAAACTCCCAGGAGCCGATGTCGTCCTGGACGGCTCTGATAATATAGAGACCAAACATCTCACTGCGCAGAAAAGCCGTGCCTCTTCGCTACCGTATGTCTTCTGTTCAGCCCAAGGCACTCGCGGCATCGTCACTGTGTTCCATGGATATCCTTTCCGCAAGGCGTTCCAGCTTCAAAATCCCAAAACAAGCGCGCCCGGGCCGGAGCGCTATAAGAGATGCTCCTCGATAACCTGTCCTGCGGCAATGATAGCAGGAAGCTTAGCAGCATCGCAGGCAGTCAATGCGCTTCTCAAGAAAGCGCACATAAAAGCGCCGCAGGCGATCTTCTTTGATTTGAACAAGGAGAATCCTTTCTGGAGGGCTGAACTAGGATGAAAGAAGAAGATGGCGCACGAGATAAGGCTGGATCCGACCAGTTCTACATAGTCGAACCTTGCTCGAGCGCCGGCGGATTCGAGATCTACCTGAAAGGCAAGAAGATAGACCTGAAGAAAGCAGAAACAGCGCTCTCCAAAATCGGCATGGTGGGCGCTGTCCTCCAGGCAGTATTGATCGCCAAGGTGGATGGATGCGCGCTCAGCGTCTACGCGAGCGGAAGGGTCATGATGAAGCCTGGGGAAGGCAGCAAGCGCCTGGGCAAGACAGACGCCCAAGCCCTTGCCAGGAAGCTGATGGCGGCTTTGGACAAAGCCGGCGCCTTGATTTGAGGCTTCGATATGAGAAATATAATCCCATATGCCGATAACATTGATGATCTGGATGGTAAAAATAGATTTCCATGTCCACACCCGGGATTCGATTGATTCATTGATCGAGCCCAGGCACCTCGCTGCGATGTCCGAGAAGCTCAAAATAATCCCGGCTATCTGCGACCACAACACGATCGCTGCTCATGCCAAGATGCATTCATCCGGCGCGGCATTCCTCCCCGGCGAGGAGATCCTCACCGAGCGCGGCGACCTGATCGGCCTCTATCTAAGCGAGGCGATCAAGAAAAAAACACGCTTTTCCGAAGCCCTCGACCTGATCCATGATCAAGGCGGTCTCAGCTATCTACCGCACATGTTCGATATCACCCGAAAAGGGGCTGGGGAACCGCCGAAGGAATCATGGAAGCGGATCGATATAGTGGAAGCATTCAATGCCCGTTGCGTTCTCCAATCTTACAACCAGAAGGCCGAGGCATTCGCCAAGAAAAGCAAAATCCCGATAGCAGCAGGATCAGATTCGCATTTCCTCTTCGAATTCGGCAAGACATATACAAATCTTCCGGATCTCGATGCATCTGATCTGGAAGACCCCAAATCCCTCCTTCGCGCTCTCAAATCCCGCTCATGCTCGCTAGTAAAGCACCCAGCGCCTTTCTATATCCGCGGGACCACGAAAGCCATCTCGATCGTGAGGAAAATCTCACGGAAACTCAAAGGAGCCTGATTAGGTTGCAGCAAATTGTCTTCCACTCTCCAATGCCCTTCCATATCTTCTTTCGGAGCACAAGGTCACGCGGACATCCGCACACCACGGCCGCGTGGGTAGTTTCTGCCCTTGCAAGGTAGTCTGCAACCGACTCAGGACCTGACGAGGGTAACCTTTTGAATATAGTGCTCGATATCGCATGAAGAGGTATTGCTATGGACATGAACTCGATTCTTGAACGGTTGAGGACTACGCTCTGGATAGTGCCGGAGAAGCGCTTCGATGACATGGTGAAAGACAACAATTACACGGATTCGTTCATCTACCTGCTCATCTGCATGGCGCTGAGCATCCCCATCATGATCCTTGGATATATCGTCATAGCCCTTGCGAACAACGCCAGCCTTTCAAGCGCGGCTTCGGCAGTGGTCCTGAGCCTCCCGGCAGTCTTCCTGATCGGCATCCCGCTGCAGTATATCGGTTTCGGGGTCGAGTTCGCGCTGCTCAAGATCCTAGGAGGCAAAGGCGATTTCCAGAAAAGCGTCCAGGTGTTCGTCTATGCCGGAACGCCCTCCTTCATCTTCGGTTCCTTGCCGTATATCGGCATACTGCCCTCGCTCCTCGGCCTCTATAATATCGTGGTAGGTTCGGCCAGGCTCCATCAGATGTCGCTATGGAAAGCAGTGATCGCGATCGTCGTGATACCGATAATAATCGCTATTGTCATCATCTTCGCACTCGCGGCCATCCTGGGTCCGGCTGCTGCAGGCCTTGCCGCAGCCCCCTGATTCGGGTAATAAATCCAAAACAGGCTGAAGCGAAACACAACATATATAATGTTAGGACTTCTATCCAGTTCGGATGGCAGAAGATTTCGCCGGCATGGGCATCGCTGTGATAATAGTCACGGCATCTATCGTCCTTGCAGGTATCCTGATTGGTTTAGGCCGCGCTTTCAGTTACAAGCGCATAGAGCAGTTCGGCATAGAGGAGCTCATCCAATCCATAATCAATGCGGCCATCATCGGCTCATTCGCTGCGATAGTCGCACTGGTGGCGACAGTCAGCTCCTCACTTGTATCCGAAGGGTGCAACGCGACGAGCGTGGCTGCCCAGCTCCTTTGCTCGCTCACAAATGTGAACACCGCGTTGCTCGCCATGCTCGAGGAGCTCATGCGCCTATTGGGGACCCTCACCTACTACCAGGGCCTTTCCCTGAATTTCGGCGCATTCACAATCCTTCCGATGGCGAACCTTTCTTCGATATCGGGTGCGCTCTCTGTCCAGCTCCTGCTGCTCAACCTCACCATGATACTCGTCTCGCTGAACGTCCAGACGACGGCATTCATCAGCGCCAGCGTCCTGGGGATACTTTTCCCGACAGGCCTGGTCCTCCGTACCCTTTTCGCGACACGCAAGGTCGGCGGCTTCCTTATCGGCCTCGCTATCGGCCTCTATCTGTTCTACCCGACTTTCGTACTGATATTCCCTGACCCCACCCCTGGGATAAACAACGCGACAGCAGCCATGCAGGCATTCGATAACAACACATACTATTCGCCTGTCCCGGTCGTGGACCTCAACGATAATTATGCTTTGGCTGGAAAACTTGATGTGATGAGCGGAAGGTGCTCGAACAACATAGCGAACATTTCCAACGGCTCCAGATGCTTCAACCTTACTGCAGGAATAGGGAACAACACCACGGCAGACCTCAGCGGCGACCTCACATACATCACGAAAGCCGATTCGGATGCGATATCGCAATCGCTGCTATACTCTGTGGTCGCGCCGATCTTCTCGCTGCTGGTGACTGCTGTCTTCGTGAAAGAGTTGAGCTCGCTCTTAGGGAGCGAGATAGGCCTTAGGACAATGGCGCAGATCTGACTGATGTTTTATAATGCTTGCATGGTTAAATTGGCAAGCATTGAATGTGATCAATATGCTGCTGAATCGTGTGATTACAGTTGCCGCCCTTGTCGGCGGCGTGCTTTGCATCATCCTATCGCTCTTCTATGGGAACCCGCTCTGGCCCGTGATAGGGGCAGTCTGCTTCACGGTCAGTTTAGCCTTCTGGAAGTACGGATATCTGATACTGCCCGCGATCACCAAAGCGACCAACATAGTGGAGATGCATTCAGGCTATGAAGTCCCGCCATCGCGCGATTTCATAATCCGAAAGACGAACGAAGGCTATTACGCGACGAAATTCCTGGAGATTAATTTCTACGAAAGCTCGATGGACAAGGATACGGAGGAGAAGCGGCTGATGTTCGAATCCTTCGAGAAGGCCGTGAGCTCCCTCAAGTACATCGTGAAGATAAGCTTCATGATAAGCACCCTCGACCTCTCCGGCCATATCGATGACATCAAAACCAAACGGAGCATTGTCGAGACGAAAAAATCCAAGGAGGCGCGCATAGCGCCAGATGAGGCCATGCGCATGGACCGCGAGCTCGCTTATTGGAATCGGCTCCTTGAACGAATAACCCAGGGCGAGAGGCCGGTCGAGATAATCGCTTTCGCGTCCACTACGGCTTTCGGTCTCACCAGGGATGAAGCGACAAGCAGGGTCTCGAGGCAGGCAAAGGAGCTGAAGACGATACTTTCGAGTTCATTGGGGTGCGACATCAGGGAGCTGACCGACCTAGAGATGATCCACTGCTTCGATTGGGACTTCTTCGCGCCGACGACATCGGAAGAGATAAAGGACACGCTGTTCTAAGGTTCGGCCCAAACCGTCTTTTTTCAATCCCTATCCGCCAGACGTTCCTAGGATACCGATCCCAAGGCCGTTTCCCGTGCTGCAAGATGCCTGCTGGGCGATGACCAGATTCGGCAATGAATAGACTATAAGCATCAGCAGGCCGATGGTGACCAGGCTGGCGATGACACTCAATGCCAGGGCATGATAGAAACCAATCCTATGAGCCGAAACATATGCCTTAGGCGTAACCAGCAGTATGAAATAAAGGAGAAGGATGACGGATGCCAATGCCGCAATCCACCCGAATATCGGCACCACGGCCAGTACCGCCAATGCCGATGCCACCGCCCTCCCGAGCGCAGCGACCGAAGAGAGATAAAATTGGCCGGATATCGCACCCCGCCCGCCCGAGAATCTCGCAAGGCAGAAGACCACCCCTTCCCCCAGGACGCATAAGAAAAGGCTGATAGGGACGGATTCGATTATCTGCCCTATCGATTCATTGAACCTGGCCATAACGGCGTGTTGCGCTTGGGCATCCTTGCCATCCATCCCCGCCGAATCGTTCGTGAATGCTGAGAAATAAGCCTGGGAGATGATAGACACCAATACGATAAAGGATGATATCAGGCATGCGGCCAAGAAAAGCGCCAACCCGATGCTCAAACTGGCTTTCGGGAGCATCCTGTCGTATGTCCTATCCACCTTTTTATGATTAAACAGCTCTTTGGAGCCTTTCCATCCTTCGCCCATTTCCCCAGCGAAATCCGAAACAAACAAAAGCGCGCTTTTGCAGTTCTTGGCAGCTTTTCGGATAAAAGACGCGGCACCTCCATTATCGTCGGCTACGCCTGCCGCTCTGGATTTGGCCGAACGCCCGGTTCTCTTATCCCTTGCATCCACTGTCTTGCCCCTCATCGGTCCTTCACCAGCAGCTATTTTATCGGTCTATGGCGGAATTTGTATGGTCGTCGGCTTCTGTTGCGTATTTGGCGATTGCGGGTTGCCGGCTGGCTGGCCGGCATTGATGCCTGTTTTCAGCGCGCATTTGATATCGTATTCCTTTATCGGAAGATCGATTCCGCAGAACAAGCCCAGGTCGCCCAGACCGGCCACATTGCCGAAATCGCAGTTGGCATTCTGGTCATGCGAGAATGCCAGCATATTGTTGTTTGGCTGCGGGATCTGCATCTTCACGAAACTATGGTTGTCATTGTTGCTGTCCACGCAGCATTTCTGCCCCTTCGGAAGGCCGGCCATGACATCCATGTACATGTCAGAGGCTATATCCCCTGTGCTGCCATTGAAAGTGTCTACGCTGCCATTGGTGTATATCCTTGTGCAGGTGAAATCCCGGACGGTTTTATTGCAGAGGCTGCAATCCGGGGTGAACGTGTCGGCCGGGCATTTATATCTCCAGAATTCTGTCTCCTCGGTTGGCAAAGCGCAATACCCCCCATCATCGCATTTCATCGCAGGATTGAGGCCGTTCTTGTCGGTGCATACTCCTGTTGCCAGCTCAAGGCTCGTGCATTTGCCGCATATAGGCCTTGTCACAGAGACCTTGTTAAAGATAGTCAGGGGCGGAAGGGTGGTCGCATCCGCCATCGCTTGCTGCAATGCGCAGAATTTCGGCCCCTTCACCCCGAGACCGGCATCGTTCTCGGTCTCGAGCCCATACATGTAAAGGTCATCCTTCGCATTCCTTTCGGGGGCATATATTATCCCCATGGATCCTGCGGCGACAAGGTCTGTCTGCTTCCGGAATATCCTATCCAACGTATCCTGGAGGCCTAACTCATCCCCGCCGGATACATCAGCTATCCTCAGCCCCACCACCATGCTGGTCCTGTTCAATAGGAAGAGCGAAGACTGCGCGCACGCGAGGAGGTCATCAGCTGCGGCCTCCCTGTCCTTCTCATGGCCAGGGAGCTGCGCATCCGGGTTGATGTTATAGTCGAAAGTGATTAGATCGATCTGATTCTGCGCCCCGATAGCGGCGAGTTGGGTCTGCACGGCTGATGCGACGGAGAGGAAGGTGATATTGTCCGTGACCCCGACGACCTGGTATCCCACAAGGCACCCGGCGCAATTATCGCGGACAAGCTTGCTCCTGAACGAAGTATCGAATACCCTGGCTCTGAACGCATCAGGGTTCGAGAAGTCAAAAAAGCTGAATTGATTTACAATGACGACCATAGCCCCGGTCTTGGAGAAGAGCGGCAAGAAGTCGTAGGTCGTGTAGTGCTTCTTATCCAGGCAATCCTCACAATACAACTGGTTGCCCTGGACGCAGCTGGTGCATCTGGCGCACACCCCCACGATGGGATTATCTTTGTTTATGCACCCACTTTCGTCTGGATTCGCGTTGCAAAGATCGCATTTTTGGCAATCAGGGCATGCGTCCCTGCCCTTCGCGGCATCGGCACATGTCGAGGTGCAATCCATCTGGACGAACGGGTTGTCCAGATCCCAGTTGCTCGGGTCGCTGATATCTATCACAGGCATTATCCCCTGCTTCATATATGTCCCGAGCCGGTCTTTTATCATCGCAGCAGACGGGATGGTGCGTGGGGTTCCGGTCCGCATAAGCTCGAGGCCGTTATAATCAGGCATATCTTCGATGAAGGGGTTCTTTTCACACACCAAAGCTGGATTATCCTCACCAAATGCGCTTGAATACCTCTGCGTGCACAACGTCGTCGTATTGATGGCGCCCGTAGCGCTTGTGGATTGGGTCAGGACAGGGCGGTACGGATTCGTGCCAGCCGTTATCTTCTGGTAGGCGAGGGTCGATGTGCTGCAAGGTTCGCACCATCCGAATGTCCTTGTCTTCGGGAGGCCGCTGCCCCCGTCTATCTCGCATCTGCCGAGGACTTTCTTCGAAGGATCCGCCGCATCCGTGTTGTCGCCATAGAAGACGACGATGTGCTTGGCGAAATACAGCCCGTAAAAATCATGGAAGTTCGCGGTCCCTCTCGGATCGTCTACGGTTGCGAAACCCCATCCCTTGATTATCGTATGTTTCGGATCACCCCCAGTGGGGTATTCCCACTGGGTGAGCGGTATGAGATCCCGCAGGGCGCACGTATCGCCTGCGGCCGTTGTTTTCGAATAATCGCCATACCTGTTGATATTCCGGAGCGCCCTCGCTATCTCAGAAGTCAGCAGGAACACATTGGTGTCTGGAACGGGTGATGCGCCCAGCGATGCGCTAAGGTCTGCAAGGTTGTCGCTCTTGTACATGGAGATGACCCACGGCACCCCGCCGAGGATATAGTTCGGCGAATACGCGTACACATTAGGGCCCGTGTCATCATTTGTCTGGCCTTTCCCATTTGCGCATGCGTCTCCGGGAGCGGCATATTGGAGGTCCTTTATCTTGTCCAAGACATAACCTGCGAAGTCATTCTGCAACGGCTGCCAGTCTTTAGGGTTGTCCGGCACCTCGATGATGTCATAATCAGTCCCCTCGACCATCCCGCAGTTTTTCACGAGAAGGAGGTTTCCGACCTCGGACGGATCGACAAGGGCATACCCGATGACATCTCTTGTTGGGCCGTCAGGGGTCTTTTGATATTGGGGCTGCCCTCCCATGCCTCCTTGGATATTGCCGAAGAACAGTATGCCTCCGGCAGGGGGCTGGGTATCATCGCTGAACGCATTGGCGACCTTATTGCCGCTAAGATCGTACGGGATGTTGACCGGCGCCCTGGTCTCTGCAGCCACATCCAGGTTTTTCGACATATCATACGAGAAGCCCACGGCAGGGCCGGTGCATGTGATGGGGAACAGGCACATGGGCGGCCCGTCTCCTGCACGGCACACATTATTCGTTTCTTCCAAAGTCTGGTTATCCCCCATGTAATCCAACATCACGTCTGTGTAAAGGCTCCCCTTCCTAATCCAGCAGATATTATCCCTGTAATTCGGCGATCTAAATAGGTCGTCTGTTTTCGCTAGATAATCATCCCTCATGACGCTGTTGATCCAGACCGTCTTCCCATCCACCCCGGCAAACGTCCTCGTCGAGCCGCTGATATCTGTCAAAGGCTCGCAGACAAGGATCGTCCGCCCGCTCGAACTGTCATAATAATGCTCGCATCCTGTCGTCACCTCATTCCCGTCCGTTGTCAGCATGACATCCCTCCTGTAAAGGGTGGTGTCGCAGAATCCGGAATAGCAGTCGTTGGATGACAGGTCGCATTCGAAAGGGGCCCTTGTCGTCGGGATGGTTTTCTGATATCCGTTTATGTCATCGGCATAAAGATTTGTGAGCCCGGCAAAATACGCGCCTACATCCAGTTTCTTGTATTCGGTGCCGAAGTAGGAGCCGCCTGATGGCGTGCAGTCGCTCCCTGTCTCACCGCCAGTGCCGCATGTCCCGCCCGTGACCATGTCGTCTACCTCCACGTATTTGCTGAAGATGTAGTTGCGGACTTCAGGGACAGGCGTTTTCGTCTGGACCGCATGCTGCGGCCCACCCTGTTCAGTGAAACCTGTCGTGATCGGCGAAGTGTCTTCCGTATACGAGATAGGGCTGTTATCCCATGCAGAAGCGTTGTTGACATCGTCCACGCAATTCCCGGTGATTTTGGCAATCGGGTTGTATTTGACGTTCCCAGCACCCATATAATTCATGTACCGGTCGATCCTCAAATCCGATGTGCTCCTGGGGGGGTTGATATTGCAGAACTTATCCGAGACCGGGAAGAAATATCTGGCCTGCTCGAACTCGTCGAATGATCCGCCGACACCGAACCTGAAGACATCCACCTTCGCTTTGGCAGTCTTGAGGACCCGCTTGAAATGATTGTCGACCTGCAAAGGGATGCATTGGCCCTTGAAGAACTGGATGGTGGTCTCGGCTCCTGTATCGCTTGGTTGCGGGGTCGAGGTGCCTTCAATATCTATCGGGATCGTCGGCGCGTACTTGAAGTCTCCGCAGACAAGGGCGGTGCACGCAGCATTGCTGCAGCCCGTGTCCTGGTCCTCTGTGCATATCGGTATGGTGTATACGCCTGTGCTGACAGTCACATTGCAGAATCCGCCTCCGCATCCTATCGTCAGCGGCGGAGGGAAGTCCCTGGTTGTATCGGCATTGAACAGCACGCACTTATGCTGGTCAGTCGCGTTCGCTTTCAGGCAGCAGCCGAGCGACAGCGGCGGCTGGATGCACCCGGATATCACGATCATCATCGCGATGATCACGCTTATCTGCAGTTTTTTCCCCATTCATATCACTTTGCTCATCATCCTCATGATATCATAAGTGTCCGCCCCAAGTATCGTCATCATGTACCTGATTATCGTCATGGTGATGAACAATGCGACAAGAGGGTGAACGATCAATAATATGTACGATTTCGTCAGGTCTCTCGAGCTTTGTTGGGTTATGATCCCACCTCCGGTGCCCAGGCCCGAGTTCTGGAACTCAGCGGCAGCGGAGATGATATTCTTCATGGTCGGGAAGCAGGACATCACCTGCTGAGCCGTGTGCTGTTCAGGCGGCGCTGGCAATTTGGGTGGTGCCGGTATGAACGTGGGGTCGAGAAGAACATAGAAGACCGGGAACATGAAATACATGCCGATCCCTATCGACATGAGAAGCGCTCCCACCCCCCGGGTCGGATAGATGCTTCTCAGGAGTATGCCGACCGGCAGAAAGACATGGAGCATGTTCAGGCGGAGATATTCAAGCAGCGACGATTGGGCATCGAGGCCTACCAGCATGACTGTCGCGAAATTGTTCTCCATCCTTTTTGTCTCGGCTGCGGCATATATCGAACTGACCCAGTCTCCCCTGAATACGGTCACACCGAAAACGCTGATCTGCAGGTTGAGGAAATTGAACTGGAAGGCGGTCCCGAGACCGCTCGATATATCCTGCTGGGCGTTTGCGACATCGAGCGCACGGTCAGCAAGCCTGCACCTTATGGCCCCGAACGTATCGTTCATGGTGTTGAGCGGCTGATTTTCATTATAGGCAGTTGAGAGCCCTTTACCCCCGCACCCCGCGATCGTCCCTCCCATGAAATCCGATGACAGGTGTATCGCCCCATCCACTATTACGACCAGGAAGACAGCTATCAGGATGGTAGCTATCGCCTGGAGGACCTCAGATGTGGCGAAGGCCTCGAGCTCCTTGATCGAGAAAGCCCTTCCGAACATCAAAAATAGTGCGTTGATGAGGATGGCTGTCATCCCTGCCAACACGCAAAGGGGCGCCCAACCGGTGAGCCAGGTCTGGCCGAAAGGTTCAGTGCCGTTGGTAAAGAAACTTTGTAATGTCAGTAGGGGCCATCCGATCATAAATCACACCAATTGGGTCAATCTGCTTAAATCTATCTCCTCGCCGTACAATCTCGCGATGTACGCGGTGCTCGCTATAGTCCCCAGAAGGGCGATCGTCGGGAAGAAGACCCCGGCCACGAATGCCCTCGCTCCGAAATCTATCGCCGCCTCCGTATTCTCGCCATCAGGGAAATACTGGTTGAAGATGAATTGATCCCCGTTCAGCAAAGCAGCGCCGATTGACTGCCCGAGCCCCCCCGCCGCGCTTGCGCTGATCGCATCCTCCCTGAAGAAGTATGGCTTGTCAGCAAAGAAATCAGGGATTTTCAGGAGATCCGCTGATATGAGGTTGAAGACCGCGAGGAACAAGGGGTATACGAAGAAGAACGACAGGGCGACAGCTATCAGGACCGCCCCGAATTGCCGAAGGTAAGGGACCGACCGCAGCACCAGCCCGATCGGGAGGAACACCAGAACGAAACCTTTGTAGGTGAAGAGCAGGATGAAGAGGAAATTGAGGGCGCTGAAATAGGAGATCAAGGTGGTGTTGAAGAACGCGTTGAGCGCGGCTTGTTTCGCCCCTCCGGCATACGGCGAGACCCCGACACCGGATTCGCCGAACAGGCAGCCTAAGGGAAGGTCTAGGCAAAACCCGAGATAGCAACCGATCGAACCGAACGAGAGCGTGTCGCACTCGAACTTGTTCATCTGGCTCAGGATGGAATAGGCTTCCAGGTGATAGCGTATGACGGTCAGGGCCTTATGGGAATAAGACGCTGCATTGTTGGCATACGCCGCGGCAGACTCGAAAACATTGGCGCTGACCACCGTCGTGCCGCTCGGGCTTCCCACAGCTTCGTTGATATCGGTCGCGTTTATGCTGCAGAAGGCGCCGAGGGCCGGGATCAAGATAAGGATAGAGCTCAAGGATATCAATATCTGGATAGCCTCGGTCTTCGCCCAAAGGGTCAGTTTCGGGTTCGCCATGGAGCTGCCTATCATATACGCGAATCCTATCACCGCCGAAGCCGCCACTGCGCAGACCGCCGACAGGGGGACTATCGTGCCCATGAGGAAATCCCCGAAGCTGGGGTCGCAGACGTTCGCAATAGCCATCAGATAAACCTCGATATCGCGCTCACATCTATCTCCGCGCCTCCCAGGGCGCTGAGCACCCGGATACTCGCCGCGACGAGGAGCAGGGCAAGGATCGGACCGAGGGTCCCGCGGATAAGGGCGGAATACACATACGAAGGGATGAATGTTTCAAGAACCCCATACGCTTCAACAGCCTTGTCTTCGTTCGTCCTGCTCGTGCTCCCAGGGTCGCCGCATGAGATCTCAGGACCGGTTGTCGGGCCGCTCACATATTGCGGATAATTGTTCGCGACGGCTTTCTCGGCGAATGTGGCAGACATTATCTCGTTGAAGAGCACGCCCATGGGGAGCAGGATATATAAGGAGACAGCGACCGCGATGAGGAGCCCTCCAGCTCCCCTGGTTGCTTTCATGGTCCGCATCAGGATCCCGATCGGAAGCAGGACCGAGAGCGCATATCCTGTCGTTATGCTGAGCAAAGCCTTCATCGCGTACAGTTCCCCCAATGCGAAACCCAGGATGCCCCCGGCCAAGGAGAGCGGGGCATTGAGCCCGGTGAAACCCCCGCAGGTCCCTACCGAATACCCGATCTGCAAAAGGCTGCATGAGAGGCTTCTCGACCCTTCCTTCCCGGCTTCCATATCCCAGCCTTCCACATTATTCAGCATATTGCTCATATCAAGTATCTCATTGTCGATATGGCCCATGGCGCTGCCCTGCAGTGTCGGTGCATATCCTGTCGGGGACTGGGTGCCAAAAAACCCGTTCTGGGAAATCATGTTCAGGATACCATCCGAGGCCAGGAGCAGGCAGACCAGGAGGCCGGTCGCTATCAGCTGGTAGAGCTCTTCCTTGGCGACCATCTGCAGCTCATTGATATTGAACCCCATCCCGGCCATGAACACTATCGCCAGCAGGGCCAATGATATCCCCATCGATATGAAGGATATCTCCTGCCATCCGAATGCGAAGGCAAGCGGGATAAGGAGCAGGACGAGCAATATCTTCTTCATCAGAACACCTTGGATAGACCGGGGATCTCTATGTCCCCTCCGAGCAGGCTCGACAGGCCTTTGATGAATACCAGGGTAGCGACAATATTGAATAGCGGGAGCAGGAAGGCGGGGATCATCATCTTGGAGATCTCCTGGATGTTGACCGCCCCGACCAGCTTATCAGCCCCTACGGAAGCGAGCGAGGAAGGCGGAGGTAGCGAGGAAACCTTCGCTGTGCACAAATCAGCGCAATTCACATACAACGGCGGACTGTAGGTGTACTCCTCATTCACAGCAAGGCATCCTGTGCAATCCCTCAGTGAGGGTTCTGGCAGGATGTACCCGCATGAATCAGCAGCATTCTCGCTTGGGGTGCAGGCCTGCGCTGCTGTGCACCGGGACCATTGGGTCGTATCGCTTTGGTTGGAGATCAGAGGGCGCCATGTGAGCGTATATGATCCGCCGGGTGCAGGTTCCTGCAGGGACCTTTGCCAAACCCGGCAATCGAAGCGGGTGCCATAGCACGCATCCGGGCACGTTTGTTTCAGCGGCGCCACCACCTTGCATTTGGCCGGGCAGTTCGGATTGTTCATCATGTCCTGATCAGGATTCTGCACAAGGCGCGTGACCTTGCAGGCCATTGGCATCGACGCGCAATTCTTCTCGGTCCCGGCATCGGCATTCGCGCATTGGCTGATAGTGTACGGGTACGGGATTTCCCTGCATAATGAGGGGCATGTATCCTTCCCGATAAAGTTACAGGAGATAATATCCACTCCGGATATGTCAGTAGCCCTCTCGACCGACCCGTTGATCAGCCCTTGGACGGTGTCATCCTTGCCATTCATCCCTGCGAAATATCTATGGAGCTCGGATTCGCTGTTCACACTTCTATCCACCCCGTTTTCACTATAATAAGCGAGCGGTGCAGGGGCATCGCACTCCAGGGGGCATTCTTTCGCTCCGCCTTCTGCCATCGCCTTGTCGCCATTGGCAGCGAAATCCAGCGTGGACCAGTCGAAAACATACATCATCGGGAGGAAGAACATGGCCCCGACCCCTATCGCTATGAGCAGGCCGCCCAGTTTCCTTGTGAAATAGAAAGACCTGGCCACGATGCCCAGGGCCATTATCGCCGGGCATATCTGGAAGCAGATGCTCTGGACAAAGAATTTCTGCGCTTCCAGCGATGACAGGACATTCATGTAGTCTTCGATGATGATGTTATCGCGGTCCTGCTCGAGCACCCGCTCGGCTGATGTCGAGATCGTCGTGGCGGCATATCCGCAATAGATCGAGGTGCAGAACACCCCGAATCTCCTGCTCGCGGCCTTCGCCGCATCAGATGCATCTCCCACGACCCCCTTGGCGCTCGTCTTCGCCACGTTCGTGAAGTCATCGAGGTAAGCGACAGCGGAATTCTGGAGGCAGCTCGTCCCCCCGGTGCACGGAGGCACTCCACTATTGTATATGATCAATGACACTGTCGTATCTACCAAGGCGATGCATGCCAAGAGGGTGATGATGATGATCGCATTCGCAAAGACCTGCACAAGCTCGTTCTGGGCCCATGCCTTGAGCTCGCTGGATTCGAAAGCAGACCCCATCATGTATGCGAGGCCGGCTATCATGACCGACAGCATCAGCGCGATTACCGAGATGATCCTCCAATCCGTGACAAGCTCATGGATGTTGACCCCCGACGTCTGGTTCTGGAAATTGGCCTCGCTCTGGGTCGGAGGGGCATCCACGGCAAATACCGATGAGATCAGGATAGGGAGGATCAGGAAAACCAGCAAATACCCCCACCTGCAGCATCCCCTCATCCGATCACCCGTAAAGCTTTCGCGGCGCACCCGAAGAAGGTTATAAGCACCGCTATGGTTAGGTTCGGCAGGAAAAAGGCCTGGGGCAGAAGCGAACCCACGATCCAGAAACTGTTCGGGTTTCCGCAGGTGACCGAATACCCTGTCGTAACATCCCAGCCCGAAGCATCCCTTACCCAGTCGCCGCACCCGAAACTGTCGACAGCATTGTCGCAGGCTGATTTCCCGAAGGTCATGCAATCCGTTGATACAGCGTCATACATCGACAGGGTGAAGACATACATGAACGGGACCACGAAATACAATCCGAGCACTACTGCGATAAGCACGTTGCCAGCCTGCCTGGTCGGTACGAAAATCCGAAGAAGGATAGCGATCGGGAGGACCCAGGCGAGCAGATCCTGGTTTATGAACCTGAGCACCAGTTTCTGCATGCTGATGCTCATGAGCGCCGGCAGCACGAACGAATTCAGGACCATGTCATACTGGTTCGCGACCACCCGTTTGTAAGCGCCAGGGACGACAGTGTATGCGTCATGGAGCGGGATCGAGATGCTGAGCGAGAACGTCGAATCCATCTGGTTGCTGATGTATTCCTTTATGTATCTCTCTGCCAAATCCTTAGATTTCGCCTCCATCTTCTGGACATAGCAGTCGGATATCGCGTTCATCGTGTTCCCTGCCATATTCGAGCAGGAGCCCGGG
>Ga0315268_10000771_pt1 | contig 37310 bp, 42 predicted proteins | sample C1_top_MG_FD_204535 | JGI IMG/M metagenome (GOLD analysis project Ga0315268, IMG submission 204535) | Sediment microbial communities from Yellowstone Lake, YNP, Wyoming, USA - C1_top | ecosystem: Environmental > Aquatic > Freshwater > Lake > Sediment | place: USA: Wyoming | collected 2017-08-01
AATGCTGCCAAGTCGTCCAGAAAGCAGGAACTCTGAGCGGTAGCTCGGCGACCATGCTGGGCGAACTCGCGATGTCGTGGGATCATGGCGAGAGGGTCATCGGAGTAGCGACTATCAACGCTCTTTCGCAGATCGTTCTAAAACAGAAGCATGAACGATATTCAGTACTAGAAGGGAATACGCTTGACCACGTCGACATCCGGCCGGGTGAGATCGTTGCAATGGTCGGCAATATCAAGCCGCTCGTGCGCACGATCAAGAGCAAGACCGCAAAACTCCGAGTGTTCGAAAGAGGGGGATCGCTGGAAGAGGATATCCTCCCGGACACAGCTAGCGAGGAATTGATCCCAGAGGCAGACCTCGTCTTCATCACGGGATCAGCAATAGCCAACGGTACCATAGGACGCCTACTCCAGCTTTCAGAGAAAGCCAGGCATGTCATACTTGTAGGTCCCTCTGCCTCAATGGTTCCAGATCCTCTATTCAAACGAGGGGTCGACTTGATCGGAGGGGTTATCGTAACGAATCCTGAGATAGCGATGCAGGTTGTAGCTGAAGGAGGGGGAACCCCGCAACTGAAGGCTGCAACGAGATTCGTTGTTATCAAGCCAACATCTTTCGGTGAGCGCCAGCGCAACTTCGCATGATCCTCATGTGGACACATTGAAGTGTGGCCGCATATCACCAAACAGAGCGGAAGAACAAAATGGAGCCAAAACAGAAGGATCATGTCCTGAAGAGGGGAGCTGCAGGGGCGAAGGTATCAACCTGCGTCACGGTGTTCCTGACCGTGGTCAAGGGAACCGTTGGCGTTTTCTCTGGAAGTGTGGCGCTCTTGGCTGATGCTCTACACTCACTGGCTGATGTATTTGCCTCGCTTGCAGTATGGCTTGGCCTCAGGATCTCGCAGAGAAGTCCCTCAGACAGGTTTCCATATGGCTTCTACAGAGCAGAGACGCTAGCATTCCTGGGAGTCTCAGTCGTCGTTGCAGTCTCAGGAGCACAGATCCTACTGGAATCGGTGAGAAGGGTCATGAGCCCGTTCATGATTGGTTTTCGGGAGGCAACGCTTTGTGTCGCAGCTGTCTCAGCGCTGGTTTCCTTCCTATTGGCCCGATACAGGTCGAAGGTAGGGAAGGAAACGAACTCGCAGGCGTTGCAAGGCGAAGCTAGGCATTCTATGATTGATGTTGGATCCTCAGCGCTCGTCTTCGTTGGAGTGCTTGGCAACCAACTCGGTTTCGCCTGGGCGGAACCGATCGCAGGCTTCACGATAGGGCTGCTTGTTATCGGCTTGGGCGTTGTCATGGGCAAGGATGCTGTTCTCGTTCTGCTAGATGCTTGCTTGAAGCCCGAACTCGTCTCCCGGATGAGAACCACTGCGATGGAGGTGAACGGCGTGAAAGGTGTTCATGATATCAAGGTCAGGAGGTCTGGCCAGTTCATCTTTGCCGAGATGCACGTTGAAGTGGATCCTGCGATGCATGTGGACAAGGCACACGAAATCTCCGGTGCCATTGAAGAGAAGGTCAGGGAATCAATAAGGAATCTCGATTCCATAACGCTTCACACTGAGCCCTCCGAGAAAGGAGTCTACAGGATTGCTTTGCCGGTGATCGAGGATAGAGGTTTGGATTCGAGAGCCTGCGAACACTTCGGAGGAAGCCCCTACTTCATGTTCATCGACATAGAGGCTGGCAGTCCGAGCAGGTGGTTTGTAGCAGAGAATCCTGGGGCCAAAATTGAGAAGAAGAGAGGGATCGAAACAGCACATTTCCTTGTCCAACATAAGGCAGACGTTCTCGTGACAAAGGAGATCGGAGAAGGACCGTACCATGTACTCAGGGACAGCTCGGTTCAGATCTTCGCTCTAGACCAAGAATCGGAGGTAGGAAACGTTCTCGACGCTCTCTCAAGTAAGAAGCTGAGAACCCTTGCTCCAGTAGACCGCTCGTCACAATTGACTGCAGCAGTTTCTTGACGGTGCCAAGGAGATGTCGCGCCCAAAGGACACAGTGAAGGTTGTGAACATATCAAGGGGTAGAAGGCCTGCTGTGGATTGGGCAAGGCTGACTGTTCTGGTGGAAGATTCGGTCAGCAAGGGCAAACCTAACCTCGTGGCGAAGCACGGTCTATCTTTCCTAGTCGAGACAAGTGTGGCTGGCGTCAAATCAAGTATCCTCATGGACGTAGGTCCTCCGCCAGATTTGGCCTTGCGTAATTCAGAGGCGATGAATGTCGACATTCGAAATGTTGACGCGGTCGTGATTAGCCATGGACACTATGACCATGTTGGAGGGCTGCTTGATATTCTGAAGCACAACGGCAGATGGACCCCTGTGGTGGCCCATCCAAACGTCTTCAGTCCAAAGTTTGCTTTCAAGCCAAACCTTCGATTCATAGGCCCCAATTTTGATCATGAATCAGTCGTGGCCGCAGGTGGCAGACCGCTGTTTGCTCGCAATCCGGTCACGCTGGCAACCGGAGTGATGACAACTGGTGAGGTTGCAAGAGAAACGGATTTTGAGGAGACACAGGGATTCTGGACCGTAGAAGCCGACCGTTTCGTTGAAGATCCGATGATCGATGAACAAGCCCTGCTCGTTAACGTTAAAGACAAGGGCCTCCTTGTGATAACCGGCTGCGCACATCCAGGAATCATAAATACCGTAAGACATGCTCAGAAGACAACTGGCACAGACATTTATGCAATCGCTGGCGGACTACATCTAGAAAGAGCGGACGATAAGAGAGTACATGCAAGCGTAGACGAACTTGCACGCATGAATCCGAGGGCAATCTACCCCTGCCACTGCACCGGTTCCAAAGGAATACTTAGGCTTCGCGATTTCTTGGGGAGCAACTGCAAGCCCATTCAGACAGGCGACATCATTGAACTCTGAGGCGATTGGACTCGACCAGAAGCCGGAAGGTCATGGCCTCCGCGTCAGAAGCGGCGGCACTTGGTCGGGCAACCCGGCTTCGACAATTGATATCATTGTCACGCCTCGATGTCGTGACTGGGAGTAAGTGCATGTTCATGAGTATGGATGATTCCCGGAGAATCAGGCTTCAGAGAGGCATCACGGTAGCTACTAGGTCCACTCTTGTTCTCGTGTCCCTTTCCGTCGTGAAGATATGTGTTGGCCTTCTTTCTGGGAGCATAGCGTTGCTTGCCGATGCCACTCACACAGTCATGGACATTGCGGGGTCCGCAATCGTATGGTTGGGTCTACGATTATCACTTAGGAAACCCACCGATCAGTTTCCGTACGGTTTCTACAAGGCAGAGTCTATCTGCACATTGATTGTTTGTGTCATCATGATCCTCACGGCCGCAGAAATCCTGCTGGACTCTGTTCAGAGGTTATTCGTTCCTTCTGTGATATCCTTTAGGCCGGTCGTGATCGCTGTTGCGATAGGATCCGGACTAGTGTCCTACCGCCTAGCGGAGTACAAGGAGAGTGCGGGGCGAGCGATAAACTCGCAGGCTCTCAGGGTTGAAAGCAGACACTCATTGGCTGACGTGCTCAACGCCGGTCTAGTTTGCGGAAGCGTGCTGTTTACCTACATCAACGTTACTTGGGTGGAGCCTTTGGCGGCTGTTACAATATCCGCTTTCATACTGTGGACTGCTCTCGGGTTCGGCAAGGATTCGATCTTCTCACTCATGGACATCTCACCTCGATCCTCAATGAGAAAAGCGATTGAGCAGACGATGGCCGAGACTCAGGCGGTCATGGGGATCCATGATCTGAAGGTGAGGAGATCCGGTCCGTTCGTTTTCGTCGAAGCACATGTCGAGGTTGACGGAGCAATTAGCGTCGGGCAAGCGCACGCCATAGCAGACGAGGTCGAAAACAGAGTGAAGAGGAGATTCAAAGAAGTTGATTCAGTTACGATCCACATAGGCATGGTCCATGACAAGAGGCACTCAGGTCAAGAAGCATAGGGTGCAGAGTCGAGGTTAGCTCTGCGAGGCCGCTGGGATCTCGGAGATTCTTCTCACAAACAACAGGAGGAGTCAGGAGGTGGGAGAGGATTTCCATATGTTGCTGAGGTGGTCATCATACAATCTGCGTCTGTAGTAAGATTGATGATTATAGATGCTCGCTACGGGATTGTGGCACAGCACTCTGTCTTTTGCGATGAGTGTGGTAACTGGGGCCTTCGAGGTTCTGCAGAATAAGGCGTCGTGACCGACACAGAGCCCTACTATGATGTTGAGCTCGGCACCGCATGCGTCGAGCAGCATGGCTTGGGCGATAGGATTGCACATGGCTTCGAATTGCCCGGGACGTAGCTTTTCAGCGTCTTTGACTCCAAGCTTCTCTTTGGGAACTGCGCCTGTCTTACAGATGGTTGAGATGACTTCGAACCCGTTTCCTCTGAGGATCGAGGCGAGAATCGCACCCTCTCTCTTGAGGCCGATGCAACATGCGATTCCTATCTTTCTGTAGTTCATTAGTCTCGCGAACTCTATCGTATCCTCTACCCTAGTCCACTTCATGTAGCCTCTTGATTCAACCAAAGCAGATGCTTGTGCAATCTTGCGCAGCTGTCTGTTCTTCTCATATGTTTTCAATGCCTGTCTAAGCACGGGCCTAAACGTCGTCATAGGGCAACCGTTGAGTAGCTCGTTGCTTCCTCCACCTTCGCATGGGTTGGAGCCGCAACTTGTGCACTCGAGCTTATGCCCATGTTTCCCTAGGTTTCGCAAGTTTGGTCAGCGTCATACCGTCATTGCTGGTAATATCATTCTTTCGTGGAGGCAAGACAGAGCACAGAGTCATCTTCTTGGCGCTGCTGAGAGCCCCAGAACATACACGATTCATGCTAACTTGTCATCGACACCGCTGCCGCAAAACAGCAATGGGTCCGGCATAACAAGGAATGGATATTCATAACCCAGTAGTGCCTTCAGGAATGCGGAGTTTTGTATGGTCAGACTGGTGATTCCGATTGAGAGCTTCGACATTGAGAGGTCAGTTATTTCTCCACATTTCGGAAGAGCTCCCGAGTTCGCGGTGATCGATCTCTCGTATGAGGGCAGGGTTCTCTCAATGAAGTCTGAGAGGAATGTGGGCGAGCATTTTGGAGGTCACGGCGGGGCCGAGACCGTTGTTGCAAGCCTCAAACCTGATGCTCTTGTGGTGAAAGGGATGGGGCCGAGAGGTCTCGCCGCTTTCCACAGGAACGGGATCGTAGTATTTGCGAGCCCCGTGAACAGCGTTGGTGAAGCCGTCGAAGCTTACTTAGCCGGCAGACTAAGCTGCTTGACCGAACCCTGCAAGGATGCACGTCACTGGCTCCGACACCATTGATCATTCATGCCATCATGCGTCCGTGGTGAGATTCCGTCGCCAGGCCTAAGACAAGAGAGGGAAGCACAGGAAGAGGTTGGAAGAGTGCACAAAACCATGATAGCCATGTGATGCGTAGGTCGGGAAAATCTCCAAGCGCAGGCATCGCGTCACTTCGGCTGCTGCGACTTGTACGTGAATGCCGCTGGAAGAGACGGGAATCAAATCTGTAGAGTCGATTCGGAATGGGAAACACTCGCACTCCATCGAATCCGTGAAAATGCTCGTGCAGCGTGTTGTCGGTTTGACATTGGAGGGAACGATGGGAGCGGGGGGGCTGAAAGGATGCCAGAAAGGTCGGGATGGAGGTCAGATGTGGAATAGCAGGGACGGTTGCGGAGCCGTCGACTCATACCTAAAGGGCGAGACCCTGCCCATGGGAGAGGATGCCTTGTGCAGGTGCGGTCCGCGGTGCTTGATGTGGTTTCTTTCACATACTGCTTAGACTAGGAGGATTCTGCGATCAATTGCGGTTCGGGATTGATCCCCTCTAGGACATGAACGAGTATTTCTACTTCTCAGTGTCCAGCCTCACTCGGGCTCCTTGTTCGGTCAATCCATATCTTCCTTCAGATTCTTGAATCCATCCAGCAGCCACAAGCTCCCTTAGGCTGCTTCTTACCCTGAATAGGGGTTGATCGACAAGGGTGGCTAGATCTTCGGGTGACAAGCTCTTGTCCTTGAGCGATTCTAGAAGCTTCTTGGCCGACGGTGTAGGTCTGCCATCTGAGCTCACGCAGGGCATACGATCACAAGAATCGTGAAGTTTGTCGCTTACAGTTTCTTCTTGCAGAAGTACCAGTCTTTGCAGTCGTAGCCTTGCTTCAGCCTTTCTTCAGCTTCTTCCTGAGTTTTCGGAGGTGGAACGATGACAGGTTCTCCTGGTTTCCAGTTGGCGGGAGTCGCAACTTTGTGCTTGTCGGCTGTCTGAAGTGCGTCCAGCAGCCTCAGTATCTCACTCATGTTTCTGCCTGTGGTCAGTGGATAGTGTATCATTGCCCTCACAATTCCTTCTGGATCGATTACGAAAACAGATCTCACGGCTTCGGTTTTGCTTTGGCCTGGATGTATCATGCCGTAGAGTGTGCTAACCTTCTTGTCGAGATCGGCGATGATAGGAAATGGGATCTTTACACTCATCTTCTCCTCTATGTTTCTGATCCAAGCTATGTGTGATGACGTGCTGTCAACGCTGAGACCTAGTAGTTGCGTATTCCTCTTCTTTAGTTCGTCAAAGATTTCGGAGAACGCGATAAACTCGGTTGTGCAGACAGGTGTGAAATCGGCTGGATGCGAGAACAAAACCAGCCAACCGCCCTTGAAGTCAGATAATCTCAGGGTTCCTTGCGTTGTCACGGCCTCAAATTCGGGGGCATTCTCGCCGAGGCTAGGTAGTTTTGCGATTTCTTCACCCATGGAACAAGACCTTCTTCGGGAGGTAACGATATTGAATAAATATTCAAGTCTTTCGATCTCGTCAGGGAGAGGAGGGAACCTGGCAATGAAGCTCCCTCTCGCCCAATGCCCCTCTAGACCTACGGCAGAATCCCAGAGGCTCGCTTCGATGCGTACTTCTTACAGGGCAAGAGACAAAAGGCGGTATGCGAGACCGCCGACGAGCACAGCGAGAATTGAGTCGAACGCCGCCACTGCGACTGCCCTCTTGAGGCCGAACTCTCGGGCCAGAGCGGCCATCGTCGCAAGGCATGGAAAGTAGATCATTGTGACGATTGCGAAGACGAGCATTTGGACTGGCGTGAGGATCTTGCTGAAATCGAATGTTCCGGCTAGATCCGCAAGTAGGACCAGAGTGAGCTCTTTCCGTACGATTCCGAAGACCAGAGGTATTCCTGCCATTGATGGAAGACCGAGCCAAGAGGAGGTTAGTGGCGTCATGAAATCCGCTATCACCCAAATCAGGCCAGTTACCGATAGGAACTGCAGCAAGATGCTGCCACCAATGATGAACGGGAAGGCTACGTAGACGAAGTCCTTCGTTCTCGCCCATGTCTTCTTGAGAACCGCCTTAAGCATGGGTGTTCTGTATGGGGGCATCTCCATTATCAGTCCCACAGGTTCGCCGGGCAAGACTTTGAAGGCCAATCTCCCAAGCAGAAAGAGAAGACATAGATCAAACAGATAGAGGCCCAAAGCTACAGAGATTCCAAGATATCGCCCCACCAGACCAAGGATTATAACCGTCCTAGCCGCGCATGGAACCAATGTCACCACAAAGCCCGCGAGAAACCGCTCACGATCAGTCTCCATTATACGGCAGCCGACGCAGGCCGGCACATTACAGCCGTATCCAAGAAGCAGCGGGATGAAGGCCTTACCATGCAGTCCGATCTTGTGCATGAGATTGTCCATCAAGAAAGCGGCTCTCGGCAGGTAGCCGCTATCTTCCAGAATCGCCAGCAGAACATAGAATGGCACAATGTAGGGAAGAACTACTGTTACTGCCGCTGCCACTCCCCACAAGAATCCTCCGGAGACGATCTGCACCACGATTGGCGGGAGCATTCCTGAGAGAAACGCTTCCGTATTCGGAATCAGGACAGTATCAAACAGTTCTTGCATGACGCCGATCATTGCCCCTCCTGCGACGAATACTATCGCAAAGACACTTGCGAGGACTCCAGCAAGGATCGGGTAACCCAGAATCTTGTGTGCGGTTATTGCGCTCAATCTCTGATCAATGTCGACCCGTGGGGGTGACAGGATCCTCACAGTGCCTCTCACCACTTGACTCGCGAGTGAGTATCTCTCAGAGGCCATGACGACGGATGAGGGTTCTCCGTGGATTCTTTCGATCTGTTCAGCTATCTGTGCTGCCTGCGATAGGATCAAAGAACCTTTCTCAGCCTCAACTTTCTTGGACACATCTTCATCCCGTTCGAGGAGTTTTGTTGCGATCCATCGCGGCGGATATCGTGACGATAGTTGCGGCAGCCGGGTCCTGACGGGCGTTTCCAGCTTCTGGATGCTTTCCTCTATCTCCCGGCCATACTTGATACTCACCGGTCTGACTGCTTTCTCCGCGACTTCAATTACGCTTGAGAGAAGCTCTTGCATCCCGACGCCTGACGTTGCGACCGTGGGCACCACTGGCACCCCGAGCATTTCGGAGAGCCTTTGCGCGTCAACTGTGATCCCCTTCTTGGCGGCGAAGTCCATCTGATTCAGCGCCATCACGAGGGGGGCGTTCAGCTCCAAGAGCTGAGTCGTGAGGTAGAGGTTCCGTTCCAAAGCTGAGGCGTCGACCACGTTGACGACCACGTCGGGTCGGTTGACAGCGATATAGTCACGTGACACGACTTCCTCTATCGAGTAGGCAGATAGAGAATACGTTCCAGGCAGGTCAACGACTCGTATCGTGTAGCCCTTGAAGTGGAGAGTACCTTCCGCTCTTTCGACCGTCTTTCCCGGCCAGTTGCCGATCGTCTGGTTAAGTCCTGTAAGCTGGTTGAATATCGCAGATTTCCCTACGTTCGCATTTCCCGCCAGACAAACTGTCAGTCGCTTGGCTTCCATGATCCAGCTCTCAGACAGTGGTAGATGGTTGACCGTTCGTTGATGGTTTGACGAGCACTCTTCTTGCAATTCCTCGACCAAGCGCAAGAGAAACTCCGCGAACGGATACCTCGATCGGACCGTGCATGGGAGCGCTCCTCACCACCTTGAGTTCGGTTCCAGGAGTCAATCCCATCTCAGCGAGCCTCCGAACCATTCCATGCCCGCCGAGGGCAAGGACGACCGTACATTTGTCGCCTTGTCGAAGATCAGCGAGTGAGACGGTGTCCTCTATGCGGCCCTGGAGATTCTGAATGTCCGCATAGAAGCTAGGCAGTGATTCGTCGTCGAACCCGTGACGGCGCCAGTGTCCATGCCAGTCGGTGACGCGTCCCTCGATAAGGCGCCTCATGCGACCTGTTAGCGACGTTCCGTGGAGATGCGTCCGATGTACGTACTCTTCTCGATGCTTCCTGACGGCGGCTTCGCCGGCCTCCGTCAATTCTATGCAGCCTTCAGTCCGACATGCGAATCCTTGAACGGTTGCCGTGTCGGCCAGTCGTCGCACCTCGTTCATGGGTCGACCCATCCGACTAGCTATCACATCAATTCGGGCGGGTGTCTCCTTCCGGGTGAGAGCCTTCACAAGTTCTAGCAACTCCAACATGTCAGATTCCTCAGGCATCGCCCTTCACCAAACCTCTCTTCTGGACGACCACAAGGGAAGCTGCTCGCTTGCTAACCGTGAACTCTGACTCTCTCAGGGTCAGGATGACGGCTCCGTCGAAAGGGACATGCCCCTCAACCGTGAAGGCGGCACCGGGGATCAGACCGATTGACTCCAAGTAAGGCAGTGCGCCTTCCTCTTCCTCGTCCACTACTCTGATCACTATTCCTGCGTCATGCGCTGAGAGTTCGACCAGCCGCGTTGACGCATCACTCACAGCCATCCCGGGCCTGGGTATGGGATTTCCATGCGGGCACGTCGTCGGATGGGCAAGAGCAGTGTCTATCGAGTCCGTTACCTCTTCGTCAATGCAGTGTTCAAGCTTGCAGGCGGCGTCGTGAGCTCTGCTCCAGCTGATGTGCAAGACATCGGTCAGGAGACGCTCAGTTAGTCGATGCCTCCTGAGAACGTTCAACGCTATCTTGTGACCCCGCTTTGTCAGTCGCGCCCCCTTGTACCGCTGGCGCCTGATATATCCGAGCCCTTCAAGCCTCCTGAGACTGTTCGTGACAGTACCAAGGCTGACTCCAAGCCTCCTCGCCAACATCTTTGTCCTCGCCGCTCCTGAGCTGTCTTGGAGTCTCAGGACCTGCTCCAGACACTCCTCGACGGCGCGTGTGATTTCTGGCATGGAATGGGGGAACTACGAGTGGTCGTATATTTTTCTTTTGCCAGTAGCAGTGCCCACCCGTGGGAGCCGATGAGGTGTGCTTGCAGTCTCGATCGGCATAGAGGACGTTGGCGTGAAATAGGGAGAACCTAAGCCTTGTGATGTTGATGCTCGTGTTCACAGGTCAGTTCAGACTAAACATCGTCCGGGAAAGAAGATGCTTCTGGTCGTCGAGGACTAGCAGAGAATTGCTTGTAGCAAGCATGGCCACCGTACTCGGGTTTGCGATCTTAGGCGCATATTGTATCATTGTGCCGCCACTCACGATGAAGAGATCCTTCTCATTCTTGCATTCTCAAGAATACTGACATCTAGTCTGGACTATCCGAAATACTACATATAAAGAAAGGAAATCGGATTGTAGGGCTTCCGAATCATTGAAGGCAAGGCGCTCGAGTAAGTTCCGCAACGAAAGTCCTGAAGCATGGGCCTCTAATCTGAAGTTCTCATTATCTGGTGGGCTCGCATTTGTTTGAACCTAGCTGAGCATCTCTTCTTGGTTTGCGTGGTCCTCGTTGATGCCCATTGCAGCAGAGGCAGGATCGCGCTTCTGAGCTGCGCACCGTCCTTCGTAAGGGAATACTCCACTCTCGGGGGTATCTCGGCGAATGACTCTCTCGTGATTAGCCCTTCACGTTGGAGTCCTTGGAGTGTGTCAGTCAAGGTCGTGGGGCTGATTCCCTGTAGCTCCTCCATCATCCGGCTGAATCTGAGCTTTCCATGATTTCCAATAGCATTGACGACCAGAAGAGCCCATTTCTTGCCTATGGTGTCTATGACGCCATCGAGTGGACAGAGACAGAGATGGCCGTGCTTGCTTCGCTCGCACATAGTTCCTACATTGCTACTAACTCTGTAGTTTAAGTGCTTCTTTTCCAGCAGTGACCGCTGGAGGTGGGACGCGGACATGTGCGGGCGTGGTTGCGGCTGTGCAGGACGACATGAACATTACCAGTACCGTGATAGACGATTCCTCACAAGGGAAGAACGAGCCAAGGACCTGGAAGAATATGTGGAAGACCTGAAGAAGGAACTTGCAGCGGTTGAGGAACAAATCAGGGAATTGAAGCTATAGAGCCGAGTGAAGATGGAAGAGAATGGAGAACGCTATCGAAGTCACCGATCTAGCCAAACACTATGGTAATATCAAGGCTGTCGACGGCATCACATTCAGCGTCGCGAGAGGCGAGTTCTATGGTCTGCTTGGACCGAACGGTGCCGGCAAGACGACCACCATCCGCATGCTCACAAGCCTAACAAGACCATCGTTTGGGACCGCGAAGGTCACTGGCCGAGATTGCACGAAGGAGGCCATATCGGTCAAGCAGAAGATCGGAGTCGTGTCCGAAGTGAGCAATCTCTACAATGAGCTGTCTGGATGGGACAACCTGATGTTCATCGGCGAGCTCTATGGTGTCGACAAGCTCACGAGAGAAGCGCGAGCGAAGCAACTGCTTGAAGCCTTCCAGCTATACGATAGAAGAAACGACCGCCTACTCGGATATTCCAAGGGCATGAAACGTCGAGTACGCATAGCTGCTGCACTGCTTCATCGTCCGGAGGTCCTCTTCCTCGACGAACCGACGAGCGGGCTGGATGTCCAAAGCTCTAGGCTTATCCGGTCGATTATCGGCGAGCTGAACAGGGAGGGTGTGACGGTTTTTCTGACGACTCACTACATTGATGAGGCCGACCAGCTGTGCGATCGAGTCGCCATAATAAGACAGGGCAAGATCGTCGTGGAGGGCTCTCCTGAGAAACTGAAATCTTCTCTACAGGGCGACCATGTCGTTGAAGTGTCGTTTAACAGAGATGGACGCGCTCTGGAAAGTCTTCTCCACTCCCGTCCAGATGTGAGGGACATTGCGAGGCACGGTGACAAGTACCAAATCCGCACATTGGATCCAAGCCTCGTTATTGCGGAAGTAGCTCAATTTGCTAGATCGAGCGGTCTCGAGATAGTCAGCTTGAACACCAAGGAACCCAGTCTGGAAGATGTCTTCGTCAGACATACTGGGCTAGATGCGGTTCAAGTCGAGAGGATGGAATTTCTCCGAGCAGTCAAGCGTGGCGGCCAACATGACTGACGCTTACTCAGACCGCACGGGGAAGTCCATCTTCGATGTCATCAGCAAGGCTGCCTGCATTGCCAAGAAGGACGCGAAGATCTACTACTTCAAACCGCAGATACTGGGGTTTGGGATACTGATACCGGCTTTCGTGTATCTTTCCTTCTCTCTTGGACGCGCAATCCCACCAGATCTGCTGATCCCAGGACTTGTCGGCATGGTCTCCCTCTTCGGAGCATCTTCCGTCGAGGCGATATCCATCACGATCGAGAAACAGACAGAGACCTATGAGATTCTTCAGGTCGCTCCCGTTTCAACTGCAACCATAGTCCTCGGCAAGTCACTGGCTGGTTCTGCCTTCGGCATAATGCTCTCGCTCATTACGGCAGTAGGGGCTACTCTGCTGAGCGGGGGACGCATAGCGAATCCATTTCTCTTTGTAGTCGCGATTGCCGCAGGGGCTTTCGCTTTCTCTGCGCTTGGGATGCTATTTGCAGCAGCTGCAAAGGACATGCCGACCGCCAACATGTCTTTGACTGCTCTTAGGCTGCCGATGATATTCATCAGCGGAGTCTTCATTCCAATACAGGCTCTCCCACTTCAGCTGCGTGTCCTGTCCTACCTGACACCGCTTACCTACGTAATCGATGCGTTGAGAGAAACCATGATGATCCCAAGCATCCTGTTCGCCCTAGATCTGGGAATCCTGTTGGTCTGGATCATTGTCCTCCAAACACTCGCGGTCATGGTGCTGTACAAGAAGACGCAGTTCTAGGTGAACGAGTGAACCCCGTCACATGGCGGGTTCGCTCCCCGCCGGGCTCGTCACCTTCCGCGAATAGCAGTTCCTTCCTTTCCATTCCCTCACTCAAGTGTATCATTTTACTATTGGTGCCTGAGCTATTAGCAACGCAACTCAGAGCTTCCTGATGCGAGCAATGGCTAGTACCGTTAGCTGAAGCGGGCCGAACATGTTTATGGTTCCGAAACGCGCCTCGAAGGGCATCCAAGGTAATCATTAAACATGCCAGAAGCACGTACCGTGGATCCATTACCTGCAGAACAGGAAGGAAAAATGTCAACAACTGTGAAGAAAGTCCATGCCCGCGAGATCTTGGACTCCCGCGGCAATCCGACAGTCGAGGTTGAGGTTGAGCTGGAAAGCGGCGCGTGGGGCCGGGCGGCTGTTCCATCCGGCGCGTCCACCGGCGCTCATGAAGCACTAGAACTGCGGGATGGTGATAAGAGTCGTTACGGCGGAAAGGGTGTGTTACAAGCCGTCGAGCATGTCAATCTGGACATAGCCAAAGTCGTGCTCGGCATGGACGCGCTGGATCAATCCAGAATTGATCAGGCAATGTTGGATGCGGATGGGACACCCACCAAGAGCAAGTTAGGCGCCAACGCCATCTTGGGGGTAAGCCTTTCCGTGGCACGGGCTGCGGCTAACGCGCGCAGTCTACCGCTGTACCGCCACTTGGGTGGAGAATCGGCAAACATACTGCCGGTGCCGATGTTCAACATTCTGAATGGCGGTGTCCATGCAAACTGGCAGGGCACCGATTTCCAAGAATTCATGATCGCGCCAGTCGGTGCTCCGAACTTTCGCGAGGCATTGCGGTGGGGTAGCGAGACATATCACATGCTGAAGCGTGTGCTCAAGGACAAGGGCTACACGACAGGCGTGGGGGACGAAGGTGGTTTTGCTCCTCCACTGAAGACTAACGCCGAAGCCGTCGAATTGATCCTGAAGGCAATCGAAGAAACCGGTTACGGGCCCGGTGACCAGATCGCCATCGCCTTGGATCCAGCTTCGACCGGCTTTTACGAGGACGGGCAATATCACCTGCGGACAGAAGGCCGCACAGTGACATCAGCACAGATGGTAGAAATGTACGCTGACTGGGTGAAGAAGTACCCCATCGTTGTGCTCGAAGACGGTATGGCCGAAGATGATTGGAACGGCTGGAAGCTACTCAACATGACCTTGGGGGATAGGATCGAACTGGTGGGCGACGACCTGTTTGTTACCAACGTGCAGCGCATAGCACGCGGCATCGCCGAAAACGTTGCGAACGCCGTCCTCATCAAGCTTAACCAGATCGGCACACTGACAGAAACGATCGCGGCGATTCAGATGGCGCGGAAGGCCGGTTGGGGCGCAATGATATCACACCGTAGCGGTGAGACTATAGACACCTTCATCGCCGACTTCACTGTGGCGATGGGCACGGGTCACCTCAAGACCGGCGCACCTTGTCGTGGCGAACGCGTCGAAAAATACAACCAGTTGATCCGCATCGAGGAACAACTAAGCAACGCAGCTGCCTACGCGGGTCGCAAAGCCTTTGTCCGCTAGCGAGACGGACGAGACTGAGTGCGTCGCCATGAGCAAAGTTTAAGAATTCTCGACTTCCGTCGTGCCCACGAGCCGGCCAAAGTCGTCAAGGTGATGAGGCTCACCTTAACCGCCTGACAGCTATGTCAGGCTGATAGCTTCTACATCATTCGCTGCGAAAGGTGAGACTCTGATGGAAGCGCATGCTTCCGGTACAAGCCCGACAGATCTAGAGAGACGTATCAGAATAGACAAAGTGTTTCGCTATATTCAGAAACGGCAGAATGAGGATGGCGGGTATTCCTTTGCGCGAGGAGCTGAATCGTCAGCCGCCGACACATACTACGGCATTCGGGCCCTCAAGCTCTTGGGAGCCGAACCAAAGAATGTCGCAAGAACCATCGACTTCTTGACACGCCTACAACATGAAGATGGAAGTTTCGACTCCATCAACGTGGCATACTATGTTGTCAGGGCACTTGATGAGCTGAGAGCGAAACCTCATAGACCGTTCAAGGACTTCGTTCTCTCTCTTCAGGCCACGCATGGAGGATTCGGCGTTCTAGAGGCGGACATGGAATCACCTTCCGAACTCGAAGCGACGTACCACTCCCTTGTGCTTCTCAGGTTCGTTGAACACGATCTCTCTCTCGCAAGAACGAAAGATATCATCTTGGCTAGCAAGAATCTTGATGGCAGTTTTGGGAGGTTTGGATACTCAAAGCTGGGCGCAACATATCACGCGCTGGCAAGTCTGAACCTACTCGGATTTGACGTGAGGACGCTTCTCGACACGGAGAAGTGGGTGAGGTCTTGCGAGGTTCCTAGCGGAGGGTTCAGAACAAATCCGGAGAGCCGTGACTCGTACTTCATCATCGATGACATCTACTTCGGAGTGAACTGCCTCGATGTCTTGGAAAGGAAATGCAGATTTCCATCTCAAACGTTGGATCTAATCACAGGATTCCAGAACGAGAACGGTGGTTTCCGCAGATCCATCTTTTTGGGCATCTCGACCTTCGAATCGACGTACCATGCGATCTACGCGTGCTCAAAGATTCTGGCGAGGGCAGAGTAATGGAACAGAGTATACTCACTATCGACATTGAGGACGCCATCAGGCAGGATGTGGAGTGTCCACTGTGTTACCTTGTCGAAAGGAGCGAGAATCGGTTCCTTGAGACCTTCCATTCCGGATGGATAATGGATACTTGGTTGAGAACCAGAATCCTCAACTCCCGGGGATTCTGCAGGTACCACTCGCACCAGATACTCAGATTCGCAGAGGATCACGCCGAGAAGCTCGGTCTTGCTTTGGTCCTTGAGAGTCTCGTGAATGAGCGGCTGCAGACAATCGAAAGCCTACGCAAGGACGGCGACTCTCTGATCGACATCCTGAGGCGCAACGATCTGAAGATAACTCTTGAAAAGTGGCTATTGAGAAAGAAACCCGAGTCACTACGGCGGCTGGCAAGGGGAATTGCCGTTAGGCTTGGTTACACGGAGGAGCAATGCCCGGCCTGTCTGCATCTCTTGGAATCGAACACGTCACATGCGGAGACTTTCATCCAAATGATGCTTCAGAGCGAAACTTTCAACGATGCCCTCAAAGAGTCAAAGGGCTTATGCTTGCCTCATCTTGTCGAGGTGACACAGTCTGCCTCACGACGACTGGATCCGAGCAGCTTCGCCCACGTGCTCAAGATCCTCCTGCCTCTCGAGGCGAACTCCTTCTCCCGCATCAAGTTTGAGCTGTCAGAGTTCATCGTAAAGCACGACTACCGCTTTGCGAAGGAGGGGTTTGGTTCCGAGGTCAACATAGTCGAAAGAGGTATCCTCAAGCTCATCGGCACATCCCATCTAGGGCGGATCGCGGTGAACACTGAGATTTCACAGAGCTCTTGAGTGCTTTCTGAGGAGATCATCGTGAAAGATAACCACAGGAGGGTTCTGACAAGCGACCTCCTCATCATAGAGGAGCGGCTCCATCAGATGAGACAAGAGCTGCAACAGACAGGCGAGGAGCCTGATGCTGTTCTACAATCCACAATCAATGACATTGACCCGGAAACGCGCACAAGAGTGATTGACATTGCCAAGTCGATGCTTGACGAAATAGGACAGATTAAAGAACTCTATGCTCTAGAAGTTGCTCACAAGTCCCTCCGATGGCACATCACAGCCATGCTGAGCGAAATCTGGAGTATTCTCGAAGATCTCAAGCCCGAGAAAGTCAGTCGAGCATTTGGTCAGATTCCAGACGATGTTCAACAGGTCTGGAGGCTTCATATTTCGAGGTTATCGGCCATGTTGGATGATCTGTATCGAGAACTCGGCTAGGTTTCACTCGATCTCGGTGAGACCGGACACAAGCAATGCCCTTGGAGAGCGCAACTATTGACTGAAAGAACGGAAGACGCACCCACCCAGAAGGGTTTTTTCGCGCTGGAACTCGTCCGTGCGCTCGGGCAGAAGGGATGCCCCGTATGCCGAATATGTGAGGAAAATCTGGAGAAACAGTGGTTCTGGTTCTTCAGTGAATCGTATGCTGAAGGTTCTACTGTAGACAGGTACATCAGCCACTGGGGATTCTGTAAAGAGCACAGCACAATCGTAGCCAGAGTCGGACCGAAATGGCAGAAGTCCGCAATCTACAACTCGGTCATCAAGGCGTATCTGCCCAAACTGGAAAAGGTCGAAAGAGGTTTTCAGGAATTCGCGCAAGCACGCGGCATTATCAGCAGGAAGATGAGTTGGAGATCTGTCAGAGGACTTCTTCGGGAGGTTGTCCCTACAGGCGATTGCCTCTTCTGTGAAAACTCACGCCGGACAGCACGGCGCTATACTGCGATGCTATTGAAAGGCTTGGGCAACGCGGAGGTGCGACGCCTCTACGAGAATTCCGATGGACTCTGCGTGCAACACTTTTTCTTGACCGTAGAAGACGCAGACTTCAGGCATGTCCGTCAACTGAGTGAACTGATCAAGAAACAGATCAGAGTATTGGAGGAATTGGCGAGTGATTTCGAAGAGTTCTTCAGGAAAGGAGACTACAGTTTTCGTGACGAACCAAAGGGTCGGGAACAAACCGCATGGATCCGTGCGATGAGCAGACTCGTTGGGCAAGCCGATTTGGGAGAAACGAGTGAGATCTAGAAAGCTGAAACAACTTCCATAGGCGAATTGTGCATCAAGGCACATCCATATGGTTTCCGAGAAGACGCATTGCGCCAGCAGCTGCATCGACAAAAACCCTTTCTGCCACTTGACAACGGCTTGATACGCCTGCCTAGTCCGGGTGGTTGAAGCGAACACTAATGGGAGCCCTCGGGCTGCTTGGGGATCCGTACCTTAACCGTCTGACATGTATTATCGGTACCCATTCAATCGTTGGTTCTTCAGCGATTGTTGGTCTACGAATATGAAGTCAATCATTTCACGGCGAGAAAGCTCGGGGGACACATCTGGTGCAGGGGCCAGATCTCGGTCTAACACTTTCACAGGGTGGACCGGAGACTAAAACGGGGTCTTGGTTGGTGCAGCATGGCGTTCACCTGATATCTTTCTAAGCGCTCGGAGCCAAGAGTCGCCTTCTTTTCCGAAGCCTTCACTCGCATACCGATAATCGTGTTTCCGCAAGAACTCGTGCAGATCAACCGACAATTCCTCCAGACGCCTAATCTCAGCGGCAGCTAGCGCACTCTTGTTACTATCGAACCCTGACAGCCCCAAGGTCCTCAGCAAGTGAATCGCGCATAATCCATCACAGGCTGCATATTTCTCCGCAAAATCCTTGATCGCAATGTTACGAAGAATGCTTTCGAGATACCAGAGTTCAAACTGGGCCCGCGCACTGCACATAGGACACACGGTGCCCGTGCTCTTCGAGGGGGCGGCTAGGGTCATAGCATGACGCTTTGAGTCGGAAGGCAAGAGCGCCTTCAGGCGTTTGACAAGTGTCTCCACAAGGTCGAGGTAGATGGTGCCGATCCCCGTCTGCCCACCACCCGTGCTTAGCTTCCCTGGGATCAGGTCCGTGGCAACTTGATAGAGTACCCAAGCGTGATAGTTGCAGAATCCAAGCGTTTGCCTGATCTCGTCTCTGACACCAACATCATTAACGAACTCGTATAACAAGGAATCAAAGGACCTTTGGTCATGTCTTGTCAAAAGCCAACACACGGGACATCCTCCCTCACCAAATGCGTCCTCCAAATGGAATCGATAGGGGTCAGTGGCATGCCTTTTGCCAGCACCTGAGGTACCAGACTCGTATTTGGCACCGGGCCTTCGTCGAAAGGCCAGGATGACCGACCGAACTGGATCTTTCATAACAGCGCCCCCAATGCGATGTAACGACCGTTACGGTTTAATAATGCCGCCGGAGCGTGCGGTGGGTGTTGGAAGCCGACCAGTCAAGAGAACTAAGACGATCGACAAGAATTTCAGGTAGACGAAATGAACCGAAAGTCTAGCTGGTTGTCCAAGAATGTCTTCTTTCTTGGCCTGGTAAGCCTTCTGAGCGATGCGAGCCATGAAATGGCGACGGCGATCCTACCGTTCTTCCTTACGCTTGACCTGAAGTATTCCGCTGCGGCCCTGGGCTTGATTGAGGGCCTGTCTGATGGCGCATCAAGTTTCGTCAAACCATTCTCTGGCTACGTGAGCGATCGAATAGAAAGAAGAAAGCCTCCTATGAGCTTCGGCTACGCTCTCACGGGCTTGCTCATACCCGCGATTGGCTTTGCTTCGAACTGGCTCCAGATAGCGGCCCTGAGGGCCGGCGCATGGATCGGTAGAGGAGCCAGGGGCGGACCGAGAGATGCTCTTCTGGCCGATTCGGTTCCAAGTCAAGCTCACGGTAGAGCGTTCGGATTCCATAGAGCAATGGATACTATTGGAGCAGCGGTAGGCCCCGCGTTTGCGCTCGTTCTTGTTTCTACTCTTGGATATCGAGATATATTCTTCTTATCGGCTTTGCCGGGGGTGGCAGCGCTCGTCATAGTCCTCTTGTTCGTTAAAGAACTGAAGCGAAAACGAGGCGGGCATCGCTCTGCTAGCCCTGGATTTGTCAAGACACTGCTTGCTCTCCCTAGGCGGTTCGTATCGCTCCTAGTGGCTATCGGAATCTTTGGGTTGTCGAATTTTGCCAACACACTTTTCACACTCAGAGCTGAAGAGGTCCTTGCCCCGAGGCTCGGGACAACAAGCGCGACGCTCTTGGCGGTCGCTCTGTATACCTTGCTCAACATAGCCTACGCGGTTGCATGCTTTCCGATAGGAGCGTTGGGAGACCGATTTGGAAAGAGAGGAGTGCTCGTCGCCGGATACTTCCTGTCATCCGTAATCTGCCTAGCTACAGCTTATCTCACGGCAGACCTGCTATACTTGGCGCTGATATTCGTAGGCGCAGGAATCTTCACGGCAACAACCGAAACGATTGAGGGAGCATTGGCAGCGGACCTGCTGCCCTCAGAGATTAGAGGTACAGGCTTTGGTGTGTTACAGATGATCAACGGTATCGGGGACCTAGCCTCAAGCACAATAGTTGGACTTCTCTGGGTCGCGCACTCGCCGACACTTGCCTTCCAATACTCTGCCGTCTTATCTGCAGTTGGAGCACTTGCTCTATTGCGAGTCAAGGGAATCAGTTGACCGCGCCTGCGGGGAACTTCCTGCGAGAGATTCTGCCTTGACAGATGAACCCAGTTACCGTATGAATGAGGCAGCAGACGCCGTCTCCATACGTGATCGGATACGGATATGGCCCCCGATTGGCGAGAAGGAGCTACTCGTGCTACTGCACCTCTTGAAGGCGAAACGGCCCGGAATTGCAGGCATGGCCGAGCTTAGACAGGCCACCGCCCTCTCCGAAGCAGGGTTCCAGAGAACGCTCCTGCAACTGATGCGAAGGGGTTACGTTCAAGATACGACCCGAAGATTCGCATTGGGATCAGATGTCGGGGGAATCCTCACCGTCACGCTCAAGGGATTGGTTTACGCGATGGCGCAACGTGACGGACTGTGGGGTGTCTTCGACGCAGTTGCTCTTATGTTCAAAGCCGATTGTCCTCCTGTTCTGGCCAAATGGAGAGAATTGTCTGCTGCGTCGCCTAGCGCAACTCGGTTGCTAATGGCGGAAGCAATACGGTTTGGTTACCATGACTGGGATAGTCTGGAGGAACATTTCATCCAAGAGCTCATCAAGTCTCTCGCAATCTCCGAGGCTGACAAAACATGCCTCTTGGAAGTCGTATTTCGAGATGTCCAAGCAAGGGAACATCTTCCAGTCGTTCTTGCCGAACTTGAGCGAAGACAGAGAATCACAGCTGCCGAGACTAGCAAGATTCAACAATTACTGAAACGACTTGGGTCAGGTGTCTCTCCTACATGACTTCCTGAGAGCTATCGCGCATTCCAATCACAATTCTCATGGACAGAAAGACCCCCGGTGCAAAGATAACAGTCATAGCCAGCACCTCTTGCGATAGGGGCGAGACGGTGAAGCCCCAAGTTCGGGTGCACATGGTCATTCCAGTAAGTCGGCTTCGACTACAGACTCGCTTCGGCCCAAGCACGAGATCTCCCTTGCATGTGCCAGGGCCGCTCACTTGCCACCTGTGGGCAGGCCTCCTTCCCGCTTCGGTACGGTTAATACAGCTTCGTGAATACGTATCTCTCAACTAGATCGATGTACTTGTCTGCGAGCCCTCTCCCACACAGATGCATCGCCAGATTCCTATTCTCGATGAACGCCTCATGGTACCGGTACCTGAGAGTGGAGTATTCTCCGCTTAGCCTGTAGAACCTATTAGCTAACCCGTCCCGACGCATCGTTAGGGCTTCTTTTTGCTCTTGAAAGCCGACGATCTGGCGGCGAATTTCAGCGGGAGTATCGCATATGCTAATACCTTTTCGAAGCAACAGCCTAAGCGCTTTTCCGATGGATAGTCCCTTCATTTTGGCTGTCCTACTTATGAGCTGGTAAGTTGAATCGTCTAGGTTCAGTGTAATGAAGCGACCCCATCGTGCGAGCGCATGGGTCGAGAGTTTGGAAAGGATTATTGAGACCCCAGCCCGATCTGTTATCTTTTCGGAGGTGCAGAGCTCACTGCGTGGTTCCAAGGCTCCTAGGACCTTCTGAAGTCTGATCAAGGACTCTTGTCATGCGCTCTTTGTCGACAGCAGCCTGCTCAAGTGTCTCTCTAAGGTAGGGGATATCCCTTTCCAGAAGAGGCAGGTTTTCCTCCATCGCTTTGATTCTGGCCTTCACGAACTCGTATTGGTTTCTAGATTCCTCGAGCTCAAAGCCAAGGAATCCCAACTCGACCAGCCGCTCAAATGCGCGGTCGATGTTTCGATCGTACGACTTCTGGATTTCGCGTAGCATTTCCCCCAGTTCCGGCCCGACGAAAAGCCGAACGACTCTCATTCTGCATTGCCCGGTCGAGGCGGGTCAATTGAACGTATAAGTGTAACGGTTGTTACACGCGATTCCTTTCTCCTCCGGGCATGTTACACTGAACATGAATGTCACTGCATTGCATACACAGGTAAATGAGTCGTAGACAAGAGCGATAGCCTCGCCAGAGGGCTCAGGTTGCAGCTCAAGATCGGCTACTACGAAATCCCTGAGCGCTGTCTAAGATACGTCGTTCTGTACAGAGCGGCTCCTGTATTCTTTCGAGGAGTACTTGTTGGAGACGAAGGATCACAGATAAGGGAGAAGCTGCGCAGATTAACCCTAATGAAAACCATTTCCTACGAAGCCGTTGATAGCAATGGCGTCTACGCTACAGGTTGGTGCGATATCAAGAACCTCAAATTCGATGAGAACAGCACGCCACCAACCAAGTTCTTCGGGAGCTGGTCCGCCCATTTGAACCAGACCATCATCGAGACATCATCGAGGCGATGATACGTCTTCATCGGATGGCCCCTCAAATGGAGCCTTCTGCCTGATTCCTAGATCAGCATATCCGAAATGGGCTAGCGACTTCTTAACATGCCTAGCTGCGCTTTTTCAGAGAACCCAAGCAAAGCCCGGCGACAACGAACGATGACCCTGTCTATTCTCTGCTGAGCAGATGATCTGAGAAAGTCCTTACCTCTAATCTTTGCAAACCAGCGTTCCAAAGCATCGAGCGCCTCCTCGAGCTCGGAGACCTCTGTCTGGGTTATGTTGCCTGTCGCGACATTCCTTCGTATCTCCTCGAGAAACTCATTGCACTCCTCAACGAGTTCACGATACTCCTTCTCCAAGTCTTCCTTGAACAGCTCGGAGAGGGTCTCGTTGTCTCGTTTGTCCAAGCCCTTCGCTTCGAGGACGAGATAAGGGCCATACTCTTGGTGACCTAAAGTCAAGCTTTCAAGATGTGACCGAATTCGTTTGGAGTCGGGTAGAACGCAGAAGGACATATCCGGATAAACTGCACCTAGCCCCTTGAGTTGCCTCCACAGGCGCACCCTGATTCGTGAGGGTTCATCCGGGACTTCGTAGCCAAAGACCAACCAGTTTGCAGGCGTGCCCTTTCGCAACATGGTTCACTAGAAGCAGATTCCGTTTCGGTGTCACTATTGAAGGAATGGGTCCGAGGCTCGATAATTCCGGGACAATCTGATCGTTCCGAGGTCGTTACTCGAAGACAGCCCTATGACGAAGTCCCCGGGTTGTCCTGTGCCTGATGCAGTGACCACTGATGGCGGTCTACTGGCCTTTTCGCTCTTCCGTCATCCTTTGTTAGGGCTGTCCTAGGGGCGGCTGTGACCGGGCGCGAGGAATGTCCGTTGCGTAGTCGAGACCGACAGGCTCGTCAAAGTTCTCATCCGTAACGGCTACTGAGATCCCGAAGCTAGCGCTTTCAACAGTCCCTTGACCTTCTGCCGTATGGTTTATCTGACTTCTCTGTAGTCTTGGATGTTCCCGCCTAACGGATCCATTACCGCCCAGTCCTCCGTGGGCTTACCGACCGCCGGGCATGCTTCGGGGCAACCCATTGTGAATATCTTGTCGGCTCTTTGAGCGATTTCTCGAGTCAAAAGTTTTGGGCTGAGAGTGTTGGGCACCTGAAAACCCAAGACGCGTCGCCCTATGCCATAACATTTCGGAAGGAAAGATAGAAGATTCAGCTGGACACATACATGCAGATGCAGGTAAGAGACCGTGCCCGAAATCTTTGAAGAGATCGCACGAGTGAAAAGAGAGCGAACCGAAGCGGCGCTGGCAACCGTAGTGGGCGGGGAGAAGGGTACCCCCGGAAGAACCGGGTTCCGGATGCTTGTGTATCCTGATGAGAAGATCTTAGGAACGGTGGGAGGCGGTCTAATGGAAGCGAAGGTTCGCGAGGAAGCATTGCGTTGCCTGCAGGATAAGAAGCCCAAACTGCTCGAGTTCACGCTTGATGAGGAGAGCGCCGATGGAATCGGCGTACTCTGCGGAGGCAAAGTCAAGATCTTCGTCGAACCTATCGTTGCAAATCCGGTTCTGTATATCTTTGGAGGAGGACACATCGCCGTCCCCCTTGCACAGTTCGCGAAGTCGCTTGAGTTTGGCACAGTAGTCATCGACGATAGGGAGCAGTTTGCAAACAAGGAGCGTTTTCCACTCGCGAGTGAAGTGAAGCTAGGCGACTTCATCAGCATAACGAGGTCCATCGAATTCAGAGAAAACGACTTTGCAATCATAATTACTAGGGGCCATGAACACGACGAAGCGGTTCTTAGGGAAGTCCTCTCAAAGGAAAAGATGCCAGGCTACGTCGGTATGATCGGAAGCAGAGAGAAGATTGCCACTACCTTCTCCCGCCTGAAACAACAGGGCGTTTCGCAACAGCTACTTGCGAGGGTCAAAGCCCCGATAGGATTGGACATTGGTGCTCGAACCCCAGCGGAGATCGCCATCAGCATAATGGCAGAGATCGTGGCCCACCGTTATGGTAAGTTGCCTGAACAGAAAAACTGAAGCCAACCAGCCAAACCGAACGACTCCGTTAGAAAACGGTGCTTTGTCGCCACTCCCACCATCGCGCATCGATGAGGCCGTCGCTCATGGCGACTTCAGGATATGGATTGCTTTTCCTTTGGCCGCCTCGGAGGCTTCCATCAGAGCCTCTGGCAATGTCGGGTGAGGGTGAACAGTCAACGCCAAGTCATCTAGCGTCGCGCCCATCTCAATCGCGAGAGTCGCTTCACCGATAAGGTCCGTCACGTCCGCTCCAACCATTTGTACTCCAAGTATCTGTTCACTTTCCTTGTGCGCGACCACTTTGATGAACCCGTCTGTTTCGCCGACGGCCATCGCTCGACCCAACGCCGTGAAGGGGAACTTTCCCACAATTGGGTCGTATCCTTGCTTCTTCGCTTCTGCTTCTGTCAAGCCGACAGTCGCGATCTCAGGGTCAGTCCAGATGGCGCTTGGGATCGCCTTGAAATCTGCTGCGCTCGCTTGGCCGCAGATCGCCTCGGCCGCCACTATTCCTTGTTTCGATGCCTTGTGCGCAAGCAGTGGCTGGCCAATTACGTCTCCTATCGCGTATATCCCAGCCACATTGGTCTGCATCCGCGAGTTTACCTGAATGAATCCTGACGCATCGGTCTTGACGCCAGTGTTTTCAAGGCCGATTTGGTCTGAGTTAGGCTGTCTGCCAACGGTGACCATCACCTTGTCCGCTGGAAACTCAACCTCACTACCGTCGGCGAGCCGGGCTCCGACTTTCCCGTCCCTAGCCCATTTCGCACGAGCCCTCACACGAGTCTCGACTCCCATTCTTCTCAAACTGCGCTCGACAACCCTCACCAGCTCAATGTCTACCCCCGGCAAGAGTTGGTCAAGCATCTCAATGATTGTCACGTGACTGCCGAACCTCGCGTAGGCGCTGCCGAGTTCTAGTCCGCTCACTCCGCCACCTATGACAACAAAATTCTTGGGCACCTCACTCAGTGAGAGGGCCTCAGTTGTTGTGATAACGAAATCCCCATCGAACTTGAACGAAGGGAGCTCGATCGGGCGTGAGCCCGTGGCGATTATGATGTTGTCAGCAGTGAAGGTCCTCGGCTCATGCTCGGTATTGACTTCAATTTCGTGAGGTCCTTGAAATCTGCCCTCACCATAGACAAGGTTCACATCGTTACCCTTGCAAAGATAGGCTACGCCGGTTCTGAGCTTATCGACCACATTCGTCTTCCAAGCTTGTAATCTCTGGAGATCGACTTTGGCTTGTGATATTTCGATTCCAAAATCCCGCGCTCTTTGAATATGCTTCAACAGCTTGGCGGCACGTACTATTGTCTTGGAGGGAATGCATCCCACGTTTAGGCAGACGCCGCCGAGAAGCGCCTTCTCCACCAACACAACTTCTTGGCCGAGTTGCCTGAGGCGTATGGCGGCTACATACCCCCCGAAGCCCCCTCCCAACACCAGGTTCGTCACGTGGTCATCCATTACCGGGGCATCTCCATCCGAAGGTGCCTACGATGTCAAACTCCCTAATTGTGGTGAGGGAAACCGATGCGAGCTCTCGCTCCTGCCGAACGTCAGTTTCCCGATTCTGGTGACGGGGTTTCAAGTATTATCTCAACCTTCTCCCTTCTGGTTACTCTGACTCTTCTATAGTTCTCGACGTTTCAGCTCGACGGATCTTCTATCCCATGGTCTTCGATGGGTTTGCTGACTGCCGAACGGACCTCGAGTCACCGCACGGTGACCATCTTGTCTGCCGCTTGAGCAATCTCCCGAGTCAACAACTTCGGCCTCAAGGACTTGGTCTCGATTCCCAATTCCCTCAACGCGGCCAATGAGAGAGGCTTGACTTTGATCCCGCAGAATTGAGTGTGGAGGCCGGACGGGTTGCGCCTCGCACTTCGCCGACATCTCAAGATCGGGCATACGGGCGATCGATTCGTTCGTAAGCTCCACATCAGAGTCCAAGTTCCACTTCTCTGTTCCATACTTCATTGCAACCAGTTTCTCGGCCAGTCTGGACTCGTAGGGGGTCAGAGTCCCAACGTCAAACTGGATCTGGAATGTTTTTCTGAACCCGGCTATGATTGCTTCCTCAATTGCCTCACTTGAAGGACAACCAAGACCTTCTTCCGAGATGTTTGTCACTTCATATTTGGGATTCAATAGCGTCCTCGAGAGGAGCTCCAAGTCAGAATTCACTAGCAGGGTACCGTGGAAGAGTATGACATCGTAGAACCTGTGCTGAGCCATGCCTGAGATCTTTCTGCCATTCAAGAGAATGGAATTCGGATGCTGAAACTCAGCTTTGACGTTGAGGAATGTCAGGCCGTTCAATATCGCCTTCGCGCACTCTCCATACACGTCCAGGATATCATGATTTGGATTGACATGTTTCTCCTTCATGATAGCGCTGTAGTTGACGTTTCCAAGGTCATGATATACAGCTCCTCCGCCGGAAGTTCTACGAAGTACCTTGATGCCGACGCGTTTGCAGGCATGCATGTTAACCTCGTCCTGAAGGCTACTGTTGTAACCCAGAATGACGGATCTATCGTTCCTCCATATTCGGAAAGTGTCCGGGCAGAAATCATCTCTTCTACTCCTCACAATGGCTTCTTCAACAGCAAGGTTCACCGCTGGATCTGAGTTGCTGTCGAGAAGTAAACGCCACTTCGAGCTTGTCTCTCCAAGGCCCACCGTATCTTTGTTTCTAGCTTGATCCATGCAACAAGACCTACGATAGCGTCTCAATCTTCATCGGCACTTCTCGAGAGCGCCCAAGATTCTGTTTCTGATTTCAGCCCTAGTCGGCACGATTTGCGAGAATTCAACTCGACCGTCAACTATGACAGATGGAATGAGCGATTGCTTTGCAACTCGTTCTAGAGCTGGGGACACCTGAACTCCAGATGGCCAACCATGGCCGTCTAATCCTCTGTTTCTCATCCAGATCCTGACCTCGACTTTGTCTCGAAAATCCGCAATGACCATATGAGTGTTCGCGATGAGTTCCCTGCAGCTTCTGGTTGGAGGGTAGGCCACGTACAGCTCCACGAGGAGTTGTTTTAGCGTGAGAGGGGCCTCGCCCCGAAGGTTCCAATCATCTGTCGAATACTTGACTTGACCGAGTTTGTCGGCCATTCCGGCTTCTATTTGCGAGAGACCCTGCTCTTGAAATTCAATTTTGAATCGGCGAGAGAGAGCATCCATGAGAATTCCTTCAATCTCGTCTAGACTGACGTGTCGGTTCAGTTCGTTGCTCAGACTAGTGACTCGGCGCACTTCCTTCAGCACTCGCGCAGACATTGCCAAGTCAGTATGCACATTCAAAGACACCTGAAACGAGATGAAATCATAGTAGAAGTTCACTGAGGTTTCTGAGATTGTTCCACCCTTCGCCGCAATGCATTGCCCATAATCATCAATTCTGCTGTCAAGTCCAAGTGCGAACATCGCTTCAGCTGCTGGTTGACATAATGCTTTGTAGACGGAGCTAGGGGGAGGGTCCCCGGGAAAGAGAATCTTCCGATCTATCGTGTAGGTGAAGTTGAGAGTTCCTTGGTCTTGGTACACGCTCTTCCCTGCCCCTGCTCTTCTGACAATCGATACACCGTTGCTCTCGACCTCATCGCCGTTAACCGTTGTACTCACGTCCGCATCTCGCGCGAGCACAACCGTCTTTCTGTTCTGCCACGGACGAATAGTGTCAAGCGACTGCCCCTCGTGTCTGACAATCAACATCGCTTCTTCAATCGCCTCATTCATCTTGGCGTCGGGGCCGTTATGACGCACAATTCTCCAAATCATTTTCTCGCAATCCGAATAGGGTTCATTCCATAAGACGGGCTGCCATGGCCGACACAGGCTCGGGTCAGGCTACAAGCCAAGTCCGCGTGGCGTTCATCTGCTCCGCTTCTCACAATCGCCGCTTCAACGGCAAGATTGACCGAAGGGTCCAAGACACTATCGAAAAGCAGTCGCCACGTCAAACCTATCCCTCCAAGGCCCGCAACATCCTTGTCTCCACATCCTCAGCCGATGGTACGCCCTTTGAGAATGCAAGTTCCCCGTTGACCACAACTGCTGGAACTATGGCTTGCTTCGCCGCTTCCATTAGTGCAACTGACATAGGCACGCCAGGAGGGGATCCATGCCCGTCTAATCCTTTCCCGCGCATCCAAATTCTAAGCTCAACTTTGTCTCTCAGATCGCTCATGGCGGATTGGACGGTTTCGATGATCTCTCTACAACTTCTTGTAGGCGGATAAGCCACGTACACTTCTATCAGTACATCCTTGATTGAGAGCGGCGCCTTGCCCCTAAAGTTCCAATCGTGTTTGGAGTACTTGATCTCATGCAGTCTCTTAGCCAGTATCTTCTCCACCGGCGAAAGGTCCTCTTCTTGAAATGTCACTCCAAACTGCTTGGTGATGCTCTGGATCAAAGCCCTCTGGACATCCTCAATGCCCACAGTTCTGTTCACTTCTCTGGACAGAGTCGTGAACCTCGTTCGCTCCTTCAAGGCGTGGCCTAGCGTGTTCAAGTCAGTCTGTATGTTGATCGACAGCTGGAGGAACATCAGATCGTAGTAGAATGTGATCGAAGCATCTGCGATCGTTCTACCCTTCACTACTAGGTCAGCTGCATACTCAGGAACCTCGACACTCGCGCCCAAGCCAGAGATTACTTCCACCGCCGGTTTCGAAAGCCTACGATATGCTTCGGTTAAACTGTCGGTGTCAGGAAAGAATCGCTTTTGATCTATGACGTAGGTCAGGTTGAGGGTACCCTCGTCCTGATACGTTGTCCTGCTGAGGGGGGCGGCTCTTCTCACAATCACGACTTCATTACTCTTGCATGCAGCCTCATCGACTGAAGCCCTTGCATCCGCATTGCTCGCTAGGATCGCTGCCTTGCCATTCTGCCAAATGTGGACAGTATCAAGAGGTTGCCCCTCATGTCTAGCCAGCAGAATCGCCTCTTCGATTGCCTCATTCATCCTCACATCGGGGCTTGAGTGGCGGAGGATTCTGCAGATCATTCCCGGGACACGGCCAGCATGTTATTCGTGATAGAAGGGGCAGAACTCTCGAAGGCACGGCTCAACGTTCTTGAACTCGCAGATTGGGTTTCCCATCTCAAAGTGAGCGCGGTATCGTTCTGCAAGGAACTTCTTCGCAACTTGCAGGGACAGTATTACACTGGCTTTGCAGCACCTGGGTCCTCCAAGCTTTGAGATCTCCCCTAGGCTTTCGGAAACCAAATTCAATACGATGCTTCTCTCCTCGCCTGACATTATGTTCGCCTTGAGTGCCCTGCTGAAAGCGATCCCAACGCCGATGGCTGCACCACAGGCACCCCATAGTGCGCAGGAACCTAATGGTGGCATTCTGGCCAGCGCCGCCGCCTTGTCGATCTCGAGCGGATCAACGTCAGACAGTCCAAGGTTTCTCATCGAAGCCAGTATGGCACAACTGGCAAGATAGTGATGCTCGGTACCATGCATGGGTATGGCAGGGTGCTTCATCAACAAGTTGGCGATCTTGAGGGGATCCGTCTCTTTCGTATGGTTGCAGGTGGTCTTGACTAGTTGCTCAGCCGTTGAAAGCCTGCAGTGTTCGCAGACATAGTGTCCGTCCGGACACTGATAGTCTGCCACTTCGCTTTTGCCACAATAGGAGCAGGTTGCGGTCTGCTCTGAGCGCAGCATCACTTTGTCGCACAGGAGGCACTTGAAGCTCTCCTCCAACGGGGCCTCAGCTGAAGTCTTCGCGTTGACTCTCTCCGTTGCGTCTCGTTGTGTTTGATTTAACTCCTGCTTCTTCGTCGATAGCTCCTCAGCCCGAATGTCAGTAGCTTGATTCAGAGGTCAAGACCTCCAATAGCCCCTCAACCTTTCGTCTTATGGTCTCTCTCGTTTTCCTGTACTCCTCGATGCCTCCGCCCGATGGGTCTTCTATCCCCCAGTCTTCCATGGGTTTCCCGACCGCGGGGCAGGCTTCTGGGCACCCCATCGTGATTATCTTGTCGGCGAGCTCTGCCATTTCTCGGGTCAACAGCTTGGGCTTCAGAACATTCGTATCGATTCCGATCTCCTTCAAGGCAATTAATGCGAGCGGCTTCACCTCATTCGCAGGTCTGCTGCCAGCGCTGATCGCTCTCATGCCTCCAGAAGCGAGGTGGTTGAAGATGGCCTCCGCCATTTGACTTCGGCACGAATTCTGTATGCATATGAATAGTACAGTGATCAAGCCGGTGTTCCTTTGCTATGGTTCGCTTTCCACTTTCGGCTCGACTGTGACTTGAGACCTGATTGAGTTTGCAACTAGGCTGTACTTGCGGGCCCAGTCTAGTGCCTTCGCTACTCGGTCGACTGAGACGGCCTTGACTTTGATCAGGGGTCTGAGAACGGTTCGTTCAACTATCGATGTTCTATCTAGGAGGTCCACTACGTGGCCCTCAGCTTCGCATTCATAGGAAACCAGCTGAATCTTCAGGCGTTCGGTGGCCCAGATGAACATCAAATGATAGCACATGTTCAGAGCCGCTACGAAAGCATCCTCAGGGGTCATGACGCCGGAACGTCCCTGCAATGCTGGCGGTGCTGAGAAGCTCATCTTGGGCCCATTGCTGCAGGTCAGCTCACCGTCATGGCCGCCAGTCCAAACCACCTTGCTCGTGTAGATTGGCATGGTCTCACTTCCAGTGATTCAGTACCTCATCGACTTCCTGGGTGATCCTCTCCGCCACCTTCTCAGCGAGACTTGTTGCCTGGTCGTCCAGTTTCCTCTTGGATCCTGTTGTTGAGCAGTTCTTGTTCCCGTTCAGATCGGTGACGACGATCGATGATGCTGGTTTGCCGCTGTAGCGTTCTGTGCCGATCTTTGCGCAGAGCTTCTGGCATCCGTCAACTGTTATCGTCGGAAAGAATCTCGCGAAGGCTCTCTCTTCCTTGCCGCCTGCGAGAAACAGCGGGAGGCAGATCGTCACGGTCTGGGCAGGCCTAAGCTTCTCGAGCACTAGAAGCGTCGCTATTCGCGAGATAGTTCCTTCAACGCATCCTTCTCCGCTGCACGATATGATGCCAACCATCTTCTGTGGGAGGTCGACCACTCTGATTCACGCTCCTAGAATCGCGTCAACTTTGGATGCGATCCGTTCCGCAACCGCTCTCGTGAGCTGCTGGCCGTCGCTGTCGAGGAAGGCAACGCTCTTCGGTTTCAACCCTCTGTTTTCTCTGAGGGCATCAACGACGCGGAGACTGGCTGCGAGATCTCCGCCCGCAATTCTGACGTTCTTCTCTGCGCATTGTAGGGGGCATCCATCCACCGTGATGCATTTGTTACGCTGCACAAGCTGAACGGATTCTTCATCTCCGCTGACGAGAAGTGCGAGACAGGTTGTCTGCGTGACATCCTTCCTCATGTTCTCTACGACCTCGTAAGTTGCTTCTCTGCCGACGGTGCCGAGGGCCTTGCCGATCCCGCTGCATGGGATCACTACTACCTTATTCTGCGTCGTTGAGTTCATTCTACTTGGGCTCCGGTTTCTTATGCTCGGTCTCAAGTTTCTTGAGCATCAGTTGAAAGTAGTCATCAGCGCTCATCAGCATCTTCAGGTCGTCCTCAAGGCTGTGAGGCGTGAGGATGATCAACCAGCCTTCGCCGTAGGGATCTGAATTCACCAGCTCTGGCTTCTCGAGGAGCATGCCATTGACTTCCTCAACCGTGCCGGATACGGGAGAGAGCAGTGAGACGGTTGTCTTTGCCGTTTCCAGAGTCCCAATCTCCGTTCGCTTCTGAACGGTTGAACCCGGTTTCACGAGATCGACGAATGCGACATCTCCTCCGGTCCTCTGCAGGTAGTCAGTGACACCGACCCTAATTCTGGGGTCGTCTACACTCGTCCAGAGTCCGTCTTCGGTGTAGTAGTATCCCTTGCGGACCCGAAGTTCGAACTTTTCGAAAACGGTCTGAAGATACTCGCTCAACTTGCAGTCGCCTACTTTGACGCCTTTGGTTCACAATCGAAGCAGTAGTCCGTATCCCTATTCGTCCAGAAGACCTTCTTGCAGATAGGGCAGGTCGCTTTCCTGAGCCAGTCCCTCTTCGGAGGTGCAGCACGCATCATGTCGAGGAAGCTCTGAGTGCATGCACAGGGTTTCTGCTCTCGGTCTTTCTCAGACGTTTGTTGAGACCTCCTGATTGCTTTGTGGGCTCACGGCCACATTCTCCACGGCCTCGACACGCCTTTGTTCAGCGAAGAATCTTCGCTTAGCCCACAACGACACATTCACGAGGCTGATGAGTACGGGAACCTCGAAAAGGGGTCCGATTACGGCGGCGAAGGCTTGGCCCGAGTTTATTCCGAAGACGCCGACAGCGACAGCTATGGCCAGTTCAAAGTTGTTGCTTGCTGCTGTGAAGGACAGCGTTGCTGTCTCAGGATATGTGAACTTCAAAGCCCATGACATCAGAAACGAAATGCCGAACATGATGAGGAAGTAGCTGACGAGCGGTATCGCGATTCGCACAACATCCCATGGTAGCGCCAGAATGTACTCACCCTTCAGCGAGAACATCACCACAATCGTGAATAGCAGACCGATCAAGGCGGTTGGGCTCAACTTCTTCATGAAGGCGCCCTCGTACCACTCCTTTCCCTTCTTCCGGATCAACGTGAACCTTGTCACTATTCCCGCTATGAAGGGAATTCCAAGGAATACGAATACTGTCCTCGCGATGTCCCAGATTGAGATCTCCACGATGACACCTGCGCCTCGGGAAACCCAAGACGAAAGCAGCGTGACGAAGAACCAAGCATAAACGGAGTAAAGCGCAACCTGAAAGATCGAATTGATCGCGACAAGGATGGCACAGTACTCGTTGTCGCCACCCGCAAGCATGTTCCACACCAGAACCATAGCGATGCATCTGGCGAGACCTACGATGATTATCCCGATTCTGTATTCAGGAAGGTCCGGAAGGAACAGCCACGCTAAGCCGAACATTAGGAACGGCCCTACAAGCCAATTCTGGACGATGGAGACGCTGAACATCTTCCAGGCTTTCGCGACCTTGGAGAGTTCCTCGTACTTCACCTGAGCCAAGGGAGGGTACATCATCCAGAGCAAGCCGACGGCTATTGGCAGCGATATGGTGTCAATCCTGAGTGCGTCGAGTATCACCGATATCTCAGGGATAGCGGCTCCCAAGCCTACCCCGACCGCCATCGCCAGAAAGATCCAGAGAGTCAGAAACCGATTCAGAAGCGAAAGTCGTTCAGGCTTCGTCTCTGCCATGTCAAGACCTCCCTTTGACTAGGGCGGTGGCCTTCGCTAGCAGAGTCTCAACTCTTGGGTCGGCAAGTCGGAAGAAGATCCATTTGCCTTGACGGCGAGAAGCAACAAGGCCCGCGCTTTCCATGATTCCTAGGTGGTGGGAAGTGGTTGGCTGCGTCAGGCCCAATGCAGCCATCACCTCGCATGCGCAGAGTTCCTGCCCCGCCAAGAGTTTCAGAATCTTTAGGCGCGTCTTGTCTGCGAAACCAAAGAAGACCCGTTCCATCGCGGTCAGCGTCGGATCCTCTATCTCTCTCGCTCTCTTTTTCAACTCGGACGTCAGTGCAGCAGGGCGGCAAGACCCGCGAAGTCCTGAACCCACCAGCCGCCTGATTCTGTCTTGGACGAGTACTGTGCTCATCTGCGATCTCCGCAGCACATTCAGATTTAGATTCTTAAACATGTCGTTTCTTCCCGTAATTGTCGGCGGACATAGTTTATGGTGAATTTCTTCGTCCACCTGCATACGCTGAACCTTCACGCATTTGACGGACATAGCAGTTGGCGCGTCTGCGGTGACATTGCGGCCCTTCCGTCTACCCGAGGGAGCTGGGACCTATACGCAAACGCGGTTTCAGGACGAATGGAACATAGCGAGTTCCGTCACGCATGAGCCAGGTCAGGGTAAACGGGGAAGGAGACATGCATCCGTTGCCTTAGCGGACGTATGCTCTTGCAAGACGCCTCTCCTTCGCTGCAAATGAAACTCGTACAACTGCGCGAACTCGCAGGAGGATGGCCGCTCTATTGAAGACTCAGATCACATTTCATTGTTCACTTTCTATCTTGCTTTCACGTTTGTGCCAATCAGTCTGTGAGCTCACGATCGCGTGAGTCGATGGAACCTCTCTTGAGGTTCTTGCACTGGTGATAGGAGGGCACAATGATTACCATCGAATCCTCGCAGTTCTCGGTGTGACCGTTTTTCCGAGTGCTTGCATTTCCATTAGGGCAGCCCGAAGCAGAAGCGAAACGCGTCCTTTTCGTAGGTTACGAAGTAGGAAACTCGGAGAAAGATAGAAGCTCATGTAGGCATGTAGGAGTACTCTTGCAAGTTCTTCCGCGGAGCATTCCCCAACGCGGATGATTGGCCTCCCAGCCGTATATTCCGACCAGTTCTCCGTAAGTAGTAGTCTCTCCTTCTTGACAAGCCTGTACAGTTCAGTTCCAGGGTAGGGTGTGGCAAGATTGAATTCAACATAGTCAGTGTCTAACCTCTTTGCGAAGTTCAAGGTGTTTTTGATGTCATCCATCGTTTCATTTGGCCAACCTATTATAAACGATGCCAGAGTCTCAATGCCGATCTGTTTGGTCCATCTAACAGCGTCCTCTATCTGTCCGAGTCTTATTCCCTTCCTCATTTGGTTAAGGGTTCGCTGGGAGCCTGATTCAACGCCATAGAAGATGAATGTACAACCACCCTCTCTCATCTTTGTTAGAAGCTCTCGAGATATGGTATCAACCCTTGAGGAACAAGCCCAAGGGACATTTATTCCGCGGGTTTTCATCTCGTCACATATGGCTTCGACCCTTTTACGGTCTAAAGTAAAGAGGTCGTCCGTGAACTCAAGTGTGTCTGGATTGTAGTCGGAGACAACTTCTTCTATCTCGTCGACCACGTTTTTCGGACTTCTAGCTCTGAATTTCTTGCCGAAAAGCAGAGATGACGCACAGAAGATGCAGTTGAAAGGGCAGCCGCGACTGGTAATCACATGTCCAATGGTGGTTTTCTTGCCAAGGACCGTGTATTGATTCATAGGAAGGAGGTGCCTGGCTGGAAACGGAAGCGAGTCCAAGTCATTGATCAGGGGTTGCGGTGGAGCTTCAACAATATGGTTGCCAGACCTATAGACGATTCCTCCAACATTCGAGAAAGACATCTCATCTTCAACGGCCTGAGCTAATTCGTGTATTGTTCTTTCCGCTTCTCCTACACAGACAATGTCGAGCTGCGGACATTTCCTCAATGTCTCAGACGGAAGGAATGATGCATGCGGGCCTCCCATGACGGTTACCACGTCCGGACAGGCATTCTTGACAGTCTCGACGATCGTCAGGGCATCTCGTATGGCTGGGGTTGTCGACGTGACGCCTATGATGTCTGGTCTATCCTTCTTTACCTCATGTTCAATCGACAGTAGAGGGATCCCAAGAGCCAAGGCGTCGATGATTTTGACGGAGTGTCCGTCTTTTTCAAGTGTTGAGGCTAGGTAAGCGAGACCGAGAGGGGGAGTTGTTATGCCGAGTACAGAGGAGGTTTCGATGTGTCTCGAGGGCGGATTGATGAAAGTAATGTTCGTGGCCACAACCTCTCAGTGGAGTATCGCCTCGGACTGGGCTTTGCGCTCGATCAACCAAATGAACAGCTTGCATAGCGGCGAGAGTATCGGCTGGTACCACTTTCCTCGAAGGTAGAAGCGCATGATAATCTTAGCCCAGTGTATGTCATGTTCCAGACGTTTTACAAGCAGTTGCTTGTGAAGTTCATTCATCTCTTCGACTCTGAACCGGTCTCGGCTCCTGAGTGTGGCTAGATGTACGAAGAATAATGGCACGACGAGCCTCTTGAAGTCCTTCAGATCTTGGATTAACTCTATGGTCTTTATGATATCCTCTCTGCGGCTTTCTTCACGATCATAGGCCATTGCGATGCCGACAGGCTCATCTTTACGCATGATTGGGTCTCCTGCCTACGAATCTCCTCGCTTGGACGACGACCGTGGAACCGACATCAAGCGGATTCATCTTCTGAACAACCTCCGTCACGCTGCAGTCCCCTCGTGTGGTCTTCACATCGGAGCGCAAGATCTCCGCCATGTACACTATCTGCAATCGTCCAATTCCCCCCCAACAAACGGACCGTCTATCAACGCCGCCTCGGCCTCCACTCCAATAGTGAAACGAGCTCATGGATCCACAGCAGTGCAAGCCGGTAGCTAACAGGTCGCCGGTCAGGAGTGTGACCCGTTGAGTCAATCGTCATTGACGACTCCCAGTCAGTCACGGTCCGACTTGTGCAACCATTTTCATGACCAGAGAGTCCCATGCTTGCTGGTTCAGGATACACCCGGGATCCGACTCCGTCAGATCCCCAGAGTATCCATATGCGCGGGCCCTGCAGCCGCCGCAGATGTTTCGATGCTCGCAGGTTCCGCAGTATCCTTTGAAGTTCTCTCGGTCGCGGATCATCTTCAAGACTGGGTGATTGTGCCAAATGTCAAGGAGATCATCATGGAGAATGTTGCCTAGGACTATCGGGATGAATACGCAGGGTTCTATGTCGCCGTTCGGTTCAAGGGCGCAGTATAGTCTCGAGGTTCCGCAGCCTC
>Ga0315268_10000772_pt1 | contig 37294 bp, 48 predicted proteins | sample C1_top_MG_FD_204535 | JGI IMG/M metagenome (GOLD analysis project Ga0315268, IMG submission 204535) | Sediment microbial communities from Yellowstone Lake, YNP, Wyoming, USA - C1_top | ecosystem: Environmental > Aquatic > Freshwater > Lake > Sediment | place: USA: Wyoming | collected 2017-08-01
AACTCAGTCCAATAGACTGGATAACTGATCCCGGCGTCGGATATCATATAATAATAAACTGAGCAATCTACAACCGTCGCATAAGCGGCTTCTACATCCAAGCTCACGATAAGGCTGCCTCCCTGGTTAACACTTGTCGATGATATTGTGGTCGTCGCCTCTATGGGGCGCAGAGATTCGACCGTTGCAAGCGTTGCTGTCTCATTGTTTCCGCCCACAGCCAAAATCAATCCGTCTTGCATCGAGACAAGTCCGAGGTATTTCTTCGGCTCATTCAAATCGGAAATCTTGACCCATGTATCATTATAAGGATTATAGTAGAATGCATCATTGTACACGCTTCCGACCACATTATAAGCCGCTGACGATCCGCCTGCCACATATATCATACCATCCATGCCCACTACCGCTCCGGGAGCGGCACGGGCCTCAGGAAGGCTCGCAACAGTCGTCCAACTGCCGGACCATGTCACCCACTTATACACTTCTGCGCTGCATGCCGCCCAATTATCTGTGCCTCCTATATAATACACCGCATATTCTTCAGGAACAAACACAGCTTGGCCTGCCCACCTAATAACTGGTAAAGAAGGCCCTGTCGTCCAGCTATCATCTTCCGCATAATATCGCAAAATCTGACCTGTAGTATAACCGCCGACAACATAGAAGTAAGGCCAATTAACAGCGCAAGAGGTGAATGCGCGCGCGGCCGGCATCGCGGCGCCGAAAGTCCAGGAATCGGTTGCTATATCATATATCTGGGTCAATGACTGTGTGCTAAGAGTCTCATTATAACCCCCAAAGACATATATTCGTCCATCCTCACCAAGACCGCCACTGGCCGCTCTGACGCCAACCGGCATCGGAGCTGCTCGCCAGGAAACATCTGAGTTCAAGTCGTATACCAAAACCGTGTCTACTGTCTTTTTGTAACTTATCCCAGAATCGACACCAATCGCGCCTCCGATGACATATACATGACCATTCTCAGAGTCTGCAACAACTACTGCTTGTGCCCGGTCTTCTGACAATGGCACCTCGGTCGTCCAGTCGGTCTGCAATGCAGCAGATGCCGACGGCATCAGTGAAGCAATGGCCAAGACGACGAGAGAGAATACCAGACACCCAGAGCCTATCCTTTTCATCAACATATTTGTCATTCTTTACAACTCTCCATATTCTTTAGGGATACGGCATCTGGCTGAAATAGCCAAATTGGGTATCCCGCCTTTCCTCCAAAAGGCTTCAGAGATAGATATGCTTTGTCCCCAACATAAAATGGAATATTTTGTCAATTATTATTCCCATCGGCATTATTGGCTGATCACCAAAATCGCTAAGAGTTCAATTGGATTCGACCATTCGCAAAAGTATATAGAACTCAACGGCATTGTGTCATTCCCGTGATGGGATGAAATACATAATCGTCACGGGAGGCGTTATTTCTGGGCTGGGGAAAGGGATCACCGCATCCTCCATCGGCCGTCTTCTGAAATCTCGTGGGTTGAATGTCACCGCGATCAAGATCGATCCTTACCTGAACTTCGATGCAGGCACGCTCAATCCCTTCGAGCACGGAGAGGTCTTCGTTCTCGATGACGGTGGCGAAGTCGATCTTGACCTCGGACATTATGAGAGATTTCTTGATGTCAGCCTTACGCGCGACCACAACATTACGACGGGCAAGATATACGGAGCTGTGATCGAGAAGGAACGGATAGGACATTTTCTGTGGTAGACGGTCCAAATAATACCTCATATAACCAACGAAATCAAGGACAGGATCAGAAGTGTGGCGCATCAATCAGGCGCCGACGTCTGCATGGTCGAGCTCGGTGGCACAATCGGTGACATCGAATCGATGCCTTACGTCGAAGCGATAAGGCAGCTGCATAGCGAGGTCGGGGACGAGAACTGCATATTCGTGCACACGACGCTAGTGCCGATCGTGAGCGCTGTAGGAGAGCAGAAGACAAAACCGACTCAGCATTCTGTCAAGGAGCTACGAGCGCTCGGAGTACAGCCCGACATCATCGTTGCCAGGGCTGAAAAAACCTTGGACCCAGCGACTCGCAAGAAGATATCGCTGTTCTGCGACGTGCCATTGGAGGCTGTGATAAGTGCACCGAATGCAAAGACGATATACGAGGTCCCGGTAATTTTCGAGGAGCAAGGAATGACAACATATCTCCTCAAGAAAATGAACATCGCACCACCTGACGGCGGTCTCTCGGATTGGAAGGATTTTCTCTCGCGCGTGAAGAACCCCTCGAAGTCCGTCACAATTTGCCTGGTCGGAAAATACATGGATTTGATGGACTCGTACATCAGCCATTTTGAAGCTTTGAAGCATGCAGCGGCGGAACTCGACACGGCGGTGAACTTCGAGTGCATCGAGGCCGAGGATCTGGAAAAGGAGGGGAATTGCGATCGGTTGAAGAACGTCGATGGGGTCCTAATACCCGGAGGATTCGGTTCGAGAGGCGTGGAGGGCAAGATAATCGCTGCCCGATTCGCGAGAGAGAATGACATCCCGTTCCTGGGCGTATGTCTCGGATTTCAGATTGCCACTATCGAGTTCTGCAGGAACGTCCTGGGATTCGAACGCGCGAACAGCACGGAATTCGACCCGAACACACCGTATCCCGTCGTTGATCTATTGCCGGAGCAGAGAGGTCTCGAGAGAAAGGGCGCGACCATGAGACTAGGGGCGCAGCCCGTGATGATCCAATCGGGCACGATTGCGTATAGGCTGTACGGGGTCACGGAGATCTCGGAAAGGCACAGGCATAGATATGAGATCAACCCGGATTACATCGACAAGATCGAGGATGCCGGGATGAAATATACGGGAAGATCCCCAGACGGCAGGAGGATGGAGATCCTCGAAATGCCGGAGAAATCTTTCTTCGTCGCTTCCCAGTTCCATCCGGAGTTCAAGTCCAGGCCTAGGAAGCCTTCCCGTCTCCACTTTGGCCTTGTCGAGGCTGCCGTAGCACACGCTGAAAAGAAGGCTCCTTGAGAGGAATGGGTTTCTCCTTCATCTTCCTGGTCTTGACCTTTTTCTTGACCGGCTCCTTTTGAGGCGTCTTCTCCTGTTCGAGCGGAGGCTCACATCTCGGCAATAGCAAGACGAATTTCGTGCCCTGCCGGTAGTCCGACGGCACGCGGTTCTCTATCCATATCCTGCCTCCGTATTTTATCACCAAGTTCTTCACGATTGTCAGGCCTATGCCGAAGCCGTAAGGCCGCGCCTCATCTTTCCCCGTCGAGCTGAACCTTTCCAGTACCTTCTGCTTCTTTTCGTCCGGAATGCCGCGCCCATGATCGATTATCTCTATTCGCCAGTAATCCTTGCCGAATTCTGAGTGGCGGGATACCTTCAGGTCGATGATCACGTCCGACGACGGCGTGAACTTGATGGCGTTCGAGAACAGGTTCGAGAAGAGGTCCTTCACGTGCTTGTCTCCGGGGATGAATATCTTCCCGTATGTGACCTCGGAGTTGAACTTGACAATCTTGTTCGGATACTCGCTCTTGATGTTCTGGAGCGAGGCGTCGATTACCGCTGCGATATCGTGGCTTGCGACCCCTTCATTGCTGGTCGCCCTGATTTCCGCAAGCTTGCGGACGTTTTCGATAAGGTGCTTCGTGTTCTCGACCTGTTCGATGGCCTTCGCGGAGTAGTCCTTGACCTTTTCGTCAGAACCCCCGGCCATTGAGAGTATTTCGAGATAACCGAGCACTCCCTGCGTGAAGTTGTTGATGTCGTGCGTCATGAGATCGTTCAGCGCCTCTATCTCTGACCGGGCCCTGATCTCCCCGCTCAGCAACCGTTCATTGCTCATCGCGATCGAGGCGAGGTTGCCGTATATCTCCAGCAATCCTACCATTCCCTTCGAGCTCGCTATGCCCTCCGGCCCCTCGGTGAAGATCATAACGCCGATCATGTTCCCGCCGGCGTCATCCATCCTGTAGAAGAACTTCTCGACCGAGGATGATATCATCAGGTCGCAGAACGCCTTGTATGCGAACTGGACAGAGGATTCGTCCTTCATCGGCTCCGCTGTCGGCGTGCCCGAGATATGATAGACCCTATCGCCCAGGCGCGTCCCGAGATTCTCCAGCAGACGGGTCATGTCTTTCGTCGAGAAACTGGGCTCGCATATCCTCCTGCTCTCCGGTTCGCCGAACCCGATGCTCCCGGAACAGACCAGGTCATCACCGCGCTCCGTTCTTGAGAGTATGAGGCACTTGGAGAACCCCAATATGGACGAGGCTCCGGACAGTATCCGGCTCACGGTTGCCCCCCCGCGACCCATCGAAATGACCGATGTGCTCAGGTCGAGTATGCTCTCCAGATGCCTGACCCTTGCCAGGCTTTCGTTTAGCATCTCCTTCTCTTTCGTTAGCAGCCTCGCGTTCTCGAGCGCTATCGCCGCGTGGTTCGCGAACAGCGTCGCGACCTCTATGTCCTGGTCCGAGAAGCCCTTCTCGGCTGACCTCGCAATGACGATGGCGCCTATGGCATCCTCCCTGCCGATGAGGGGTATTGTCAAGATGGATATCCTTTGTTCTTGCTCGTTTTCCGGTTTCCTGACGGAATGCGTCTCACGGAACCCCCTCAGTTCCGTCAGTGCCTTTGCGACAAGGTCAAGCACGCGGTCCTCAACGAGCGAAAGTTCGATCTTCTCCCCCAGATTCCTGCTCAAGACCGCCTTCAATCCCTCCTCCCGTATGCTGTAGAAGCGCGCGGCATCGTACGGCACGACCTCGAGCAACATATCGGAGACCTTCTGATAGATGTCCGAGACCCCCGCCGCAACCTGAAGATCGAAGGTCGTCCTGAGGAGCGATTTCATTGTCCTGAGCGAGTAGTTCAACGAGGCCATCGTCTCCGCATTATGTATCAGGACGGCGAGATGGTCAGAGAAGTTCTGGACGAGGGAGGCGTCCTGGTCGGTGAACCCGGAAGGGGACTGCTTGTTTATCAGGACGATGACGCCGATGGTCACGCCCATCAGCCGTATGGGGGAGACGAGGAAGGAATTGACCAACAGGCTCAGGCTGTCCTGGATCAGAGGACTCGGCCTTAACGAATAGTCGTTCGTGTAGAACACCGAACCGCCCTCGATTATCCGCTTCATATAGTCGTCGTGATATCTCCTGCGCCTGAGCTCGTCCGCGAATTCCTCCGCTCCCTCGATGGCCATCCAATCGACCCCGCCATCCGAGGACACCATCCCGATGAGGCAGGATTGCGTTTCCAGAATCTTGTTGATGCGCTGCGCGGTCTCGGACAATATCCCGCCTACGTCCATTGTCGATATCGCCTGAAGGGTTACCTCGTCTAGCAAGTTCAGCGCTTGCGTCCTATCCTGAAGCTGACGATTGGTCACGGTATTTGTCATGGAAATCGATACAAGATCTGCCACGGTGGAGGCGATCGACACATCGTCCTGGTTGAAGCTGTCCTCCTTGGGGTCCGCAATCACGATCGCCCCGAAGATCCTATCTTGGTTGAGGAGGGGGACCACCAGCTCCGATCTTGCCAGTGAGCCAATCGAGAGCACCTCACGCGGATAGCGCTCTATCACCGGAGCTTTGCTTTTCATCGCTTTCAGGATGGGCTGCTCGTTTATCCGCTTGCCGTACTTCCCAGGCGCTATCCTCGCATGGCTTCCCAGCAGCTGGAACGTTCTCTTATCTGGAGAACCTGACAGGAAGACTATGCCCGCCGCGGAATAATTCAGGGTATCGACAATCGCGTGAGCGGCACTGCTAGCTATCTCCTCCTCGTTCTTGCTGAGGACCATTCTTTTTCCGAGCTCCTGCAATATCCTCAGCTGGTCCATCCTTCTGGTCGTTTCGATCATCCTGCTCTCCAATTGTTTCTCCAGGCGTACGACCTCGTCTTCGAGCTGTATTCGGCTCATCTGGAAATTGCTGATGTCCCTTACCGTGCCCAGGTATCCTTGAAGCGTGCCATCTTGGCCCCGTATCTGTGCGACCCTCAGCCAAGCCCAGAATTTGCTGCCGTCCTTCCTCCGCGCGAGCATGACTCGCTCGGTTCGGCCGCTCTTCAATTCGTTCGAGAGTTCGACAAACAGCTTCGAGCGCTGCTCCTCCGGAAGCAGCGATGTGAGATCGGCTCCGATAATCTCTCCTTCCGAAAGGCCGTAAATCCTCCCGAGCGCGGCATTGGAATCAGTGATCTTCCCCGACGGGTCGAGCAGGCAGACGCCGTCTCCCATTGCATCGAACGATGACGACAACTCCGGGAAAGAAATCGGGCCGTTTCTCTTGGATGGCCCCAACCTGCCGATCGCGACCCAGCGATGAGGGTCAGAGGATATCACGACCTCCGTGAAACAGATATTCGAGCCGCCCGGGAGCTTCAGGCTGTAGATCAGGGAATAATTGTGATCCGAGGCATGCTTGGCTGAGAACGGGCAATCTTCGCAGGGGGAATCACGCCTCCTGAGCACTGAATAACACTCCCTTCCGACTATCTCTCCCAGCAATCCCAGTGCGGGCGCATTTACGGATTCTATCAGAAAGGACGAGTTGCCGATGATGACAAGGTCCTGTTCCCTATCGATGCTGGAATCTGATGATGGGGATTCCTTCGATTCGTGCGCACGTTCGACAATTGAGCCGTTCCGTATTCTGCTGACCAAATCAGTTCAGTCCTCGATCAAGAAACTATATTGGGGTTAGCCCTATCATTCTAATTGGATTAAAATTTTCACATGGAGGATTTCTCCCGAGTAATCCCCGGAAATCGGACATCTTTCGAGATATCGAAAATCCTGCCACATGCCTTCGAATGGGCGGACCTTGGCAGATTTTATAAGGGTGCTCGGCATAGGCTCGGAAAGATGGCAGAAGACGATTTGAAGGATTATGCTAGACTGCTCGAGCGCGCGAAGGAGAAACTGCCGCATGAGACAGAGATGCACGAGCGGCTCAAGATCCCCGAGCCAGACGTGCTTCAAGAGGGCAAGACGACTGTGATAAGGAACTTCGGGGATATCGCGGACATCATCAGGAGAGAACCCCAGCATATGTTCGGCTACATCCTCAGGGAGCTCGGGACCGCAGGATCGATCGACGGAAAGAGGGTTCTATTGAAAGGCAACGTCCCTGTCTCGCAGATAGCAGACCGGATCCAGAGATACATCGATGAGTACGTCATGTGCACCGAGTGCGACAGGCCAGATACCAGGATCATCAAGGACGGAAGGGTTCAGATACTCGTGTGCGAGACCTGCGGCGCGCACAGGCCCGTCAGGGTCCGGAAGGCCGGCAAGCAGGAGACATCGGAACTCAAGGAAGGAGAGATATACGAGCTTCAGATAGAGGATATCGGGAAAAGAGGAGATGGAATTGCGAGGAACGGAGATTACATCATTTACGTTCCTGGCACGACGAAAGGCATACAGGTCAAGGTGAAAATCGTGAAAATCTCCGGCAGAACGGCCTTCGGAACGGTCGTCGCGTGAAGAGTTCATAGTGACAGCATGAAATTCCCAAAGGCCATTCTGATCATTGCGGCCGCATTCGTCGCCGTCCAGCTTCTATCACTGTTGTTCATTTCCGTCGCGCTCACGCCGGCCGATCAGGCGTTCCCGAATCCGGAGGACCCGTGGATAGCCGTCTATTATCTGCTGCTACTGCTCGGATTCACATTGCTGTTCCTGATACTGATCAAGTTCGACCTCGAGAAGCTGCTCAAGGCCATCTTCTTCGTCTCCATAGGGTTTGTCATATTCTTCGTCACTACCGTCCTGGCAAGGTTGGCGATCGACAGCACAGACGTATGGATGATTCTCGGCCTCGTATTCGGAATCGCCTCTGTGGTCGCCCTCTACAAGAAGCCCGAGTGGTATCTGATCGATGCGATAGGATTGGTGATGGCTGTAGGAATCGTCGCCTTGCTCGGGATATCCCTGGGGATCTTGCCGGTCCTGATCCTCCTGGTCGCATTGGCCATCTATGACGCGCTGTCCGTCTACAAGACCAAGCACATGTTGAAGCTCGCGGACGGAGTCGTCGACATGGGCCTGCCGTTGCTGCTCATCGTCCCGAAGAAGCTCCCGTATTCGTTCATTGAAAACAAACCGAAGATTCAGGGAGGCGAGAAGAAGGAACGAGAGGCGTTCCTGGTGGGTCTCGGGGACATCATCATCCCTGGGCTTCTGCCCGCATCCGCATTCTGGTTCCTCGGCGATGCCATGACGGCGGTAGGCTTGCCGGCGAACCTTCTGGTGGCCGTCACGGCAATAATCGGCGGAGTGGTCGGCCTTCTGGTTCTCATGGGGATAGTCATGAAGGGGAGACCTCAGGCAGGCCTGCCTCTACTTAACGCCGGCACGATAATAGGCTTCCTGATAGGATACCTGCTCGTCTTCGGCCTCGACATATCCTGGATAATCTGAGGGGCGACCCACATGAGAGTCTGCTTTGTATCGGATATTCACGGCGACCAATCCGCGGTGAGTTATCTCGAGACCATTGATTCGGAAATGAAATCGGACTTGATAGTGATCTGCGGCGATATCACGACCTTCGGGCCCGCGTCGGCTGCGACCACGATTCTGAGGAATCTGAAGACCAGATGCGCTGCAATCCCGGGCAATTGCGATCCCGACGAAGTCGCCAGGGCTATCGAGAAGCATTGCATTTCGTTGCATCTCAGGCGCGTCTCGATTGACGGTGTGGATTTCGTCGGAATCGGCGGAGCACCCGTATGCAGCATGTCCACACCCCTCGAGATGTCCGAGGCGGACATAGAGCAGGAGCTTTCGCGCGTGATCGTCGATGATTGCATCCTCGTGACACACGCGCCTCCTTACGGCATGAACGACCTGACTCGCAGCGGGAAGAGATTGGGGAGCAGAGCAATCGCGAAGCTCGTCTCGGAGCATCGTCCGAGGCTTGTCGCCTCAGGGCACGTCCATGAGGCGCGAGGGATAGTCGAGAAGGGGGGCACGGTCTTCGTCAATCCAGGCACACTCAAGGACGGTTATTGCATCCTGGCGAACATCGACAAGAAGGTCGATGCGAGGATAGCGGATATCCGCGGATTGCGGCGAAACCTTTAATATCAAGCCAGTTTTAGACCGCTCCAAGCGGAGAGAAGACAATGGCGCTTTGGCAAGGCAACTCCAACAGGAAGATTACCGGTGGCAGAATACGCCCGGCGAGAGGTAAGAGGAGATCCGAGATTGGCGGAGAGAGACAGTTCACCAACCTGGGCGAACAGAAGACGCTTCCTCACAGAATACGCGGAGGGCATGTCAAGAGCAGGGTTTTGGCCGCGAGCATCTGCAACCTCTACTTTCCCGACGAGAAGAAGACGGTTAAGGCGAAGATACTGACCGTGAAGGAGAACCCTTCGAACCCGAACTATGTCCAGCGGAACATCATTACCAAGAGCGCGGTCATCGGCACCGACCTGGGCGATGCTTTGGTCACATCTCGGCCCGGGCAGGACGGCATAGTGAACGCCAGGCTCATTAGCAAGAAGAAATGAAGAGATTGCGTGATGCCGGCTCGATGCTTGCGAGAGGGCGACCGATTTGGTCCGGGAACGGGATAAGCGGAAGGTCATCTGGCCATCCTACTTCGATTCGCGCTTGTCAAGGGATGACGGCAGAAGACTCAGGAAATCATGCTGCGTCGAGAAGCCGGATCTGGAGCGCCTTTCTCAGGTCCTCAAATCGATGAACCTGAAGTTCGAGATCGAAAAAGACAGGAAGCATCCGGCTCGTTGGTGGGAGAACGAAGGCAGGATACTTGTCGAGACGAGCATGCCGAAATCTGAGCTGATCGAAGCTGTCGGAAGCCGATTGAAGAAATGAGGCTTCGAGCGCGTCCCGTCGTCTGAACGTCAATAGTGGTCCTGAGGGGTCTCGACTTCTTCCACGATCTTCTTGCCCGCGGAGACGCTATCGATGGAATGAATCACGGCTCCGCATTCGGCCACGATCTCCTCGACCTTGTCAACCTCGATACTCAGGCCCTCTATTGTGAGCTTGATGCTCTCGGTTTCGCGGTCAACTTCCTGCAAAGTGCAGGTGACCCCGGATATGCCCTTCAGGTCGCTCAATCTCCGCGAAAGCTCTATAACAGTCGGGTGATGTGGCTTGAGCACGTCAAGAACCAATCGTTTGATTTCAGTCAATCTTCCGTCGCACCTGCCCTTTATTCTGAGAACAGTCTTGCCTATTCAACTTTTCGGCCCGGATTTCGATAAATAACAATAAATATTAGAGCCAGTGACATCAAGAAAGGTTTAAGTCTGCTCACCCTGATTCCGAACTCCGTGGCGAAAAGAGCGATCTCGACGGATGAAGTGAGAGTACTCGACACCAACTCCGCATATCTCGGAGTCCCAACGTTGAAGCTGATGGAGAACGCGGGCATCGCTGTCTCGAGGAACCTCCGGACAGAGTTCAAGAGGGCCTCCAAAATAGCTGTGGTGTGCGGACGCGGGAACAATGGGGGAGATGGATTCGTCGCTGCCAGACATCTTGCCTCGGAAGGTCTCGATGTTGCAGTCTTCCTGGCCGAGCCCGAGCAGGAGATTTCCACTGAGATAGCGAAATTGAACTTCGAAAAGGTCAGGAGCCTTTCGCGACCGGCATCGGAATTCAGGCCGAACGACTGGGATGTCATCGTGGACGCACTTCTCGGCGTGGGCGTCAAGGGCAAGATAAGAGAACCGTACAGGAGCCTCATCAAGAGAATGAATCAGGGACGAAAGCCCATCATATCAGTGGACGTCCCCTCTGGATGGCCAGAGGAGCCATCGGTTCGGGCACGCATGACCGTGACGTTTCACGCACCGAAGCTGGGCATGGAGAAGGCGAAATGTGGCAAACTCGTGGTTGCGGACATCGGCATTCCTCCGGAAGCGGAGACCCATGTCGGCCCTGGCGAGTTCGTGTATTATCCCAGGCCGGAACGGAACTCTCATAAGGGCGATAACGGCAGAATCCTCGTCGTCGGAGGAGGGCCGTTCACGGGCGCACCAGCGCTCGCGGGCATGGGGGCCATGTACGCAGGTGCCGATCTCGCGCACATCGCCGTACCGAAGCCTGCTGCGATTCCTGTGGCTTGCTACTCGCCGAATCTGATCGTCCATCCGTTGTCTGATGATGTCTTGGTGACTCAGGACAGCGATAAAATCAAGAACCTCTGGAAGAAGAGCGACGCCATGGTCATCGGACCCGGCCTTGGTGATGACAGCCGGAGCAAGCATGCGGCTTCCGAGCTGATAAGGCGATGCCCGCTCCCGATGGTCGTCGATGCCGATGCCCTGGACGCTGTCAGGGCTAATCCTCGGATCATTACGGGCAAGAACGTCGTGCTCACGCCTCACAAGGGAGAATTCGAAAGGCTGACCGGGATACGGCTTTCTGAGGACCTCGAAAAGAGAGGCGCGCAGGTCTGTCAGGCTGCCAGGAAGATGGGCAGCATCATCATCGTGAAGGGACGGATAGATCTCGTGTCCGATGGGAAGACCGTCACGAAGAACAAGACCGGAAACGAGGCCATGACCGTGGGAGGCACGGGAGACGTGCTCTCGGGAATATGCGGATGCCTGTTGTCGAAAGGGATGGACCCATTTCATGCCGCGAGATTGGCGGTGTTTCTCAACGGTGCTGCCGGGGACCTCGCGTTCCAAGAGAAAGGCTACGGGCTGCTGGCATCGGATGTGGCCGAGAAGATCCCCTATATCCTAAGAAGATATTTGTGAGCCGCACGCCATTCGACAGGGGGCATCATTTTGAAAATCGCGGTGCTTGCGGACCCGCACGGGAACGCGGTCGCATTGAATGCGGTTCTGGAAGATGCATCCGGAATCAAGCCGGACAGGATCGTCATCGCGGGAGATCTCGTTGGGTATGGTCCTGAGCCGGGAGAGGTCATCGACATTGTGAGAGGCATTGATGCGATAGTCATCAAGGGGAATCACGACGAATCCGTCATACGGAGGGAATATACCTGGATGAATGTGGTTGCAGCATCTGCTGCTAAATGGACTGCGTCGATACTTGACGTCGAACACATTTCATATCTCTCTGGCTTGGAGTCTGAAATGGAATTGGAAATACAGGGCAGGAAGATCGGTATATATCACGGAGCACCCGGCGATCCGACCGAATATGTGACGGAGGATAGCCGAGCGCGGAAATTGCTCCGAGAATCCGAAATGGACATTCTCATTTGCGGCCATACGCACGTCCCGATGCTGATAATGGATGCAGGAAAGATGTTCCTGAACCCGGGCGGCATCGGGCAGCCACGCGACGGCAATCCGGACGCGTCATATGCGGTGCTCGATCCTGCCGATCTCGAAGTAGAATTCCGTCGCGTAGGATATGACATCCAGAAGGTCCAAAGGAAGATCCTAGATGCGGGGCTGCCTGATTTCCTCGCTGCGAGACTCTCGCTGGGTATTTGAGCTTAATATAATATACGCGATCAGCGCGTTGCACAGATATGGCTGAAATCCGGCCGATTCAAGGGCTGCCGGCGCTGATCCTCGATTCGAAGGAGAAGACGGTATGCATCGCGGATATTCATCTGGGATATGAACTCGAACTGAGAGAAAGCGGGTTCAATATCCCGGATCAGACGGCGAAAATCGCCGAGTCGATAGTCAGAATCGCGGAAGGGGATCGGCTGCTTATTCTGGGGGACGTCAAGCACACCATCCCCTACGCTACAAAATTCGAGTCTGCCAGGTTATCGAGGTTCTTCAAGACCCTGCTGGAAAGGTACGCATCCATAACGGTCGTGACAGGGAATCACGACGGGGCTCTCAGAGAGAGCCTGCCAAGGGATGTCGAGATCCTCCCGCCGAAGGGGCTTGTCGTTTCGTCAATCGGATTCTCGCACGGCCATAGCTGGCCTTCGGAAGATGTCATGAGATCGAACACTCTGGTTATCGGACACATCCACCCGGCTTTGAGGCTCAAGGACAGGCTCGGAGCCAGGAATTCGATCAAGTGCTGGCTCAGAGGAAAGGTTCACAAGAAACCGCTAAAGGCGAGATACAGCGATGTCCGGATTTCCGAGACCGTTGTGATGCCGGCATACAATCCGCTGCTGATCGGGACGGCAGTGAACGAGGAAGAGGATTACGGTGTCAGCCCGTTGCTGCGCTCAAAGGCAATTGTTCCGAGGGAACAACGGGCATACACGCTAGACGGGATCTACCTGGGGCGCGTCTCCGATCTCATGATGGAGCTCACGAAATAATCATGCCTGCTTTCTGTCGAAGAAGATGTTCTTGCCGGTCGCTGAGAGCGGGATACCATAAACGATGTTCGATTTCGTCACTCCCAGTGCCCTCGCTGCGTTCCCGGCACGATACATCACTCTATTATCGACATTGTGCATCGACGCCGTCTTGACGGCAGAACCGACCGCTATCCCGAGATCCGCGACGCGATGCGCACAATTCGGTCCGTGGAACTTACCCTCCGAACTCGCTCTGTTGAACGCGTCACAGGATTCATAGCCGCAGGCCTTGCAGTTCGTTCCGAGACCGGAGTGCTTGAGCAATCCGATGAGGACCAGCACCTCTGAGTCGAGCACGTTCTTTCCATCCCGTGTGAAGCCCGCCGAGCCGCTCGACTCGCCTATCTTGACCATTTCGGCTCCGATGGCGTCCTTGTCGCTTCCCGTAAGAATCTTGACCTCGATGTAATCCTGCCCGACCGCTTTCGGTGCGGTTCTGGCAGAGAGTTCCATGAGCTTCGCGACAATCAGCAACGCATCCTCAGGCATACGATTGGCGGAATCGACCGAAGGTGTATTTCTTACTATTCAAGAGCCCGAGACATAGATAGCTATCACGAATTGTCAAATACCCGTCAAGCTGTTGCGGCCTGATGCATGGATGCCGCAACCGTCGCAATGGGGGCAGTCGCCGTTGTCGTTTGGATCGGTTCTTTGGCTCTCATGAGCTCGATTCTTTCGGCACGAGCTCGGGCACGTCAGCGTAGGACCGCTGTCCAAAGAGTGCATCACCGCAAGATATCCGTGATAGCGAGGATAGACGGCGCGAAGAAATGCCTCATCTGCATGGGAGTGATAAAGAAAGATCTGAAGAGCCTCGATTGCGCTTGCGGCAGCAATTTTCATTACAGTTGCGCCGCAAGGGTAGGGATCTGTCCCGGGTGCGGCATGCCGATAGATGCCGGTACCCCCTCGGACGAGCCCGCGGACCATATCCAGGAGTTCCAGCCGATAAGGACGATGCCGCTGTCTAGAGAAGACAGATTGTTTCTATTAGAGGACAAGTTCCTTGTGGGGGAAATCGACGAGGAGACCTACAAGGCTCTCAAGACCGAGGCCATCAAGAGCCTTCCTGAGCCTGCCTTCTGCGCCGTTTGCGGCAACAGACTTTATGAGAACGAGCGCTGCACCTGCACCGAGGGACAGAGATGCCCTGAGTGCGGCTCTGAGCTCGACGAGAAAGACAAGTTCTGTAGGAAGTGCGGCGTGATAATATCCGAGGAATTCAAGGAGGAGCTGTTCCAGTGCTCCTCGTGCGGCAGGATAGTGTCCTCGAGCGAGAGGATATGCTCATGCGGCGCGTTGCTGCTGGATCCCGGGGACTCGGTCTGTTCCGAGTGCGGCCATCCGGTCTCGCCGAATGATGGGAGCTGCCCGAACTGCGGGCGCCTGAGAATCATAGAGTTGCTGGTCTGTCCTTCGTGCGGAAAGGAGGTCAGCCCATCGGATTTCGAATGCGAATGCGGCGCGATATTCCAGGATATGATAGAGAGGATAGAATGTCCCGAATGCGGCTCAGCCGTGGATTTGGACGACAATTTCTGTAGGACGTGCGGAATCCAATTCGAGAAGAACGGCTTCATGAGCATACATAGATGAATCGGAAAACGGGAAAAATGTGTTTTGAAGGAGGGAGGCTCATCGCTCCTTCCTTCTCTGTTTGCCTAGTTTATGAAATCAATATCAGGGCCGCGTATGAAAGAATTGTCCCTTGCAGCGCCTGCTGTCGCGCCCTTCTTCGGTGCCGGCGCGGCGACAGATGCCACGGGCTGACTCGCCCGAGTCATCATCAGACCGGACTTCGCTCCGGTGACGATGAGCAGGACGCGAATCTGTCCCTCGAGCTCCTTCTCAATCGAGCAGCCCCAGATCAGCCTCGCCCTTCTCGATATCCTGCTGCCGACCACCTCGGCCGCCCTTTCTGCCTGGCTGACCGTCATATCCGGCCCACCGACCACTCTGATGAGCGCGCCCTTCGCGTCCGCCAGGTCTATCTCTCCCAGCAGAGGCGAATTTAGGGCCTCGTTGACCGCAGTCTCGACCCTCTCCTTCGGATCCTCGTCATCGGCCTCCCCGATACCGACGAAGGCGACTCCGCCCTCGTTCATGACCGTCCTTATGTCACTGTAGTCGAGGTTGACCAATCCGGGCTTGGTGATTATCTCGGTCAGGCCTTTTATCGTCTGCATCAGGACCTCGTCGGCCACCTTGAAGGCCGCATCGATAGGCAGCTTCGGCACGAGTTCCAGCAGCTTGTCGTTCGGTATCACGATGGTCGTGTCGCAGACTCTTCTCAGCCTCTCCAGGCCCTCCAGGGCGTTCTCCATACGTATTTCGCCCTCAGCCTTGAACGGAAGGGTGACAACTCCGAGCACGAGCGCCTGGCTTTCCTTGGCCATCCTCGCCACGTAATGAGCGGAGCCCGTTCCGGTGCCTCCTCCCATGCCTGCAGTCACGAAGACTATGTTCGCCCCTTTTATGAATTCCTTGATGTCGTTCTCGTTCTCCCTGGCAGCAGCCTCGCCCATCTCCGGCAGAGCGCCGGCACCGAGACCCTTCGTGACAGTGCGTCCGATGAGGATTTTCCGTGGAGCGTGAACAGATAGCAGATGCTTCGCATCCGTGTTTATAGCGCACAGCTGTGCTCCCGATATCCCCGTTTCGACGATTCGGTTTATAGTGTTCGACCCGCCACCGCCGCATCCGACGATCTTTATCGAAACATCCAGTTGAGCCGCGATTTTCGCCAGCTCCGCATCGTCGGGAGATCCTTCTTTCTGGGGAGCTTGCGCGACACCGCCGCTTCCCTGCTCGGTACTCAAATTCTCAACATCGTTGCCTAATGCATCCTTGACTAACGACTTCGGCATAGAGTGCACCCCTTCGTCTGAAGTTACTAATTGTGTAACATAAATATAAACGTTACTGATGATAAATCTCTTGCCAGAATGTCGCTTTTTTCGGCCCGGATCGGGCTTTGCCCGACACCCCGATTTCATCTCGAAAGAGTTCGCCCGCTCGTCGGACCCGGCGCGAGGCGAACGCCCGCGGAGAACCCAGTCATATTCAAATATGAAAGACAGCGATAAGGAATGCGAAATTCGATTTATCTGGATGGGGTAGAAATGAAATCTCTAATCGATGAGGCTTTAAGCAACCAGGGGAGCGCACAGCAGGCCGCGAGCCAGCAGCAGGAGGCCCGGCCGTTATCCGAGGACGAAGAGCTCAAGCGGATCGTGGAAGCAATCCATGTCAGGATTTCCATCGTCGGGTGCGGAGGAGGTGGCTCGAACGCCGTCAATCGTCTGAGCAAGGCGGGCGTCTTCGGGGCCGACCTAATAGCGGCGAACACCGATGCAAGACATCTGATAGGGGTCCATGCATCCCACAAGGTACTCCTGGGGAAGATGACGACCCGGGGGCTCGGCGCGGGATCCATACCGGAGATCGGCGAGAAGGCGGCGCAGGAGAACCAGGACGAACTCGCGCACCTGATTGAGCATTCGAAGATAGTGTTCGTGACCGCTGGCCTCGGCGGCGGAACCGGGACCGGAGCGGCTCCTTTCGTGGCAAGTCTCGCTCGGAAGAACAGCGCGCTCACGCTCGGGGTCGTCACGATGCCGTTCAAGGCAGAGGGAAGGGTCAGGATGGAGAACGCGAAGAGGGGGCTCGAGAGGCTGAGACAGAGTTGCGATACTGTCGCCGTCATCTTCAACGACCGCCTACTGGAACTCGTACCGAAGCTTCCGCTCAACGCGGCCTTCAGGGTTGCAGACGAAGTGCTAATGGAATCGATAAAGGGGCTAACGGAGACAATTACCAAGCCGGGCCTGGTCAACATCGACTTCAACGACGTCCTCACCGTGATGAAGGATGCCGGAATGGCGTTGATCGGCATGGGAGAGGCAACTTTGAAGGACGAAGGCTCGGAGAGGATAGAGAAGGCCGTTCAAAGGGCTCTCGAGAGCCCGCTCCTGGGAGACGTCGACCTTTCGACCGCCAAGGGAGCACTCATCAGGGTTACCGGAGGAGATGATATGACCGTCCAGGAAGCCGAAAAGGCAGCCGAGCTGGTCTCTGCCTCGATCAGCCCGAGAGCGCGCCTGATTTGGGGATGCAACGTCGAGCCGGCCATGAAGGGTCTGCTGAGAGTGATGGTGGTCTTGACGGGGATTGAGAATACGCAGCTGTTCCGTCAGGAAGACTCGAAGGGACCGGGCCTGATTGATGCCATAAGGTAGCCTTTCCATGGTCGAGCGAAGAACGAACAGGAAGCGTTACATCGCATTCAAATTCGAGAGGGGAGGAGACGTAATCGGGAGAAGGATCCTCGCCAATGCGATAAGCGATAGACTTACCAGAACGGGGAATAGGATGCCGTTCGAGGTCGTATTCATCCGTGAGGGCAAGGGGATAATACTCACATCTCACCGAGAAGCAGGAGACATGCGCGAGCTGCTCAATTCGTTCACATCGGACGAATATGGGTTCGAGATCCGAACTCTGGGGACCTCCGGCACCATCCTTACGCTGAAGCAGAAGTTCTTCAAGGGCCAAGACCTTTCCTGATAGACCGGTCTCATGACCGGAGACGACAATATTTCGAAGCTACAACAATATATTTATCAGGATAGGAGCTTTAGGGAGCCTCGAGAAGAGTTTATCGGATTATTCTGAGGTGAATGCATGCAACCAGGACAAATGGCTTACGACCGCGCGATAACGGTGTTCTCACCCGACGGCAGACTGTTCCAGGTGGAATATGCTCGAGAGGCGGTCAAGAGGGGCACAACGACGGTCGGATTGAAGTTCAAGGACGGGGTCGCGCTCATAGTTGACAAGAGGATAGCAAGCAGATTGATCGAATCGAAATCGATCGAGAAAATATTCCAGATAGACGAGCACATCGGATGCGCCACTTCCGGTCTGGTTTCGGACGCCAGGGTCCTGGTGGACTATGCGCGGGTGGTCGCGCAGATAAATAAGGTCACCTATGCCGAGAAGATCAATATCGAGACCCTTGTCAAGAGAATCTGCGACTTCAAGCAGAACTACACGCAGTACGGAGGCGTGAGACCCTTCGGCACGGCGCTTCTGGTGGCCGGCGTGGATAACCAGGGGTGTCATCTTTTCGAGACGGATCCGAGCGGGGCTCTCGTGTCCTACAAGGCTGGAAGCATCGGGGCCGGGAGGAACGCCGTCATGGATTTGTTCGAAGAGGAATACCAGGAGAACCTGGCGATGGACGAGGCAATCATGCTCGGCCTGCGGGCGCTCAAGAAGGCCACAGAGGAGGCCGCCCTGAGCACGAAGGCCATCGAGATCGGGCTGATAAAGGTGGGCGAGAGCTTCCGGAGGCTGGAAGACTCGGAAGTCGAGAAATTCGTCTCGAAACTCGGCTGATGGAATGACTGACAGCTGTGGATCGGCATGGTCAGCATCGAAGATGCGATAGTCGCAAGGTACGAGTCACACGGCGAGACATTCGAGATACTGATAGACCCGAAGGCAGTCCAGTTGATGAAGGAGGGCAAGGAGATCAACCTGCTCGATTACCTCGTCATCGACACGATTTTCAAGAACGCAAAGAAAGGCACGCATCCCGTCGAGGGAAAGATAAAGGAGATCTTCGGAACGACCGATCTGGTCGAGGTTGCGAAGGCCATCGTCCTGAAGGGCGAGGTCCAGCTGACGACTGAGCAGAGACACATAATGCAGGAATCGAAGCGCAAGGGGATAATCGCGCACATCGCCAGGAATGCGATCAATCCCCAGACAGGGGCACCTCATCCGCCCGCAAGGATAGAGGCCGCGATGGAGGAGGCGAGGGTCCGCGTCGACCCGTTCAAGCCTGTCGAGGTCCAGGTTAAGGACGTCGTCGACGCCCTGAGACCGATTCTGCCGTTGAGATTCGAGCACGTGAAGATAGCGACGAGGCTCTCGGGCGAAGACTACGGAAGGTGCTATGAGGACATCATGCATTTCGGCAAGCTCCTGAAGGAGGAGTGGCAGAAGGACGGGAGTTGGATAGGCGTTGTGGAGATGCCGGCTGGCATGCAGGGGGAGTATCTGGACAGACTGAACGCCAAGACCAGAGGCAACGTGCAGACCAAAATTATAAAATAACCCTTCCTGATAACTCCACTCGAAGCCGAGGACGAAACAAAGGCGGCACCGAAGCTTTGTGCTGATAACATTGTCAGGCGGCATTGATATCTGCAGGCCGACTGACAAAGGTGCCCATTAGATTCGTACTCTGCTGTTCGGCAGACGCATGAGGTCTGCTCAAGAGCAGAAGATGAGATGAATGGACGAAGAAATGAAATCTGAGAGTTCTCAGAACATAGAGGTCGATAGAGAACTTGTTCTGCCAGGGGAATTACTGGCCGAGGGAAAGTTCAAGGCCGGGAGCGGCACATACATGGAGAACGGCAAGATCTTCGCCGCGCAGCTCGGGATAAAGAGCATCCGGTCGAATTTCGTGAACGTCGTGCCGCTGGCGGGGCAGTACATACCGAAGGTCGGCGACCAGGTGATAGGGATGATAATAGATATCGGTCCGAGCAATTGGCTCACCGAGATCAACTCGCCCTATCCCGCGCCCTTGCACATCACCGAGGCCCCCTGGAGGGTCGATTTCGGGGACACCGCCAGATATCTCAAGGTCGGCGATGTGATTCTCGCGAAGGTGCTCATGGTCGACGAGGTGAAGCATATCCAGGTCACCATGAAGGAACGGGGATTGAGGAAGCTCCAGGGAGGACAGATAATCGAGATCCCCCATTCGAAGGTCCCAAGGGTCATCGGCAGGAACGGCTCGATGATACAGATGATAAAGGAGTACACAAACTGCAGGATAATCGTGGGGCAGAACGGAAGGATATGGCTTGACGGCGACGCGAACGATATCGCGATTGCTGCGAAGGCCATCAGGACAATCGATCGAGAGGCGCAATGCCTCGGATTGACGGAGAGGCTGAAGGAGTTCTTGGAAAGTTCGAAGAAGAATAGGAGGACTGGATGATATGGGCGGTATGACTACTGATCTCAAGCTAATCGATGAAAGAGGGCTTCGAATTGACGGCAGGAGACCGGACGAGCTCCGGCCGCTCAGGATTGAGGCAGGGGTATTGAAAAGGGCTGACGGGTCCGCGTACGTGGAATGGGGGGAGAACAAGGTCCTCGCGGCGGTGTACGGCCCCAGGGAGTGCCATCCGAGGCACTTGCAGAACCCCGCAAGAGCCATAGTCCAATGCAATTACAACATGGCATCATTCTCGGTTTCCGACAGGAAGAGGCCGGGACCGGATAGAAGATCCCAGGAGATCTCGAAAATCATCTCCGAGGCGCTCGAGCATGTGGTGTTCACGCATTTCTTCCCGAGGACCTCGATAGACGTCTACATAGAGGTGCTCCAAGCGAATGCGGGCACCAGGTGCGCCGGGTTGACCGCTGCTTCTGTGGCTCTTGCCGATGCGGGCGTTCCGATGAAGGACATGATAGCCTCCTGCGCGGCCGGGAAAGTGGCGGACACGATAGTCCTGGACCTCAGGAAGGAAGAGGACAATTTCGGCCAGGCGGATTTGCCGCTCGGCCTCGTGCCGAAGACGGGAGAGATCGTCCTGCTCCAGATGGACGGTGACCTCTCCGTGGAGGAGTTCAACACCGCGCTATCGATGGCGACCGACGCTTGCTACCGGATATACGAGATGCAGAAGGAAGCGCTGAGGAACAAGTATTGCGTCTCAAAGGATGCGATGCCTGAGGCGCTGGAGGAGACCATTCAGGAGATAGAGCAGGAGAGGAGCTCAGAGACTAACGAAGCGAACCAGGATCAGCCGCCTGAGGGAAATGATCCGGACCAGGAGGGACAGTGATGGCGACGAATCCGCTTTCAGATATCATGAGGGACCACATCTGCAAATTGATCAGCAGGGACGAAAGGGCAGATGGCAGGTCGAGGGAGGAGTTCAGACCTCTCACGATCACCACGGGATATGTCAGCAGCGCCGAGGGCTCTGCGCTCGTCAGCCTCGGGGACACGAAGGTCCTCGTGGGAGTGAAATGCACCGTTGGGGAGCCCTTCCCTGACACCCCCGACAAGGGCGTCCTCACGACCAATGCGGAACTCATACCTCTGGCCAGTGAGACGTTCGAATCCGGGCCGCCGGGCGAGGAATCGATCGAAATCGCCAGGGTGGTCGACAGAGGGCTTCGGGAGGGAAAGGCGGTCGATCTGGAGAAGCTCTGCATAAAGCCTGGAGAAGAGGTCTGGATCAATTTCGTCGACATCCATGCCCTCGATTACGATGGCAATCTCTTCGACGCGGCAAACATCGCCGCCGTCGCAGCCCTCAGGTCGACGATAATCCCGGCATCGCGCATGGAGAAGGGCGAGGACTTCCCGTTCCCGATGGCCCATCTTCCTATTTCCGCGACCTTCGCCAAGATTAATGGACACCTGATAGCCGACCCGAGCTTCGATGAGGAGAGCGTCGCCAGTGCCAGACTGACGGTCGTGACGCTCGAGAACGGAAAGCTCTGTGCCATGCAGAAGGGTCTGGGCGGGAGTTTCACAAGAGCGGAAGTCGAAAAAGCAATAAACCTCTCCCTCAAGTGGGGGGAAAAGGTTAGAAGCGAGCACTTCTCAGGAGGCGACTGAGCTTGACGAAGAAGACGGTGAAGGTAGGTCCGACCGGGAGGTTCGGACCGAGATACGGGGTCACGGTGAGAAGGAGGATCAGGGAGGTCGAGCTCGACCTGAAGAGAAAGCACACCTGTCCGGAATGCAAGTCGCGAACGGTCAAACGGAAGGCGACCGGAATCTGGGTATGCAGGAAATGCGGTGCGAAAATCGCGAGTTCGGCATATACCCTTTCGCCTCCGAGGGCGATCCGGAAGGAGGTCGCTGTCATATTGGAGGAGCAGAAGCTGACCCCCGAGGAGCTCGCGGAGGTGGCAACGGGGCACGCCCCCGGTGCGGACAAGGAGGAGGACGAGTAGCATGTACAGATGCTGGAAATGCAAGGAGCCGATGAAGGCCAGCCTCAACAGCGTCAGCTTCCAGTGCGAGCGTTGCGGCTCGAAGATATTCTATAAGGAGAGGCCGAACACGACCAAGCTTGTCAAGGCGCGATAGCGGGTCTCAAGATGCACAGAGCGGAGATCACGATCGAACACCCGAAAGCCGCGATAATCGAGTCCACGGTTCGCCCGGAAAGCAAGGGAGAGTTCCCGAAGACATCGATCATCGTCTCCCGACAGGATGATAAGGTCACAATAGCTATAGACAGTAGCGACATCAACGGCCTGCGCGCTGCGATAAACTCGTATCTCAGATGGATGGATATGGCCGTTACAATAGTGGAAAGGATCGGTGGTTAAAGGATGGAGAACATTTCGCCGAAATTGCAGAACATGATAGCCCAGTACCAGGAGCTGGCACAGCGGATACAGACGTTCGCGACCCAGAGATACGCCTTCGAGGTTCAGTCAAAGGAATTGGAGAGGGCAATCCAGGAGCTCGAGAACAGCAAGGAGGACGCGATAATCTACAGGAGCGCGGGCAACCTTCTGATACAGGCGAAGGACAAGGGCGCACTGCTGGCGGAGCTCAAGGAGCAGAAGGAGACGATAGATGTCCGGGCGAGCAGCTTCGAGAGACAGGAGAAGCAGCTGAGGGAGAGGCACGCATCGCTCCAGAAGCAGATACAGGAGGAGCTGGGCGGGGCCTCCGAGAAGGAAGAACCTTCAGCCGGCTGATGTTCGTACAGGTTCGCAAATTCGGACAAGAAATCGCAAATACCCCTTTGGAGTTTTTCGGTTCTGTGAAGCAGAACCTGGCGAAGATGCTCGAACAGGGGCGCAATGCCTTCATCGTTCATGGCAATGCGGACCCTGACGCCCTGGCGAGCGCCTACGCCCTGTGCCAGACATTCTCCGGGAGAATTATCGCCCCGGGCGGAATCGATAGGATGAGCAAGGTCGTGGCAGAGGCCTTGGGCATCGAATTCGAGGAAACGCTCGACCGGGACAACTTCGACCGACTGGTCATATTGGACACTTCTGGGCCTGAGCAGCTCGGCGAGTTGAGATGCCTCGGCGACGACGAGGATGCTATAGTCATCGACCATCACGGCAGGAACCAGAACTGGAAATCGCGGCAGTACTATTGCGATGAGAAGAAGAGCTCCTGCTGCGAGATAGCATACGAACTCGTGAAACTGGCCGGGAGGCCGCTCCCGCGGAACGCCGCATTGGCATTACTCGTGGGCATACTGACGGATTCCGGCCATTTCAGGTACGGCAACCGTGAGACATTGCTGACGTTCTCGGAAATCATGTCGGAGCACGATATCGGGATGCGCGAGCCGATTGAGCTAATAGAGGGCGAGATGGACCTATCGGAGAAGATCTCGCAGCTGAAGGGCGCGCAGAGATTGAAGTACACGCGCGTGGAGCAGTTCATCATCGTGACCAGCTTTGGCTCCGCCTATGAAGCCTCCGTGAGCAAATCCCTCATTCAGATGGGTGCGGACATCGCGTTCGTGGGGTCGCAACGAGGAGACGAGTTCAGGATAAGCGCCCGAGCAAGCACTCAGATGATAGAGATGGGCATGCACCTGGGAAAACTCCTCGAGGGGATAGGCAAGGAGACGTCGAACGGAGGGGGGGGACATCCGGCCGCCGCGGGCCTGAGCGGCAAGGGGGATGTGAGGCAGATGCTCGACCTGTGCGTCGCGAAGTCCCGAAAGGCCATCAAGTCTCTACTCCCGCCCAGGCACTAGCTCCAGCATCTTCCGGAGAGGAGCGGGGTTCTTCTCGAAATGCCTTCTGACAGGCTCAAGGAATACGGTCAATTCGCGAGCGACATTCTCCTTCAGGTCCTTCGGGTGTATCCTGCCAGCACCGTACGCATCGCAGAGATCATGATAGTCGCCGAATTCGACATTCCCTCCGAATTTCTCTGGCCTCAGGAGCGAGAACCTCCCCTTTGCCGGGAAGATCAGCCTCTCCGCTATCGCGAGAACAGGATTGTCCTCGACTTCGTTGGGAGGACAGAAGGCCAGGGAAATCTTCTCGTTTATCGCCTCGACGGAGTCGTTCACGGTGATGTTCGTCTTCGGGTCGCTCTTTGACATCTTCTTCTGCGCGGAATCCATCCGACCGCTTCCTGAGAGACTCGGGAGGAGCCAGGAATGCAACGCTATCGGTTTCTTCCAGCCAAGCTTCTCCGCGACATCCCTCGCGAGCATGTGTGCGTGCCTCTGGTCCATGCCTCCGTAGGCGACATCTACCCCCAAAGCGAATATGTCCGCGACCTGCATGGGAGGGTATATTAGCTTCGAGAAATCGAGCTCGGCATCGGTCTCGTCCCTGCCCATTATGGTCATCGCTCGTCTGACGCGCGAAAGGGAACTCGCTTTGGAGATATGGATGAACTTCTCCCAGTAGTCCGCTCCGTCCACGAGGTCGCTCGCGTACATGAACCTGGTTCTCTCGGGATCTACTCCGAACCCTAGGAAGCAATGTCTCATGTACTCACCGCAGATGCGTATCTTTTCCAGATCGCCATCGAACTTGTCGTTGATCTTCGCGTGCCAGTCCGCAAGGAAGATGATGAAATCCATGCCGGCGCGGGTCATCTCCACGACCTTCAGGATATTGATCGCCTGACCTATGTGAAGCATCCCGCTCGGCTCGAACCCGATGTATCCCAACGGATGTTGCTTCTCGGATACAATCTTTCTGAGTTCATCCTCCGTTATCACCTCGGAGATGTCCTTCAGGATCAGTCGCACGGCTTCATCGGGTTCCATCGTCCCACGCATGATTGACAGAGTAGAAAAGCTTGGCGACAAAGACCGAAAGATGGATAATGTATATCATCTCTGAATCCTCAGGAATGGATGTGAAAAAGAAAGATTCGCGCGGACCTTTTTCGGTATGGTCCGAAGAAGAGCGAATGGACGGCAGGAGAGTCAGATGCCTGACAATTATATTGTCCACCTCGGGGTGTTCCTGGTGGCGGGAATCCGGCGGGTGCCTCATGTGCGGATATAACTTCAAGTCGTCGAATGCGGACGCATCTTCCGAGGATATCATCCGTCAGTTCGATAACGCCTGGGGATCCTTCGACTCGCACTCGCTGGTCAAGATATATACCTCGGGCAGCTTCCTGGACGACTCCGAGGTGGCTCTCGACGCGAGAAGGCATGTTCTCGAGACCGTGGGGAGAAGCGGTGCGAAATTGTTGTTCGAGAGCAGGCCCGAGTTCGTGAGCAGAAAGGCCATCGCGGAATGCATCGACTTGTGCCCAAGGATAGAGCTCGCACTCGGCCTTGAAAGCGCTAATGACAGGGTGTTGAGATACTCGGTCGGCAAGGGATTCTCGTTCGCCGACTACCTGCGGGCAGCGACCGAGGGCAGGGAAGCAGGAGCCGACATTCGAACCTATCTGCTGCTCAAGCCGCCATTCCTCACGGAGGCGGAGGCGATACATGACGTCGAATCGTCCATCGAGAAGATATCGGGAATATCCAGTGTCATCAGCATCAATCCGGTCAACGTTCAGAGGGGGACGAGAGTGGAGCAGATGTGGAAATCACGAGCATATCGCCCTCCCTGGCTCTGGAGCGTGGTCAAGATCCTGCGCGATGCGAGACCCGGAGATGCACTACTCATGGCGAGCATGGTTGCTGCAGGATCGGAGAGAGGGGCTCATAACTGTTCCAGATGCGACGACGGCTTCATCCACGCGATCGAGGGATTCAACCTGAGCCAGGATAAGGAGAAATTGCGATTGCTGACGTGCGACTGTAGGAGCAGATGGGAGAGGCTGCTCGAAATCGAGGAATTCTCGGTAGCGACTTCCGACCTCGAAAGATTTTTCTCGCGTTGAGGTTTCCCTTTCCCGAAGGTGAGCAGATGCAGGAGTACGAAATCAGGCGAGGGCACTTCCCGAAGATCGATGGCGGGAGAATCGAAGATATCCTGAGAGATGTGTTCGGCAAGTTCGAGAAGAAGGAAGATGGCTCGTATGAGACGAGCTATGGCGCTCTTGCCCGGCTATATATCAGGATAAAGGACAAGAAGACCCTGCTCGTCGAGACGACCATGAACTCGAAAGTCGATGATAGCGTCGCGGGCGAGACTATCAAGAAGTACAATGCATTCCTCGAGGCCGCGACCGGATTCACCGCGAAGGAGCGGTCAAAGCGGTTACAGAAGAAGGCCAAGGAAGGGGAGCTATAGCGACCTACTCGATGTCCCTTCTCATCAGCAATGGGTGACATTCCTTCAGATATTGGTCGCACTTCAGACAATCCTTTTTCTGGCGCGTAGTCAATTCCCTATCCGTCTCTTTCACGAACCCGAGCCGCTCATAGAATTCCGGGACCCTGGCTATCGCCCAAATCTTATCATATCCTAGCTCTTTCGCCCTCGAGATGGCATGGTTGACAATTTCCCTGCCGAGTCCCCGGCCGCGCAGGTCTGCCCGCACGGCGACGCTCTCGACGAACGGGCGACCATATATCATCTCGATCCTCGCGCTCGCCTCTATCCTATCATCCAGGCCTCGGAGAACGAATATCCTGACCACTTTCCCCCAGGGAGCGCTTGATGCCGGCAAACCGGCCTTCTCGCAGAACTCCTTGACGGCATCTCGCGCTTCGTCTTCCCAGCCGATTTCCTCGAAGCGCAATGGTATCCTTTCCGATTCCGGGTTCGCCATTTCAGAGCCGAATATGCGATATCGGCATATCAATGCTCCCGTTTTCTGAATGACTGGCATGCGTTCGGCAACCTCGAATAGCTTTATATATTACTAGCTATTACCAGTGGTCATCTGAAATCAGAGGAGAGATCGACCAGACGCTCTGGGCAATGCGACTGGCATCCCAACATTCGCACGCGGTAAGACCTTGTATGTGCGGACACCGCGTCACGGTCGATGCACGATAGACCTCTGCGACTTTGCGGAGCTCATCGAGAGCAGTGCTAGTCATCTCGCACTCTGAGGAGAAGTGTTCAAATGGCACAGAGACGACATCCGAGAGCGGGTTCGATCGCATACTCGCCCAGGAAGAGGGCAAGAAGCCCGTTAGCCAGGATTTCCAGCTGGCCCCAGGTAGATGGCTCTCCGCGCCTCCTCGGTTTCGCGGGCTATAAGGCTGGGATGACACACGTCATGATGATAGACTACAGGTCCCAGAGCACGACCTCGGGTCAGGAAGTACAGGTCCCTGTCACGGTGCTCGAGGTACCGCCGATGAAGGTCTGCGCGATAAGGCTCTATCGCGAGAGCCCGTACGGGATGAAGACCGCCGGCGAGATTTGGGCGGACAAACTCGACGAGGAACTCGCAAGAAGGCTCCCGCTCCCAGAGAAGAAGGAGAGAGAGGCAAACGAGAAGAAACTGGATGGGACTGATTTTGATGATGTGCGCATCATAGCGCATACTCAGCCGGTAAAGGTCACAGGTGTTCCTGCAAAGAATCCCGAGATAATGGAGATAGGTATCGGTGGAGGGGGCATCGCGGACAGGATCCAATTCGCCAAATCCATTCTGGGCAAGGAGGTCAGGATCACGGATTTTGCGAAAGAGGGCGTCATGGTCGACGTCGTTGCCGTCACGAAGGGCAAGGGATTCCAGGGGGTCACCAAGAGATGGGGTCCCAAAATGAACCCTCACAAGAACAGCAAGCACCGCAGGATGATAGGCACGCTCGGCCCGAAGCGGCCAGGCTATGTGAGGTGGACGGTCCCGCAGGCAGGCCAGATGGGATACCACCAGAGGACAGAGCACAACAAGAGGATTCTGAAGATTGGACAGAACGGCGCCGAGATAACACCGAAAGGCGGATTCATAAATTACGGTGTGCTGAAGAACGACTACGTGATCCTTCACGGCACGGTCCCGGGGATTGTGAAAAGAACGGTGCGCCTGAGAGAACCCGTCAGGCTGACGGGTGAGAAGCTCTCGAAGCCGCCGGAAATCACATACATATCGCTCGAATCGAAGCAGGGGGCGTGAGCTGAATGCCGGAGAAGAAGGTCGTCAAGAAAATGAAGAAGGCTCACAGGGCCCCGTCAAAGAAGCTGAACGTGTACGGAATCGACGGCTCGGTGAAGAAGCAGATAGATATACCGAAGATCTTCGAGGCGGATTATAGACCGGATCTCATAGGTCGCGCATCCGTCTCAATCAACTCGAACTCCCGGCAACCATACGCTCCCAAGCCCGGCGCAGGCATGCGGCATTCCGTCTCCACCTGGGGCAAGGGACACGGGGTGTCCCGCGTTCAGAGGCTGATGGGCAGCTCTACGGCTGCGCAGTCTCCAGGCAATGTTGGCGGCAGACGAGCGCATCCGCCGAGGGTAAATGAGAAACGCAGCAAGAAGATGAACCGGAAGGAGATGAGGCTTGCGCGGCTCTCAGCCTTGGCAGCTATTGCGGACTACCACAAGGTCGTTGCGCGCGGACACAAACTACCTCAGGATGCAACGGTGCCCATCGTTCTGGAGAACGACCTTGAAAAGATAGAGACGACGAAGGATGCGGTTGCTCTCCTGGATAAGGTCGGCCTCGGCGATGAGATGACGAGAGCTGAGAACGGGAAGCGCACCAGAGCTGGCAGGGGAAAGATGCGTGGCAGGAAGTATCGCATCCGAAAAAGTCTGTTGGTCGTCTGCTCGGGCAAGTGCCCGGCCATAAAGAGTTTTTCAAACCTGACCGGTGTGGATGTTGCGTGTGTCGATTCTCTGAATGTGGAACTGCTCGCCCCTGGCGGGCTCGCGGGAAGATTGACTATCATGAGCGAGGCAGCGCTCGATAGATTGGCGGGGTGGGCATCGTGAGAAGAGTGATACTTCACCCTTACGTGACGGAGAAGACGATGAACTTGATGTCGGGGACGCCAACGCAGAACCTGACAGATGGGAACAGACTCGAGTTCGTCGTCAGAAGAGACGCCACGAAGGACCAGGTACGAAAAGAGTTCGAGCGCAGGTTCGCAGCGAAAGTCGAGAAGGTCAACATCAAGAACACCAAGCATGGCAAGAGGGCGATAGTGAAGCTCGCGGAGGGCTACAGTGCCGAGGAGATCGGCATGAGGATAGGCATATTCTGATGGGGTGTGTCGAAACATGGGAAAGCGGTTGAGAACACAGAGGCGAGGGAAGGGCTTCGGCCATTACCTCGCACCCTCGCATATGAAATTCACCGACGCGAGATATCCGAAGATCAGGCAGGGGATCGGAATCGTCGAGGACATAGTCAAGGAAAGAGGCAGGATCGCCCCGCTGGCACTCGTCAATTTCGGTTCGCAGAGATCGTACTTGCTTGCCCCTGAGGGCATCAAGGTCAATAGAGAGATAAGGATTGGTCCGGACGCACCGATAGAAGCTGGCAACTGCCTGCCTATCGGGAAGATCCCTGAGGGCACATTAGTATATAATATCGAGATAACGCCCGGAGATGGCGGGAAGCTCGTGAGGACAGCGGGCCAATCGGCCACGATAGTGAGTCACGGGGAGTATACCGTCGTCGTTCTACCTTCTGGAAGGTTCAAGGAAATCCATCCGGACTGCCAGGCGACCGTGGGAATAGTCGCAGGCGGAGGACATGTCGAGAAGCCCTGGGGGAAGGCGGGCAAGAAATTCCATGCTTACAAGTCGAAGAGCGGTGCGTATTTCCACGTGAGCGGCATCGCGATGAACCCGGTCGACCACCCGCACGGAGGAGGCTCACACCCGCACGTCGGGACGCAGAGCAGCGTGAGCAGACATACACCGCCTGGAAGGAAGGTCGGACGGCTTGCACCGAAGAGGAAGAAGAGGAGGGTGAGCTAGATGTGCCCCCAGAAGCTCGGAGGAAGCGCGAAGGCAAGCAGAAGGAAGGCGAGGAAGAGGAAGAGCGCGATTCAGGCTAGAAGGAAGAAGGAGTTCACATACAGAGGGCACACGTTGGAAGAGCTGCTCAAGATGCCGTTCCAGGATCTGCTCGGGATACTGCCCGCAAGGGCCAGGAGAAGCTATGTTCGCGGATTGAACCCCGAGCAGGAGGTATTCGTGAACAGGCTGAGGGCCGCAAAGGATCCTGTGAAGACGCACAGGCGGGAGATATTCATCCTGCCGGAGTTTGTCGGAAAGACCGTCGAAGTTCACAACGGGAAGGAATTCGTAAAGTTCGATATCAGACCCGAGATGATCGGCCACGCCCTGGGCGAGTTCGCGTTGACGAGGAGATTCGAGAAGCACTCGGGGCCTGGAGTGGGTGCGACGAGGTCCTCTAAGTTCCTGCCGCTGAAGTGAGGTGAGATGAATGGTTGGATACACGCAAGAGACAGACCCGGAAAAGACGTCGAAAGCCCTGGGAAGAGAAATCAGGGTCTCACCGAAGAAATGCGAGGAGGTCTGCAGGAACATCCAGGGCATGAAGGTCGAAGAAGCGAAGAAATTCCTCAGAGAGGTCATGGCGCTGAAGAGACCGGTGAAATACACGAAATACAAGATGTACCTCGCGCACAAGCCGGGCGTCGGCCCTGGGAGATATCCCGTGAAGGCAGCAAAGGAGATTCTGAAGGTCATCGAAAGCGCGCAGCACAACGCCGAGTACAAGGGCCTGGATTCGGAGAACATGAAGATACACACGATAGCTGTCCACAGAGGAAGGATATACAGGAACAGGATGCCGAGGGCGCACGGCAGGGCGACCGCCTGGAACGACCTCACATCTCACATCGAAGTCATATTGGAGGAGCAGGAATCGAGCTGAGCGCGGAGCTGGTATGATGGCAACGGAGAGGAAGTTCGTAACCGAGAACATCAAGAGAATACTGCTCAAGGAATACATGATGAAGCAGCTGGACCGCGCAGGCTTCGGAGGGCTCGATATCCAGAGGACCCCGATGGGCACGAGAGTGACGCTCATCACCGAGCGTCCCGGGCTCGTCATCGGCCGCAGGGGGGCCGCGATCAAGGCTCTGACCAAGGCGATAGAGCAGGACTTCAAGTTCAACAACCCGCAGATCGAGGTTCAGCAGGAGAACAACCCGAGCCTGAACGCGCAGATAATGTCCGAGAAGCTCGCGACCGCGCTCGAGCGCGGCTGGCACTTCAGGCGCGCGGGGCACTCGATCGTCAGGAGGATCATGGATTCCGGCGCGAAGGGATGCCAGGTGATACTCTCGGGCAAATTGACCGGTCAGAGGCACAGGACTGAGAAGTTCAGGGAGGGGCACATAAAATACTGCGGGCATCCGAAATTGATGTTCATGAGAGAGGGCTACACCGCCGCAAGGCTCAAGCCCGGGATAATCGGCGTGAAGGTCTGGATAATGGACCCGAATGCGAGGCTTCCGGACGATGTCCTGGTGACGGCTCGGCCGACGGCTACCGCGAAGTCTCTGGAAGCCGGCTCCCCTGGAGAGTTCTCGACGAAGGAAGAGCTTTCCATTTCGGCCTCGGAGGAGAGCAGCCCGACTGCGTCCGAAGAGCCGACGCCCGCTCCGTCCGAGGAGGGTGCGGCGGAGAAGACGGGCGAGGAGCCTGTCGCGGAAGAGAAGAAACCCGAGGGGCAGACGCCCGAAGACGAGCCAAAGAAGGAAGACGCCCCGGCTGAGGAGCTGGACAAGGAGGAGTAAAGGTATGGCCTTGCTGAAGATGAAGGACATCAGGGCGATGCGTCTCGATGAGCTGAAGGATAAGCTCGAGGCGCTGGAGGACGAGCTGATGCACGAGCGCGGAGTGGCCGCGATGGGAGGCGCACCTCCGAGCCCGGGAAGGCTTCGGGCGCTGAGGACCAACGTCGCCAGAATAAGGACTGTCATTCGTGAATTGGAGATCAACAAGATAAAAGAAGGAGGCAAGAAAGGTCAGGAGGAGAACGCTTAATGGCTACAATATGCCCGGTTTGTGGGCTACCCAAAGAGCTCTGCATGTGCGAGGAGATCGCCCGGGAGCAGCAGCAGATCCGGATATACACTGACACTAGAAGATACGGCAAGGTCGTCACCGTCGTCGAGGGGTTCAACTCGGCGGACATCGACCTTGAGGAGCTCGCGAGAAAGCTCAAGAGCAAGTGCGCCGCGGGCGGGACGTACAAGGACGGCCGGATCGAACTGCAGGGCGACCACAAGAAGAAGGTGAAGGAAACGCTCACCGAGATGGGCTTCACGGTCGACACAAGATGATGGTCAATGAGGCCGAGAGGAGAACTGAGGAGACATGAGCTGATAGGTCTGGATGTTGAAATCGTTTCGTCCACTCACCCGGGATACATCGGTCTCCGGGGCCGCGTGGTCGATGAGACTCGACGCATGCTGGTCATCGAATCCGACGGAGCCGAGAGAAAGGTCCCCAAGGGTGTCTGCGTGTTCGAGTTCGACGACAGGGGAAGAAAGGAACGAGTGAGGGGATCGGAAATCGAGTTCAAGCCAGAGGACCGCGTAAAGCGCGTGAAATGACGATTCAAGGTGATCACAATGGCAGCACGAAAGACGAAGGAGAAGACAGCACGGGACATCGGCGTCGACGTCAAGGCGCCGGCCGGCTCGTGTTCGGACGAATATTGCCCGTTCCACGGGACGTTGCCCGTGAGAGGCGCGATGATAGACGGAACGGTTGTCTCGACGCGGATGCAGGGAACCGTCATCGTCCAGAGGGAATACCTGAGATACATCTCCAAGTTCGAGAGGTACGAGAAGAGGGCGAGCAGATACTTCGCTCATGCTCCCTCGTGCATGAAGATTCAGACGGGAGATAAGGTCAGAATCATGGAATGCAGGCCGTTGGCCAAGAACGTCTCATTCGTGGTCATCGAGAGGAGGGCGTGATTCCTATGAAGGGTCTACCGGGAAAGCAGAAGCGAGGGCTTCCGACAGGGGCTCAGCTGGTCTGCATAGACAACACCGGTGCGAAGGTTATCTCGGTCATCGCGGTCCCGAGATACCACGGGACCAGGAGACGATATCCGAGCGCCGGCATAGGAGATCTCGTGATTGCCAGCGTCAAGAAGGGCACGCCGGAGATGAGGAGACAGGTAGTGAATGCGGTGATCGTCAGACAGAGACGTCCGTTCAGGAGAGCTGACGGGACGATAGTCCAGTTCGAGGACAACGCCGCGGTGATAACGACAGAGACGGGAGAGACTAAAGGTACCGACATCAAGGGACCAGTCGCGCGCGAGGCCGCTGAGAGATGGCCGAGAATCGCGGCGACGGCCTCTATGATAATCTGAGGGGGGAAGAGAAATGCGAGTCACCAGCAAGATGCCGAGAAAGCAGAGGAAGATGCAGGCCAACGCGCCCCTCCATGCGCGCCACAGGATGGTCTCCTGTCATCTGGAGAGACGGCTGATGAGCGAGTACAACACGAGGTCCGTCCCCGTAAGGAAGGGCGATACCGTGAAGATAATCCGAGGCTCGAAAGGGATAAAGGGGGTCGAAGCGAAGATCTCCAACGTCGACCTCAGGAGCAAGAAGCTCATACTGGACGGCATCACGATTGCCAAGGCGGACGGGACCCAGAAGGCCAGGCCTGTCGACCCGTCGAATTGCATAATCACGAAATTGGATCTTTCTGACCCGATAAGGAAGGCGAAGCTCGAGAGGCACAAGGAGGGAGCGAAATGAGCAAGCACATGAAGAGATTGGTCGCTCCGAAGAGCTGGGGGATTCCGAGGAAGACGAGCACATGGGTGTCCAAGCCCAGCCCTGGGCCTCACGCGACTGAGTCGAGCGTCCCGATGGCGCTCGTGCTCCGAGACATGCTGAGAGTGTGCGACAACCTGAGAGAGGCACGGCACATCCTTTCCACAAGAGGCGTGCTGATCGACGGCAGGATTGTGACGGACGAGAAATTCCCGGTCGGACTCATGGATACCATCACAATTTCAAAGACCGGACAGAACTACCGCATGCTTCTCGACACTCACGGGAGGATGAAATTGACGACGATTTCGCCCGACGAAGCGAAGGTCAAGCTCGTCAGAATCCAGAACAAGACCATTGTGAGAAACGGCGTGTTCCAGTTGAACCTCCACGACGGGAGGAACATCCTGATACCGAAGAACCAGTACAAGACCGGGGACGTGCTGAAGATCGAGCTGCCGTCGCAGAAGATACTGAAGCAGATACCCCTGAAGGAAGGAAGCCTGGCGCTTCTGGTCGCGGGCTCGCACCCCGGGAGCCTCGTTACCGTCGAATCGTTCACGGTCAAGCGCGGCTCCGCTCAGAACCTAGTGGGGTTCAGGGAGGGATTCTCAACCACCTGGGACAACGTGTTCGTCGTCGGTGAGAAGACCCCTGAGATCAAGATGCTGGAGGGGAGCGCGTTATGAGCGATAACGGCAACGTCATGAGAGAGGTGCTCCTCGAGAAGGTCACCGTGAACATCGGCGTCGGAGAGGCAGGCGAGCGCCTGCTCAAGGCGAAGAAGATACTCGAGATGCTGACGCATCAGAAGCCGGTATTGACTAAGGCGAAGCGAACGAACCGCGATTTCGGCATCAGGCCGGGCATGGAGATCGGATGCAAGGTGACCCTCAGGAAGGAGGCCGCGGAGGATTTCCTGAAGAAGGCCTTTTGGACGAGGAACAACAGGATCGCGGAGTACTCCTTCGACCCGGAGGGGAATTTCTCGTTCGGGATACCGGATTATACGGACTTCGAGGGCGTGAAATACGACCCCGAGATCGGGATATTCGGAATGGACGTCACGGTCACCTTGAAGAGGCGTGGGAAGAGGGTCTCCCAGAGAAGAAGGTTGACGAAGAGAATTCCGGCCCATCACAGGGTCACGAAAGAAGAGAGCCTGGAGTTCGTGAAGACCAGATTCGGCATCGAGGTGGTCGAATGAAGCCAAAGAAGAAGTTCGGTCGAGGTGAGGGCTGCGTGAGATGCGGTCGGAAACGCGGAATCATCAGACGCTACGGAATGCATCTCTGCAGGCAATGCTTCAGGGAAATCGCCCCCCAAATCGGCTTCAGGAAGTACTCGTGAGGAGCGTGAGAGAAGATGCAACACGATCCGCTCAATGATGCGATGTCCTGCATTCGGAATGCAGAGAAGGTCGGCAAGGGAAGCTGCATCATAGTCCCTTCCTCGAAGCTGATAGGCCGGGTGCTCAAAGTCATGGAGGAGAACAGCTACATCAAGCAGTTCGAGCTGATTGAGGACAACAAGGCCGGCAAGTACAGGGTAGTCTTGAACGGCCATATCAACGAATGCGGCGTCATCCGGCCGAGGTACTCGGTGAAGATCGCAGAGATGGAGAAATACGAGGCGAGGTACCTGCCCGCCCAGGACTTCGGAGTGCTGATACTCACGACGACGAAAGGCGTGATGTCCAACGTGAAGGCAAAGGAGCTCGGGATAGGCGGAAAGCTGCTGGCGTACGTCTACTGAGGTGTGAACTGTGTCGATCATGGGAATCATAGAACGGGAATTCGAGGTGCCGGCGAACGTCCAGCTGAGCGTCTCCGGAAACACCGTCTCGGTCAAGGGCCCGAAAGGCTCCCTTTCAAGGCAATTCGACCTCAGGAGAATCAAGATAATCAAGAAGGAGGGCTCGAAATACGCCGTCGTCTGCGAGTATCCGCGAATCAGGGACAAGGCAATGGTCGGAACCATAGAGTCGCACATCCTGAACATGATACACGGGGTCATTTCTGGATACGAGTACAAGATGAAGATCGTCTACAGCCACTTCCCGATAAAGGCCTCGGTGAAGGGGAACATGTTCGTTATCGAGAATTTCCTGGGAGAGAGAAGCCCCAGGAAGACGAAGATCGTGGGGGATACCAAGATCACGGTTAAGGGAGACGAGATAACGCTCACGGGGATAAACATCGAAGATGTCGGGCAGACTGCGGCGAACATCGAGCTGGCAACGAAGATCAAGGGATTCGACCCGAGGGTGTTCCAGGATGGCATCTACATCACGTCCAAGGGCTGGAGGGGAACGAGATGAGCCCCGAAGAGAAGATCAGCGAGAGAATCAGGGAGCTCCCGCACATGAACGAGGAGCACCTCAAAGTGTTGGAGAAGCACGACATAAAGACGCCCGAAAAGCTGCTCGAGGTAATCAAGGACAAGGAAAAATGGGACTCGATTCACTCGGAGCTCAAGGGCATCGGCCCGAAGACGGTGAAGAACTGGGAAGAGCTCTTGGAATCCGAGCCTAAGAAGAAGGGCGAGGCGGAAAAAGAGACCACACCGGCTGCGAAGAAGAAGCCGAAGAAGACAGAGAAGGAAGAAAAGGAAAAACCTTCGGAAGAGGGCAAAGAGGAAGAGAAGGAAGCTGGCGCCGAGAAAGAGGTCGAAATAGTCGAAGAAGGAGCCTACGTTCCGAAGAAGAAACCGAAGATCTCTCCGGAATTGAAGGATGCCCTCGCGAAGAGAGCACAGATAGGCGATTCGAGGCCGGGGTTCTATCGCCAGGAATACGGGAGATACAAGAAACTTGAGACGGGCTGGAGGAAACCGAGAGGAATACACTCGAAGACGCGGATGAAGATGCGCTACAGAAGACCGATGGTCTCGGTCGGGTACAGAGGCCCGAAGACGGCGCGGGGACTTCACCCGTCGGGATTCGAGGAGGTCAGGGTTTGCAACGTGAACGACCTGTCGAAGGTCGAAGACGCAGATAGACAGGCCGTCAGGATCGCCCACACCGTGGGTCAGAGAAAGAGGACCAAGATAATAGAGAAGGCGGACGAGCTGGGGATACGCGTCCTGAACAGGGGTGGATGAGCGTGAACCTGAAGAACCAGCGAAGGATGGCCGCCCAAATACTGAAGTGCGGAGAGAACCGGGTCTGGATGGATCCGAACCGCCTAGAGGACATCGAGGACAGCATAACCAGGGCAGACATCAGGACTCTCATCGCCTCTGGTACGATCGCAGTCGCTCCGGAAAGAGGGATTTCCAGGGGGCGAGCCAAGCATGCCGAGTCCCAGAAGGCGAAAGGCAGG